>ERZ827498.1077-NODE-1077-length-32255-cov-13.225870_pt1 | contig 32255 bp, 34 predicted proteins | sample MGYA00519865_ERZ827498 | MGnify/ENA primary metagenome ERZ827498 (study PRJEB31778, sample SAMEA3449328) | human gut metagenome | biome: human gut; feature: human-associated habitat; material: faeces | place: United Kingdom | collected 2010/2012 ...
ACAATATTTTAAAAAAATCAACAAGTCAACCAAAATTTAATTTTGGCGGACACCCTACATTGCAGAAAACCATCTATTAAAATAAGGATTGTGACAGATGATAGTTGATTGTATAACATATCATCATCTTATTGCAGAAAACCATCTATTAAAATAAGGATTGTGACTTTGTTATATATTAGTATGTTGTACATAGTATATAATTGCAGAAAACCATCTATTAAAATAAGGATTGTGACTTTTGCCTTCCTTTTTTTCAGATTGTTTAAAAACTATTGCAGAAAACCATCTATTAAAATAAGGATTGTGACAATTTCCACATCAGAATTTCCACATTGCAGAAAACCATCTATTAAAATAAGGATTGTGACTCTAAAATGTCGCCATTTGAGTTAAAACGGATAAATATTGCAGAAAACCATCTATTAAAATAAGGATTGTGACTTTTCATCAGTATGTTTAAAAGTATTTATTTTTTTACATTGCAGAAAACCATCTATTAAAATAAGGATTGTGACTTCCATGCCTGATGAATACTACAATCCTTTTATCTTATTGCAGAAAACCATCTATTAAAATAAGGATTGTGACTTCATTATGACATATTCTTCATCAGTATAATCTTCAATTGCAGAAAACCATCTATTAAAATAAGGATTGTGACGCAATATAGAAGTGCATCATCTTTTACAAAACTTCATTGCAGAAAACCATCTATTAAAATAAGGATTGTGACTCTTTAGCCATTTGCCTTTTGACCCAGTGCGGGACAAATTGCAGAAAACCATCTATTAAAATAAGGATTGTGACATGTAAAGTGCCTCTCTTTTGGGGGAGGACAAAATCCATTGCAGAAAACCATCTATTAAAATAAGGATTGTGACACCTTTTAAAGATTTCTCTGCAAGTCAGGTTTATTATTGCAGAAAACCATCTATTAAAATAAGGATTGTGACAATTCTTTTTTATCCATATTTAACACCTATACGGGATTGCAGAAAACCATCTATTAAAATAAGGATTGTGACAAGCTTTGTTTTGGATATGGGAGGATGAAATCCCAAATTGCAGAAAACCATCTATTAAAATAAGGATTGTGACTATCAAATGACAAAAAGTCCTCATAGACTTTATTTTTATTGCAGAAAACCATCTATTAAAATAAGGATTGTGATTCTTCTTTTTACGGCAAGTTGAGTCCTGAGTATGACTATTGCAGAAAACTATCTACTAAAACAAGGCTTAAATGAGTTTTTATTATAATCAACTATTTTCAGTTGATTTTTATAAAGTGAATTCTAAAAAGATTATTAACAAATTGTTGCAGTGTTATATATGAATGTTGAAAGTTTGCAAATCATTTCTAAATTTATGAATGATTATGAATATGAAAAAGCTATGGAATTATGTGATGAGCTTTTAAAAAAAGATAATGATAACAGCCATCTCTGGGCTTTAAAAGGATGCTGTTTAAATCATTTTGAAAAATATGTTGAAGCAATGGAGTGTTACAACAGATCCCTAAGTGTGGATGATGAAAACCCTTTTATCTGGTTTCATGTGGGTAAAATTTTAATGGAATATGATTTATTTGATGATGCTATGGAGTGTTTTAACAATTCCTTGGAAATTAATCCTGCTGATGATATGGCACTGTATTCAAAAGGTGAGTGCTTAATGTTTAAAAAATCATATACTGAAGCAATTACCTGTTTTGATTTGGCTATTGGATTTAATCCCAAATATTTGAATGCATGGTTAAACAAAGCTCTTGCTTTAAAATTGTCAAATAATTTTAAAGAGGCTTTAGAATGCTTTGATAAAGTTTTATTTATTGATCATAACTCAAAAGATGCACTTTATTTTAAAGCAGACTGCTATTTTAATTTGGGAGATTTAAACTCAGCATTGAAATGTTGCAATGAAGCATTAAGTATTGGCGGGGATTATTTAAATTCTGAAATTTTATTGATAAAATCAGTTGTTTTAATGGATCTTGGAGAATATAGCAGTGTCATTGAAGCCGCAGATATTGCACTGGAAAATAATCTTGATGATTACGATTTAAAAATGTTGAAAGCACAGGCACTAGCTTTTGCCGGAAAATATATGGAAGCTCTATGGCTTGTTGAGGAACTTGTCAATGAAAATCATGGAGATATGGAATTGTGGAAATTAATTGAGTATATTAAAATGCATATTTGAGAAGAATTTGTTTATTTAAGTAAATTTCATAATTTCTCTTTGTATGCTTGCTTAAATAAGCTTATAAAGTAATCAATATCTTCATCATTTAACTTGATAGGGATAAAAATAGAAAAATGGAAAGTTTTATTCATTAAATATGATGTTTTCATACATTAATTCAATTAATTTTTGGTTTAATGGAAAATCAAAAGTAAAATCTTTACCAAATCTTGAAGTTTCACCAAATGCTTCAAATTCTGGTGGCAAATAACATCTGCAACCTGGATCTATACGACCATATTCTACTTGAGTGTTGTTTTTATCTCTTTTAAGAGCAATTCCAAAAGTTGTAGTCATATAATCATTTTCATCTATCTCTCCAACATAGTTGTAATTTATTAAATTTCCACAAACATCAATTTCATAATGCATTGGTGCACTTTGAGTTTTTTCATCGTACTTATCATCATCAAAGTCATTATAATTAACATAAGCCAGACCTATGAAAACACCTGTTTCTAAATGTTTGTTAATGATATTCCAGTATTCTTTTTCTTTATTTTCAGCATTTTCCAATAATTTTTCCCAAAAATAAGGTAATGTATTGCCATCCATAGGCTGAGCAATATATAAACTATTTATTTCTTTGATATTTTGTCCATTTTTAATAGTTTCAACAACATCTATACTGTTGGCTTTTTTATTGGTTTTTTGAATTATGGTTAAAGTTTGTTCTTTGGTCATACTGATTACTTTAGTAGCTATTGTATATATACTTTGTGAATATTTAGTTGTAATTTTTTAAAAATTAATAGATGTGTAATAGTTCATATTATAATTAAACCAGCTAAAAATCCTTCAAAAAACGTTGGCAATGTATGTTTTGTGCTGTAAAAAACAGAAGAGTTAAAAAGAGCACTATTTTTTTAGTAAAACTTAATAGTGAATTTTCATATAAATAATATTATTATAATATTGTTGTCAATTTATAATATTGTTTGTAAGGAGTTGGTTTGTATTTCATTTTATAATGAAGAAGCTTATGAAAAATCACTAATGGAATTGTTTCAAAATTTAGGTTATAATAGCTTTTATGGTCCGAATATTGAAAGGGATTATAAAAATCCTCTTTATATGGATGATTTAGAAATATTATATAATATTAACAATCATTTAGATAAAAAAGCAGTTGATAAAGCTATTGAATTAATTCAAGATTGGGGTATTGGTTCACTGGAAGAAAAAAATAATAAATTTATGGAATATTTACAAAATGGTATTAATGTAAATTATTGGAGTAATGGAAAAGAAGAATCCACTTATGTTAAACTCATTGATTATGATAATTTAGATAATAATATATTCACTGTTATCAACCAGTGGACAGTAGTTGATAATGAAATTAAAATACCGGATATTGTTGTTTTTGTAAATGGTTTTCCATTAGTTGTGTGTGAGTTAAAATCTCCATCAAGAGAAAATACAGACACATCTGAAGCATATAATCAACTAAAAAAATATATGCAAGTTATTCCAACTCTTTTTAATTATAATGCTTTTTGTGTAATGAGTGACATGTCAATTTCAAAAGCAGGTACAATTACTGCTTCTGAAGATAGGTTTATGGAATGGAAAACAACTGATGGAAGTTATGAATCAACACAATGGGCAGATTTTACAACATTTTTTGAAGGAATATTTGATAAAAAAAGATTTATAGATATATTAAAAAATTTTATTGTTTATTCAAATGATTCAACAACAAAAATTAAAATTCTTTGTGCATACCACCAATATTTTGCCGTTAATAAAGCAGTAAACTCAACTCTCAAAGCTATTAACAGCAATCACAAAGCAGGAGTATTTTGGCATACTCAGGGAAGTGGAAAAAGTTTATCTATGGTATTTTATGTTAATAAACTCCAAAAAATACTTCAAAGTCCTACTTTTGTTGTTATTACAGACCGTAATGATTTAGATGATCAATTATACTCGCAATTTGCTAAATGTAGTGATTTTTTAAGACAAACACCAAAACAAGCTACAAGTATGAAAAACTTAAAAGAATTACTAAATGATAGAAAAGCTAATGGAATTTTCTTCTCAACAATGCATAAGTTCGATGATTATGATGGATCATTAACAGATAGAAATGATGTTATTGTAATTTCAGATGAAGCACATCGTAGTCAATATGGACTTGAAGAAAAAGTAGATCCTAAAACGGGTGAAATAAAAATAGGTGCTGCTAGAAAAATACACAATGCTCTTCCAAATGCAACATTTATTGGTTTTACTGGAACTCCAATTTCAAAAGCAGATAGAAACACCAGAGAAGTATTTGGAGATTATATTGATATTTATGATATGACTCAATCAGTAGAAGATGGAGCAACAGTACCTATATGTTATGAAAGCCGTATTGCTGATATAAACTTAGATGAATCAATTTTACAAAAAATTGATGATAAATATTGGAATTTAAGCGAAGAAGCTGAAGAATATAATATAGAAAGAAGTAAAAAAGAATTAAGTAAAATGGAAGAATTACTTGGAGCTCCAGAAATTATTGATGATATCTGTACTGACATTGTACATCACTATGAAGACAATCGTGCAAATGAATTAAGTGGTAAAGCAATGATTGTTGCATATTCTCGTTCAGTAGCTATTAAAATGTATGAAAAAATATTGGAGCTACGTCCAGATTGGGATGAAAAAGTTAAAGTAGTGATGAGTGGTTCTAATAAAGACCCGGAAGAATGGTATAACATAATTGGAGATAAATCATATAAAAAAGAGCTTGAAAATAAATTTAAAGATGATGAAGACCCTATGAAGATAGCTATTGTAGTTGATATGTGGCTTACAGGATTTGATGTACCTTCACTTGCAACAATGTATATATACAAACCAATGAAAGGACATAACTTAATGCAGGCAATAGCACGTGTAAACAGAGTATTCAAAGGAAAAGAAGGTGGACTTGTTGTTGATTATATTGGAATAGCATCTGAACTTAAAAAAGCAATGAGTGAATACACTGACAGGGATAAAAAGAAATATGGTGATCCGGATGTTGATAAAGTAGCATATCCAAAATTCCAGGAAAAATTAGAAATTTGTCAGGATTTATTCCATGGATTTGATTACTCTAAATTCTTTGGAGATAGTAATTTAGAAAGATCAAAAGTTATTTCTAGGGGAGTTAACTTCATGGAAGATTTATCACGTGAAAACACCAAAAAAGACTATTTAAAAGAAGCATTACTGCTTAAAAAATGGTTATCCTTATGTAGTAGTAGAGCTAAGGAACGTGAAAGATTTGAAGCAGCATTTTTTGAAGCTGTACGATCTGTTCTTGTTAAAGTTTCTTCAACTGGAAAATTATCTCTGCCTGAAATCAATAAACAGATTACAGAATTACTAAATCAATCAATTAAAAGTACTGGAGTAATTAATGTTATTAATGTAAGTGAAGAAGTGTCCTTATTTGATCCGGAATTTTTAGATAGGGTGAGAGCATTGGAATCTTCAAATTTAACAAGGACTATTTTAGAAAAATTATTGGATGATGAAGTGAAAGTTTATACAAAAACAAATCTTGTTAAGGCTGAAGAATTTTCAGAACTATTGAAAAATACACGTAATAAGTATATCAATGGACATATTACAAATGATGAAGTAATTGAAGAGTTAATTAAAATTGCAAAACTTTTACGTGAGGCACATTTGGAAGGTGAGAATTTAGGTTTAACTGAAGAAGAATTGGCATTTTATAATGCAATTGCCCTTCCGGAAAATATACATGATTTTTATGATGATGAAACTTTAATTAAAATTACTCAGGAATTAACTGATTCTTTAAGAAAAAATAGAAAAATTGATTGGCAGAAAAAAGAATCTGCAAGAGCAAAAATGCGCGTAACTGTAAAAAGATTGCTTAAAAAGTATGATTATCCTCCAAAGGAAATCGATGGAGCATTAGATAAAGTTATAGCACAATGTGAATTATGGGTAGATGAAGTAGCTTAGGTGATTAAATGGCAAATAATATAACTGAAATAGGTTTTGAAAAACAAATTTGGGATGCAGCTGATGAACTTAGAGGTTCGATGGATGCAGCAGAATATAAACATGTAGTATTAGGTTTAATTTTTCTAAAATATTTATCTGATAAATTTGAAGAAAGATACCAGGAACTGGTTGATGAAGGAGAAGGATTTGAAGAAGATATTGATGAATACACTTATAAAAATGTATTTTTTGTTCCTCCAGAAGCCCGTTGGGCAGAAATTGCTAAAAAAGCTAATACTGCAGAAAATGGTTTAACAATTGACAATGCAATGAAAGCTATTGAAGACAATAACAAGTCACTTAAAGGAATATTGCCTAAAAACTTCTCAAGACCAGAATTAGATAAAAAGAAACTTGGTGCTGTGATTGATATTTTTACTAATGTTCAAATGTCTGAAAAGGGAGATAAAAAAGATATTCTCGGACGTACTTATGAATATTGTTTAAGTATGTTTGCAGAAACAGAAGGTAAAAAAGCAGGAGAGTTTTACACACCTGCATGTGTTGTAAAAACATTAGTTTCAGTTCTAAAACCATATGATGGAAGAGTTTACGACCCATGCTGCGGATCTGGAGGAATGTTTGTCCAGTCTAAAAACTTTATTGATAATCATAGTGGAAACATAAATAATTTATCAATTTATGGTCAGGAATCCAATCCTACAACCTGGAAAATGGCAAAAATGAATTTAGCTATTAGAGGTCTTGAAGCAGACCTGGGGAAACACCAGGAAGACACGTTCTTAAATGATTTACACCCAACACTTAAAGCTGATTTTGTAATGGCAAATCCACCATTTAATCTTAAAAAATGGGGACAGGAACAATTACAAGATGATGTAAGATGGAAATATGGAATTCCACCAAAAGGAAATGCAAACTTTGCATGGATGCAGCATATGATACATCATTTATCACCAAAAGGTAAAATTGGTTTAGTTTTAGCAAATGGTTCACTATCATCAACAACATCCGGAGAAGGAAAGATAAGACAAGCTATTGTCGAAGATGATTTAGTAGAATGTATTGTTGCTTTGCCTACTCAATTATTTTATACAACTGGAATACCAGTTTGTTTATGGTTCTTAAATCGTGCTAAAAAACAAAAAGGTAAAACTTTATTTATTGATGCCCGTGAAATGGGAACAATGGTTTCAAGAAAATTACGCGAACTAACTGATGAAGATATTGATTTAATTGCAGATACTTTTACTAAATTTGAAAAAGGAACTTTAGAAGATGAAAAAGGGTTCTGTAAAGTTAGTGATTTAGAAGAAATTAAAAAACATGATTTCATATTAACTCCTGGACGTTATGTTGGATTTAAACCTGAAGAAGATGATGGAATACCTTTTGAAGAAAAGATGAAAACATTAACTTCTGAATTAGATGAGTTATTTAAAGAATCTAATGATCTTGAAGTTAAAATCCGTCAAAGCTTAAAGGAAATAGGTTTTGAATTCTAAATTTTTTTAGTTAAAGGAGTGGTAAATTTGAGTTTAGAATGGAAAGACGTAGTTCTTAAAGATGTTTTATCAGAGAAAGGATATATCCGAGGTCCTTTTGGGTCTGCATTAAAAAGGTCAAAAATGAAATCTGAAGGCATTCCGGTCTATGAACAACAAAATGCAATATATGATAATCGAATTTTTAGATATTATATAGATGATGAAAAATATCAATCATTAAAACGATTCACTACTTTACCCAATGATTTAATTATTAGTTGTTCTGGAACTGTTGGGAAAGTATCTATAATTAAAGAGAATGATCCAAAAGGAATAATTAGTCAAGCATTATTAACTTTAAGAGTAAATAATGAATTAATTCATCCGGAATTTTTAAAGTATTTTTTTACTTCATATGAAGGTTATAATTCATTAGTATCACGATCAACTGGTTCTGTTCAAGTTAATATATCAAAAAGAGCAGTTATTGAAGAAATACCTATTAAATTACCTCCATTAGATATTCAAGAAAAGATTGTTTATTATTTAAAACTAATAGATAAAAAAATTGAGGTTAATGAAGGAATAAATAAAAATTTAGATGATATTCTAGATTCAATATTTAAAGAGAATTTTATCAAGGAATTTGATAATGATAATAATGATTGGAAAATTAAGAACATTGGTGAGTTGCCGTTAATTATTACAGATTATGTTGCAAATGGTAGTTTTGCATCTCTAAAAGAAAATGTTACAATTTTAGATTATGAAGAATATGCTTACTTTATTCGGAATACTGATTTAAAATCAAAATCTTTCCAAAAATTTGTTAATAAACATTCTTATGATTTTCTTAAAAAATCATCTTTATTTGGTAATGAAGTGATTATATCTAATGTAGGAGATGTGGGTTCTGTATTTTTATGTCCTTTCTTAGATAAGCCAATGACTTTAGGAAATAACATGATTTTAGTTAAATCTCGAGATGATGCTATTAATCTTAATTTTTATTTGTTTTTATTATTTGGATCAAACTATGGCCAATATTTAATAAGCACAATAACTGCAGGTTCTGTACAAAGTAAATTTAATAAAACAGAATTTAAATCATTAGAATTAACAATGCCTAATGATGAATTAATAATTAAGTTTAATAATCTAGTTTCACCGATATTTGATTATAAAAATAAAATATCTGATGAAATTGTTAGATTAACTAAATTAAGAGACACATTACTTCCTAAATTAATGTCTGGTGAGATTGATGTCTCTAAGATAAATTGTGATTTAGAATAATAGTTTAACTATTATTCATTCTTTTATATTTTCTAATTAAAAATAACTAATTTACTCTTATTTTCTTATTTTGATATTAATTTAAGCATTATTACATTGATTAATAACAATGTTATATTATTATTTTATAAAATTATTACAAAATTAAACTATAATTCAGCCGATGAATTTTCTATGAGCTAATTTTACATTACTTTGGTTTACCATGGCATATTGCATTGTTGTGTCAATTTGTACATGTCCAAGTAGTTTTTGTACTTGTTCTATTGGCATTCCTTTATCAATTGCATTTGTGGCCATTGTTCTTCTAAATTTATGTGGATGTACTCTGTTAATATTGCATTTATTTCCTAACTCCCTTAATCTGGTTTCAATACCACTAATGCCTAATCTGTCATAAGGGCTGTTTAATGAAACAAATAATGCTGGATTGTCGTCTTTTCTTGATTGTAAGTATTCCATTAAGTGTATTTTTGTTCTTGCATCGAAGTAAACTACTCGTTCACTTTCTCCTTTTCCAAATACTACACATTCTCTTTCATAAAAGTCAATGTCTTCTATGTTTAATCTTACAAGTTCTCCAACTCTTATTCCTGTTGATGTTAATAATTCCACCATTGCAAGGTCTCTTATTTCTTCGCATTTGTCTCTTAAAATTTCTAGATTTTCATCAGTTAAAACTTCTTTAACTACACGTCCTGTTTTAACTCTATGTATTCTTCTAACTGGATTTTTAATAATGTAGTCTTCATCTTCTAACCATGAAAAGAAGCTTGAAAATATTCTTCTAATGTTGTCTATTGTTGTTTTTGAGGAGTTATTTTCATTTTTGTGATTAAAAAGATATTTTCTTAAATCATCAGTATTAATGTTGTAAACCTGTTTTTTAATTTTCATTAGCATTTTTTCTATTGTTGAATTATAATAAGCGATTGTTTTTTCAGAGCATCCTTCGACTTCTTTGGCAGATAAGAAAAGGTTTAGTAATTTAAAATTATCAACTTCACTTAATTCATTATTATTGTCTATAATATCTATATCTTGCATTGAATTTAGCAAGGAATTTGTTAATTTTATGTATTGTCCTTGATTTAAGTAGGGTTTCATTTGATTTTGTATTTTTGATATGATTTTGGTTTTCACTTAAATACCTCCATAAAAATAATTTAGAGGATTTAATATAAATTTTTCTGATAATTATTTTCAAATCACAATTTATCTTAGAGACATCAATTTCTCCAGACATTAATTTAGGAAGTAATGTGTCTCTTAATTTTGTTAAATTAAATATTTCATGATTATTTAATTGAATCTCATTAAATACCGTTTTACTAAACATTTCAAATTTAAACAATATATTTTCGTCCGGTAAGACAGCATTAACGGTTTTCAATGATTTTTGAGTGATTAATGGTTGTGTAGAACCAGTGTTCAATGAATCATAATCAATTCTTTTTAAAAGTTGATAAACAAAACCATAATAATCAGATTTAATAACAAACGTATTATCTGATGGAAAACAAGGATAATTAACTCTTTGAACAACCCCATGAGTTCCTACTCTACCAATAATTAAAATATCTTCATTGTAAGAAGCTTCTTTAGTATAACCCATTATTTTACTAGCTCCAAATAAAGGTATATTAAACTCTGATGTTTTATCTTCAGATTTTTCATCTGGACGATCTCCACTTGTTATTTCAATAAGTTCTCCAAATTCAATATCTTTCCAAGATTTAGGAACATATCCCCATTCTGTTTTTATTAATTGTTCTCCATTATATGGAGTACATTTAACAAACCAATCATTAAAAATAAGGCTTAATTGTTCTTCTAAATTTTTATTTTCATGGATTTTAACTTCTATTAAATTATCTATATTTGAAAGCAAATAACTAATTTTTTCCTGATATTCCTGTGGTGGAACATTAACAATTATATTATCAAAAGTATTAGTTGTAATTGTATCAAAAACTGCTCCATGAACCATATTCCTTAATTTATTAATATTATATCTCAATAAATAATAAACAAAATCTTTATCTAATAATTCATGAACTTTAAGACCGTAACAGGATTGATTGAAAGCCATTTCATATTTAATCATTGCTACTTCACCAACAGTTCCTCGTGCTGAAATAATTATATCATCTTTATGTAATAATTTTGTTGAACTATTGTTTAATCCCAATTCAGTAATTGTTTTTTCAGTACTTAATACATATTTTTGGCCACTATTGAAATCTTTTATTGAAATCCACGGTATGTCACCATTCCAATATTCATCAATAGATGTTTTTGGAGTACCTCCTCCAATTATATCAACAAGATCACTAAATGATTTTGATTCCCATTCTAAACTCAAATTTTATTAATTTATTCATATTATGAGCTTATGTTGGAAATTAAAAAATAAATTCAATGTTAATTTTATTTAATATTCATTTTCATTATCGGATATAATTGTAAGTTTAGAAATGAATAATAGTCTATTTATTTTAACATCTGAAAATGACATTATAATAAAATTATTTCAATACAATTGACATATATTTTATTAATTATTTAAAAATTACATATTAACTAATTAAATTAAGTGAGATAATGTTTAGTTTTTTATTTTTAGCAAATCCTGGAGTAATCTCCGCAATCATTGGAGCATTAATAGGTTCGATTTCAGCATGGACTCTTAGTTATTTTACAGAAGAAAGAAAATTTAATAGAAAAAAGAAAGGAGCATATGCACTTCTAAAATCTGAAATTGAGATTAATGTTTCTAATTTAAAAAGATATAAAAAAAATTACTTAATAAAAAATACAAAAGAATTATATAATAATGGAAATTTAAATGATATTAATGAATTTTATTATTATTTAAGTAAATTTCCAGTTTTAAATCATAATAATTGGGATAATTTAATAAATTTTATTCCCTATATTTTTGATGAAAATCAAATAAAACAGATAATACAATTTAATGTAAAGTTAGAACAATTAAATAAACAGTCCAAAAAACTTGCTGAAAGAGGTATGCCTCAAATAAAGTATAGTGGATTTTATTTATATGAATTGGATGAAGTAGATTATGAGGTTACATTGGGAACTTATAGTTTTTTTGAAATTAATATAAATATTGTATTAAATGAAGGAAAAAATATTTTAAATTCATTTAAATAACCTATTTACTTATCTTATGAATATAATAAAAGAATTATCGATATTTTGTTTACATGGATTTAATTCTTTCAAATAAAAATGAGAATTAAATTTGAGTTTAGATAAATCTCAAAATGATTGGGGATGGATTAAAGCAAAAGATTTCATGTTATTTAATCCTAAAGAATCTATTAAAAAAGGCACTGTTGTAAAAAATGTTCCAATGGATAAAATTGAACCAAAAACTAAAGAAATTCCTAGTTATGAACTTACAGAATATAAAGGTGGAGTAAAATTTAGAAATGGAGATATATTAATGGCTAGAATCACACCATGCCTTGAAAATGGTAAAATATCTCAAGTATCAATTTTAGATTATAATGAAATAGGTGCAGGATCTACTGAATTTATTGTTTTAAGAGAAAAAGAAGGTATTAGTGATAAAGATTTTATTTATTATTTGTCTAATAGTGAATACTTCAAAGAACCTGCAATTAAATCAATGGTTGGTTCATCAGGACGTCAAAGAGTTCAAAGAGATGTTGTTGAAAACTTAGAGATTTATGTTCCTCCATTGGAAACGCAAAAGAAAATTGGTAAAGTGTTATCTTTTTTTGATAAAAAAATTTCATTAAATAAAAAAATAAATAAAAATTTACAAAAACAAATCAATATTTTATTCAAATCATTTTTTATAAACTTTGAGTTCTATGATGGAAAATATCAAGAAACACTTTTTGGAGAAATTCCTATTGAGTGGAATATAATATTATTTAAAGATATTCTTAATGAACGGAATGAAAAATCAACTAACCAAGATATTCCAATGTATTCTGTTACATTAGATGGCATTCAACCTAGGGCAGATATTTATAAGAAAAAAATCACTGCAAAAACCACTAAATTTAAAATTATTCATAAATATGATTTAATATTTGGAATGCCAAATTCAGGATATCAATATGGAATAATGTATGATGAAATCGGAGGTGTTAGCTCAGCATATCCAGTTTTTGAAATTAATGGCATTCAACCTAGATATGTTGATTTATTTATTAAAAATATCTCAAATTACTTTAATGATATTGTAAAATCAGGATCACGTATGGGTCAAGGCATAGACAAAAAAGTATTGCTTTCTAAAGAGATTTATGTACCTCCTAATGAACATTTAGATAAGTATTATTCAATCGAATCTAAACTACTTGATTTAATTAATCATAATTTAACTGAGATAAATAATTTAACTAAATTAAGAGACACATTACTTCCTAAGTTGATGTCTGGTGAGATTGATGTCTCTAAGATAAATTGTGATTTAGAATTAAAATATAATTATATGAAATATTTATTTAACCAAATTCACACACCAATGTCCAAATCCGTTGTGTAAAGATAAATTAACTCATTTAAATTTATAATTCATAAAATTCTTAAAAAAATCTAAAAATACTGCATTTGAATCGGAATAGAGATTATAATTAAAGTTTAGCAAATATAAATTTAGAAAAGTTAATGTTTTAATAAGATAAATATATTTTTAAGAAGTGATTTTCATGCCAAGAAAAAAACGTGCTTTGCTAATGACAGTTGGAACAGGAACCGGGGATAAAAGATGTAGTTTGGCACATGGATTAATGTGTTCTATTGATTCAAAAGATCCTGATTTTATTTGTTTTTTTGTTTCAAAAGATTCAAAACCTACTGTAAATGCTCTTAAGAAGGTTTTTAATAATAAATTTGATGAAGATTTTGATGAATGTTATGATTATGAATTTGTTGAAAATGAAGCTGTTGATAAGTTTACTGAATATTTTAATGAATTTAAATCTAAAATATCTGAATTAGAAGATGAGTATAGAATATTAATCGATTATACTTCAGGTACTAAAACAATGACTATGGCTGCTGCTTTTGCTTCAATGATATTTAGAAAAGAATTATTTTTTGTTTCTGGAAAAAGAGAAAAGGGTATTGTTGTTAAAGGTACTGAGGAATGTGTTCCACAAAATCTTTATCAGGTTTATGATGAATTAATGATAAATAAAATTAAAGATTTATTTAATAATAATCGTTTTGAAGCTGGAAAAGTACTTGTTGATGAAATTATTGATACTAATGAGGATAAAGAAGTATTTTCTAAATTATTTGATGCATATTATTATTTTGATAGTGTTAATCATGAAAAAGCACTTGAAGTATTTGATATTAAGGAATTTCAAAAAGCTTGGCCAGATTTAACAAAACAATTTCAGTTAAATATTAAAGCATTAAATATAATGAATACTTTTAATCAAAATTCAAGTAATGGTCCTACTGACCATAATTTAAAGAAATATTATATGTTGGCATCTATTTTAAATAATGCAAGACGTAGAGAAGATGAAAATAAATTTGATGATGCTGTAGCTAGATTGTATCGTTCATTAGAATTAATTGCTCAGATTAGACTTTCTAAAGAGTATGGTATTGATAGTTCTAATGTTGATATTGATGTTTTACGTCAAAATAATGTTGATGAAGATTATTTAAGTGAAATACATATTTTTGATGAAATTAAATTTGGTTTGACTGCAGATTATGAGTTACTTGCACAATTAAATGATGATTTAGGTGATTTTTACTTAGAAAATAAAAATCAGATTCGCAATATTCTTAAATTTAGGAATAATTCTATTTTAGCTCATGGATTTGATTCCTGTTCTAAAAAGGAGTATGATGAATTTAGTGAGATTGTTTTAAAAGCAGCTAATTTGCTGCATAATGATATGGAAAAATTCATTGAAGAAACTAAATTTCCTATTCTTTTATAATCCTAATAAAAACAATTATATACTATTTTAAACACATCATAATATATGTCTGAAGAAAGTTAGTAAAAGCAGTTATACTGCTAACTGAAGATAAATTCAAAAAGGCTCTTAAAAGTTGTAATAAGGTTTTAGCTAAAAATTCTGCATATATACAAATCTTAACAAGACTGACTGAACCTTCTTAACAGAGTACTAAACTATTATTCAGATAAAAAAGAGACGATATATATTAAAAATTAGATAACAGGTGTTTTTATGGGAAAGCGAAGAAAAGCAGGCAATATTAATCCTAAAAAACAATTAAAAAAACAAGGAACTGCTTATTACAACAGAGAACAGGAAATCAATTATTTATTAAACAATTTTACAAGTGCTGTTTATAATCCCAACTTTAATTTGCAGAATATTAAGTCATACAAACAAATGAATGAAATTAGAATGAAATTAAAGAAATTATTTGACCAGCAGGGAGATATGGTCTGGAAAAAAAGTGCTAAGAGACGCAGAATATATGATGAGCAATTATCAAAATTTAAAGTTGTATATACCAGATGGAAAAGTGAAACATATCTTACTTATTTAAATGTTAATTTCGATGTTCCAGAGCATTTAAATCCTATTTTAAGTATGAAAAGGTCATAAAATGAACAGAGATCAGAGAGATAGAATAGAAGGTAACTGCTGCTGGGCATGCGGTGCATATTTAAATGACGGCAGAGACAGATATTGTCCTGTTTGCGGATGTCCCAATGACAATTATATGCCTCCGTTAAGAAATGTCAAACCTCCCAAATCCAAAGAACAGGAAGATAAGGAATGGAACAGATGCTGTATGCTGATGTTTGTTGTTTTTCTGATTTTATGTATTTTAGGTAAAGCTATGCAATAAGGAGTTTTTAAAATGAATTCAATTCAAAAAGCGTTTATGTCAAACTGTTGTGAAAGGTGTGGAAGAACTCTGGATTTCAGCAAGGATAAGTATTGTCCTTACTGCGGCCATCCCAATTTTAATTATCATCCTGCAAGTGGGGTTTCACACAGTTCTTCTAAAACAACAAAACGCAAAAAACAGGATAATACTTCTACCTGCTGTATTCTGATTGCAGTTTTTTTCATAATTGCATATATCTACAGCTTTTTTGTTTCTGGTTAGGTGATACTATGAAAAGAGAAATTGATTTTGAAATACTTGCCGAAAAGATAAATGATTCAGACTTGTATGAATTTGTTGCATTCAGTAATGATGTTCCTGTTGAAGCAGTTAACAGGGATTTGGATTCCATTAAAGAGGCCCTAAACAGTCATGATAAAATATTTTTAGAAATCGGGTTTTACGGATATGATGATGAATACTGTGATGAACCTTATTTCATGTTTGATGCCAATGAATCCATAGATGATTTAAAAGATGATTACTATGACAAATATAAATTCATGGTTGGAGGATATGGAATCTATCTTGACAAGGATTTGAATGTGGAATACGGATATTATACAACAGAAGCTCCTGCATGCGGTCATGGTGCAGGCTATACTGAATTTTATGATTTTAAAGATGCCAGAGATGATGATATTATTAAAGAAAAAATATATTCCCTTTTGGACAGCAGCGGTATCTGGAAGTAATATTTTTAAGCTTTAGAGAATTTCCTAATTAACCGTCCCATTTTTTTAACTAACTTTTTGTATACATTATAGCAACATTTATATATCAACTCCAACAGAATAATATTTACTTGTGTTTATCTTGATTAAAAGATATACAAACTAGGTGAAAATTATGAAGAATTTTGAATTTTTAAAAGATTTTGACAGTGACATGTATGCTCTTCTTAGTGAATTTGAAAGGGAAGCCGTAAAAAATCCAAAAATAACAGAATCATATGTTACTCCTTTTTTGGAAAAGGTGGTAAATGATATACTCCAAAGAAACAATAATGCAATTGATGATCCATATGTTGGATTTTCTAAAAGAGTCGATAAATTATATGAATTAAAAATTATTGACTATAAGTTTAAATGTATGTTGCTTGAAGCATATCAGATGAGAAATGCAATCACCCACAAGTCAATTGAAGATTTTCTGAAATCCGACAATAAAATACCCTTCCAGCTCCACAGAAGCCTTTTTGACATTGCATGGAAATACTTCCAGCTGTGCAGTGAAAATTACTATTATCCGGGAAAACCCGAATACACACCGATTTACAATCTTAACTCAAAAACAATAAAATCCACACCGGAACCATCAGATAACAGAAATTTCAGTCGCTGCATAATATGCGGCAGAGCTAATGATTCCAAAAACTCCAATTTTTGCATAAGCTGCAACAATGAACTTGAATATCAAAATGAAATCATCAATCTGAAAAACAATTTAAACATCAGTCATTTTACTAAAGAGGAAGTTAACCAGATTCATTCCAGCATGTATACCAGTCAGCTGCTTATTGAGCTTACAACCAAAAAGCTTCTTAAAAAAACAAACAGATACTACAGTCTAAATGAAGCAGAATATGAAAAGCTTATTGAATTTACATATGAGTGCTATGATATGGAAAAGACTTTAACTGAATTTTTAAATGGCAAATACACATCAAAACAGATTAAACAGTCAAAATATTATAAATGCGGTCAAAAAGGCATCCGCCCCTTTGTGGAGTTTTATAAAATTGTTGAAAATCAGATATTCAAGGATTTTCTAAACCAGATTGCAATGAAAATCCCTATTGGTGAAATTCTTGAAAATACACAGATAAATAAATCCCAGATAAACAACTGGTATGACAAAAACAAAGACAGTTTCATAAAAGGAGAGCACAACTCAGAATTCATAACATATAATAAGCTTCTGATGGAGCAGTACTTAACTTTAAAAAGAAAACAGTATTTAAATGATGATATTAAAGCTGAACTGCAGATAAATGATGAAATTATCAGCTTCTGGACGGATTCATTTGATATGGAATCAGCACTCTTTAAAAATAGTCTTAATGAAATCAGAATGAACATCTTTTTAAACAACCTGAATGAAGGCAAATCAAAAGAAGAAGCACTTGAAATAGCTGAAATCACCGATTTTGAAGAACTGCTTAAAGATAAGGATTTTGAAAATGAATATAAAACAGAATACTATGAAAACCGTGTAGACAGACTTATAAAATCTCTAAAAACAATGAGTTTTGATAAGGCTCTTAAAAGAGCAGCCATATCTGAAGACGACTATAACAGATGGTATGCCGCAGGCAAAAAGCAGTGTCTGCTTAAAAAGGATGAGGATGAATTCTGTCTGAACTTTTACATCAATGTAACCCGTGTACTGATGGACAGGTATCTGAAACTGAGAAGTGAGGGCAAAACAAAAACTGAAGCCTGCAAAAAAATAAACACTGACTTAAATGAAGTTAAAAGATGGTGCAACTGGAATGAAAGCGGCTTATTTATAGATTTCAAAGAAAACAACAAGAAAATTACCGCTAAATTAATAATTGATGCAATTAAAGATGGAAAATCCAAAGACAAAATAGCTGAAAGCTCAGATATAACACTACATGAATTAAATAAAATCCTTGTTTTGGGGTCACAAAACGATAAGATTTACAGGGAGGTATATGAAGAATATGAATCAGTTTATCTTTCAAAACATCTGGAAGTCTTTTTAAAGGAAATTAAAAATAAAAACTTGAAAAAAGCACTTAAAAATTCAGGAATTGAAAAATCAGAACTGGACAGTGCATATAATTCAGGAAAAAACGGAGATGAACGCTTCACTAAATTTTACAATGACTACCTGAATTTTAAAATAAGCTGTTATATCACACAGATTATCAGGGGAAAAACTGTCAGTAAAGCTTTAAAAAATTCTAACTTAACAGATGAAGAACTTAAAGACAATTTAAAAGAAATTGAAAGCAGAATCCTTGATAAACAGATGAACAGTGTTATTGGTGAAATTGCAAAAAACAGAACTACAAGACAGGCAGCTAAAAAAGCCAGAATCAGAATTGATGAAGTTTACAGATGGTATATTGAAGGCAAAAAAGGCAATGAGAAATTTAAAGACTTTGCAGACATCTATCATGAACTTTATGTTGAAGTGGGATGTGAAATTTTCCAGAATTTCTTAAACAAGGGAAAAACCCCAAAACAGATTCTTAAAATCATGAATGAAGACATAACCAGAGAAGATTATGAGTTCTGGATTAAAAACAATCTGATAAGTGATAAAAATGTTGAAGCTAAACTCTACACAGAAGATGAAATTAAAGAAAAAATCGAAAATGAAGGATTCAGACAAAAAGAAGAGAAATCTCTTTCAGGTTTAAGTATAATAGGTTGTTAGTTATGGTTATAAAAGAATTGAACAATGCAAAAAAAGCATATCAGAGAAAAGACTTTAAAGCAGCTGATGAAATTTACTCTAAAATCTATGATAATCATCAAAAAGATTTCAGCAGATGGGATAAAAAATTTTATGCATTAACATTATACAGATGTTATGTTCAAAATCCAGTTAATCAGAATAAACTTTTAGATGCAGGCAAACTGATTACCAAATTAGTTAAACAGTCAAATCACTCCAAAAAAGATGCAATGTGTCCGTATACATTAGCAGTGCTTAAAATAATGAAAACCCTTGAAGACCCTGAAGCTGTTTTGGAATGGTCATCTAAACTTAATCCTGAATTATTAAATGGAGATATTTCAGGAAATTATTCATCTAAAAAAGAAACATGGTATAAATTAACAACAAAAGCACTGCTGGATACCCGCCAGTATGATAAATGCATAAGCCTGTCAACTGAAGCACTGCTTAATTTAAGCGAATTTACATATGATAATGATGTCTGGTTTAAATGGAGAATAGCTAAATCATTTAATCAGTTAGGTGAATATGACCAGTCTGTAGACTATCTGAATGACATTAAACAGTTTAAAAATGACTGGTTTATAGATAATCTGATGGCTGAAAATTATTTCTTTAAAAATGATTTGGACACTGCCTTAAAGTATGCCTCATCTGCAGCACTTGCCAAATGCGATAGTGATAAAAAAGTCAATTTATATTCACTGATTGAAGATATTCTAAATATAAAAAATAAACAGAAGGAAGCAGATATTCATGCATACCTGGTTTATACAATCAGAAAGAGACATAACTGGAATATTGATGAAAATCTGGAATATAAAATTGAAAAGGCAGGTTTTGATTTGGACAATGAGGATTATTTTACTATTGAAAAGCATCTGCATCAGCTGTGGGAAGAATATCTCTATAAAAATCAGGAATTAAAAAAAGGAGTTATTGTTTCAGTACTGCCCAATAAAAAAGCGGGCTTTATCAGATGCGATGAATATCCTGACAATCTGTATTTCAACATGAATGAGTTTAAACATAACATCACATTAGCAAAAAAAGGCCAGAATGTCACTTTTTATGAAGCTGACGGCTTTGATAAAAAGAAAAATAAGCAGGTTAAAAATGCTGTAAATATTTATCTGAATGGGGGCTGAATTATGGAATTTTGTCCGAAATGCGGTTCGGTGTTATTTCCAGACGAAAATAATGCATTAAAATGTTTCTGCGGTTATTTTACTTATTTGGATAATGACCGTGAATATAATATTAAAGAAAAAATATCTGAAAAGTCAGCCAATATAGCAGTTGATGGAAATGAATATGAAAGTATTGATTTATTATATCCGAAAGATGTTCATTTAAAATCTTATGACTGGAGACGTGAAGACTGGGGTTAAAAAGGTTTGGTTTTATATTGTTATAAAATGGGTTTATTAAAATAGAGGTTTTGTTTTCCTCTATTTTAGTTTTTCTATTGTTTTGCAGTCTAGTTTTGTTATTTTGGCAATTTCCTTAACTGAATAGTTTTCTTTGTGCATGTTTTTTGCTATTTTTAGTTTTTCTTCTTCTTTTCCCTCTAGTTTCCCTTCTATTTTTCCTTCTATTTTTCCTTGTTCTAACCATTCTTTTTCATGTGATGTTACATAGTCGTGAAGTATTGTTATTTCCATTTTTATCACATCAATTACTTTATTTTTCAAATCCTGATTTTCAATGAATTTATCTGCAACTACTATCAGTATGCCAAGTACAGAATCTTTTAATTCATCATCAATATCAGTTATTTTTCTAGCAAGTTCCAGAGTTTTTACTACTTGCACTCCGGCTTCGTGTTTGGTTTTCATTAACGGCAATATCCTTAATGCAAGAAACTCATTGCAGGTTAGTTTTATGTTATTTTTAACTTTATAAGTTATATTACTTAATAATTTGTCTCCGTCATAGTCTTTAAATGATATTACTTCAGGTCTAAAAAACTGCCCAGGAGAGTATTCAAGAACTACCTGATTTTTATCGATTTCAGGAGTCACTACAAGATTTATTTTTACCTTTAACTGATAATCATATCCGATTCGGGCTACATATAGAAAGATTCTTCTTAAAATGTTTGCAATATTGGATTTAGTAGATAAAAATTCATAAAGAATTATTTTATCCTTTTTCTTTATGCCGTAATCTATTCTGAGAACTTTTGGTTTCAGGTTTATTAGCTCAACATTTATTTCATCACAAAACTCTGCACCTGTAATTTTTGCAATATACTTTGTGGTGTTTTCTTTTAGAAATTTCAGTGTTAAATCCTCATGATGGTATCCGCGATATATCTTATTTTTTTTCATACTAAACCATTAGTCTTTAATATTTATATAACCGTCAGTTTTTTATTAAAACAATAATTAAAGCATGAATAAATAGTTTTAAATGAAATAAATACTTCATAATCATGAAAACTTTTTTATAAAAATGTATTAATTACTTTATTTAAATTATTAATCAGCTAAAATATGTGAGGTGTTTGGATTGGGCACTGAATATATTGAAAAAGGAATTTCATTTGTCAATCAGAAGGAATATGATAATGCACTTGAATGTTTTAATAAACATCTGGAAGCTGATTCAAAAAACAGCATTGTTTTAGGTCTTAAAGCACTGGCTTTAATGGATTTGAACCGGTTAGATGAAGCTTTGATATATATCTCCAAGTCATTGGACATTGATTCATCAAATTATGAATCCTGGGCAACTAAAGGGGAAATCTTTAGAAGGTTAAATAAAAATAGGGAAGCTCTGCACTGCTTTGATTTGTCTTTGCAGATTAATCCGAAACAGTCAAAAACATGGATAAAAAGAGGTTTTTTATTAATTAACAGATATGGTCAGTTTATAGAAGCAATTAACTCATTTGATAAAGGACTGGAATTAAATCCCAAAGATAAAAATGCAATATATTTTAAGGCAGAAGCTTATTTTGCACTTAAAAATTATAAAAAAGCTTTAGGAGCATGTGATGATTATCTGAAAATCACTTCAGCCAATGTTTTCGATTCAAACGTTTACTCCCTTAAAACAAAGATTTTAATGATTTTAAACAACTTTGAAGAGGCATTAGCTGTTATTGATGAAGGTTTGAAAATCAGTCCCGATGATGATTCCATTTATGCAACAAAAGCTATGATTTTACTGAGGGCACATAAATATGACGAAGGCATAGAATGTGTCAATAAAGCTTTAAAGTTAAATCCGAGTAATATCATTGCATTAAAATTGAGAAATAATATTTTAAAAGGTAATTTAAGATGAAATGTTAAAATAATCTGTAACTAACGAGAAAAATTCTTAATAGCTAAAAAAAACATATTTACTATTGCAGGTGTATTTAAATGTTTGAAGATCATAATAAAAAAGAACACAAACACTGTCCTTTTTGCGGACACCATGTAGATGAAGATGATATGATTTGCCCTCACTGTGGATTATTCATCCCATAATTATTTTTTCTAAAATCAATTAAACAACTTTATTATTATCTTTATATAAATTAATCATTAATTAACAATATTTACCTGTTTTTGTAAAATTTAGGTGAGGTTAGCCAATGGTTCAATGTCGTGAATGTAATAGTGAAGTTTCAGATAAGGCAAAGTTCTGCCCCAAATGCAGAACTCCCTTAAAAAGTAATGAAGATGTTCCAAAAAGTCCTAAAATAGCCAGTGATAAGAAAGGTGGATTCAATCCTATTTTGATTATTGGTATAATAGCTATTGTAGCTATTGCTGCATTAGGTGCAGGTCTGCTTTTAGGTGGTGGAAGTGATGATTCACCTGCTGCTGTAAATAATACTGCTGAGAGTGATGATGTTGCTGAAGATGTAAATCCTGCTCCTGCAAGTGCCAATGTTACTTATGTCTGTTCTCAAAAGTCTGACAAGTTTCATTTGCCTGACTGTGAATGGGCTCAAAAGATAAATCCTAAAAACAAGATTACTTATAATTCCAGAGATGCTGCTGTAGCAGACGGAAGGATTCCATGTCAGGTTTGTAATCCTTAAAGTTTATTACCTAAGATAAACATAATTTAAATACAATGAGGTTTTTAAAATGAATTGTTCTAACTGTGGAGCTGAAGTATTATCAGATAATGAAAAATTTTGCAGAAAATGCGGTTTTAAATTGGTTGATTCAGAAGTTAAAAAAGCTACTGTAATTTCAGAAGATATTCCAAAAACACGGTGCCGCAGCTGCAATAATATGATAGACAGCAATTTAAGAATTTGTCCCTACTGCGGATCAAATCCAAATTCATCTTCAACATATGCATCATCAGCATCCAAAACAAACAGCAGCAGCTCAAGTGACAGTGACTGCTGGGGATGCTGTGGTTTAATTGTAGTTATTGTAATTATATTGTATATTATAGGATTGATATTTTGATTTATGACCGCATAATGAATATCTGCAAATATTTATGTCATCAGAAACCTGAAAGGTCATTTTTCTACAAAGAAAAGCAGTTTCCGGTTTGCAGCAGATGTACAGGAATTGTTATAGGTGCGGCTGCAGGGTTTGTTTTAGCTAGTTTAACCCAACCTACTTTAATTTTTGTTTTAGGATTTATTCCATTAATTATTGACGGAACTACACAGTATTACGGTTTAAGAACAAGCAATAACACTTTAAGATTTGTTACAGGTTTGTTATGTGGCTTTTCAATACCTTTCGTTGTTTTTAAAACAGAATCAGTTATACTCAATTATTTCTAAATTTTCCAAGCTGTCATCCATCAGCTCTTCAATGAATTCTGAAGGGTTATTTTTATCACTTATTAAGTAAACATTATTTTTAGAGCGGGTTAAACCTACATAGAATAATCTGCGTTCTTCCGAATATTTGTAATCATAATTTCTGGTATTTACATAATTCAAAACACTGTGGGTTTTTAATTTTGATGGAAAACCTAAATAGTCATCAACCATATTGATTATAATCACATTATCTGCTTCCAGACCTTTAGATGAATGCAGGGTTCTGTAGTAAACATTATTCATTGATTTGTCTGTTTTGTCTAAAATTCGTAAGAATTTGTCTTTTTTCAGATTGCCTTTTTTAACTAGATTTCTGTGTTTTATAAACTGGTTGATGTTGTTGTTTGTTCTGCCTAAGATTAATACATCTTCGGATTTTTTAGAGAGATCTTTTATAAGATTATAAATCATTTCTCTTTTTTCTATAGGATTTTTTTGAGGATAAATTATTTTAACAGGTTTTTTCAGATTTTTAGGAGACTTAAGAGATTTCCTAATTTGTTTAGGGTTTTTCATAATGAAGCTACCTGCTATGTCAATCAGCTCCTGAGGGTTCCTGTATGTTTTTTCAATGAATATTCTTTGAGGATTTTCAAAATACTCTTCAAAATGTGAGAAAAATTCAATGTTTGTTCCTCTAAATCCGTATATTGACTGCCAGTCATCACCTACAACTGTCAGATGTGCATCTGTTTTATCTTGCAGGCTTTTAATCAGATTATAATTGGTATATGTGGTATCCTGATATTCATCAACCAGTATGTATCTGTAATGTTTTTTCAGCCCGTATTTTTTAATCAGCTTGCTTGATTCATTTATCATGTCATTAAAATCAATCTGCTGGTGCATATCCAAGTATTCCTGATAGTAACTGTAGAAATCTTCAGCGATTTTTAGGAAGATGTCATGGTCCTTGTCATCGTTACTGCTTCTGAAATAGCTGAAATAATCTTTTGTAAAATTGTTGCCCTTAAATAAATTTATAAAATCTGCAAGCAGGGGTTTAAATGCCACTTTTGTAAATGCTTCTTTCAATTCATTCAATAACTCTTTTCTGTCATTTCTTCTAATGATGTAGCTTTCAATGTTTAAAAAATATGAATCGCAAAATTCAAGAATATCTTTTAATGTATCAGTATTTGCATTGGCCAGATAATCATTTATTATAGCCAATATTTCATTGTTTTCAATAACTGACACTTTATGGTGCTGCTTAATGACTGATCTTCCCAGACTGTGAAATGTCCTTACCTCAACATTTTCCGGAAGCTTTCCTTTTAAATCCCTGACAGAAGTATTTGAAAATGACAGACACAAAATATCTTCAGGTCTGACATGCTTTTTAGCTATCAGATATTTTATTTTTGCAATTAAAGTAAATGTTTTTCCTGTTCCTGCTCCTGCAATAATTTGAACATTTTTGGAATCTAAAACACAGGCTATTTTTTGCTGTGTGTCTAAAGGTTTGCTGTTTACTGTTTTAAAAAACTCATCATTAGCCAGCAGCTCCTGTCTGGTTTTATCATCCAAATCATCAATACTTTTGTAGTCTTTTTTCAAGTACTTTCCGTTTTTGCCGGCTATTTTTTCAGGTTCTGTTTTAATATCTTTAGTGAATGTTTCAATAACTGGCTTTTTATTTGTTTTTTTCTTTTCTGGCCGTGGTGTTTTTTTAACTTCCTTAGTTTCAGCAGTTTTTATACAGCCGCACATTGGGCATTTGCTGCCATTTAGTATCATTGATCCGCATTCACTACAAAAATCCATAATATATATTTTTTATTAACATTTAAAAATAGCTTTCCTAAGAGTGTCTGAAAAGTATTTCTGTTTTATACATATTTTAAATACTAGTTTAATTAAAAATTATAAATGAGGTGTTTTATTGAATCAAGATGAATATATAGGAAATATTGTTAAAAATGGAGTTATAGCATTAATTATAGGATTTATTATAACTGGCATTTTATATTCTGTAATGTATTCAATAAACGGAATTGAAATGTATGCCGGTTTTATAATTTTAGGAGCACTCTACGGTTTCCTGTTTATAAAATTGGACATTTTTGAAAATGAACTGGATTTAATCATAACAAATGCTGTTTTTGCATTCTTTGGTTCATATGTAAGCATACATTTAATATTTACAAGTGCATTGAAAATAGCTATGAATTCTTCACTGCTGACTTATCAGTTTATAGGAATCTGTATTATTGCAGCTGTTGTTGTTAACTACATCCGTGACACTTATCTGGAAATTAATCCTTTAGGGTCAATTAACCTGAATTTGGGAAAATTGCCTACAGTTATCTGTCCTGAATGCGGTGTTGAAGTCAATGCCGAAAATATATTCTGTCCTGAATGCGGCCATAAGTTCAGTTTTATACATTGTCCTGAATGCGGTGCAAAATTAGATGAGGAAGGTGCATTCTGTCAGGAATGCGGTCATAAATTAGAAGATGACTCTAAAAAAGAAGAAGTTAAAGAAGATAACTCTAAAAAAGACATTTCCCTAAAAAAAGAAGTTAAAGAAGATAACTCTAAAAAAGACATTTCCCTAAAAAAAGAAGTTAAAGAAGATAACTCTAAAAAAGAAGATAACCTTAAAAGCTGTTCTAATTGCGGAACTAAAGTAAGCGAAGATTCCAAATTCTGTCCTGAATGCGGAAATAAAATCAGATGAATAAACTATGAAATATTGTCCAAAATGCGGCAGCGAAATAAAAAACAATATGAAGTTTTGCCAAAAATGCGGAGCCAAACTTCCTGCTGACCACATAAATTTAAACAATGAATACTGCAAGCATTGCGGTTCAGCAATTCCCAAGGGAGCCACCAGATGCCCAAAATGCGACAGATATTTAGATGAAGCTGAAAATGACAGCCATAGTGTTGCTACTGTAATAGGATATATCTTTTCTTTTTTAGTTCCTTTAGCAGCTGTTGTTGCAGGCATTTACTTATTAACTCAGAAAAATGAAAACGTCCATAAACACGGAGCATGCATTATCATCATAGCTGTTGGAGTCATGTGCATCACATATTTATACTATATTAAATTTTTATAAAATTATTACTATTTTTTAACTTTTTTTAAATCATTATATACACAAGTTTATATATTATATTTTATAAATTAATAATTATCAGGAAAAAAACTATTTTTAAATCAAAAGAAACATGAATTTTTTATAAATTTGTAAATAAAAAACTTGATATTATAAAAGGAATGTTTAATAAAATGAAAAAATTCAATAATAAAAGCAGGTACTTTACTGATGAATTAAATAAACTTGGAGAATGGATGAAATGGTTTTTATTGACCGTTATAACTTTAATTATCATCTCTCAAGTTTCTCACATGTTTTTAACATATGGTGGATAAAATAATGTCTAAAAAAATAATTTATGATGAGTCTCTTGATTCTGAAATACAATTTAAGAAATTTGTAGCTACACAGGCACCTGAAAATCATGAAATATCTGATGAAGATGTGGAACAGATGGAAATGGCTAACCTTATTGATTTGGAAATACAAGATCATGAAAATTTTATGAATCAAGTGAGGGATAACTATTGTGAATATGATTCCTATGATGATTATCTAATAGAAGAACAATATATGGATAAAATTGAAGAACCTTTTGATTTAGAACAGGAATATGATAAATGGGATGATTATTCAGATTGTATTGATTCTGATTTAGAATATAAAGAGTATCAACAAGAACAGTTCAGAAAAGAAGATTCTATTGAAGGTCCTATGAGCTGTTTTGAACATGGCTATTATATGGATGAATCCAGCAATTCCAATCATGAAGAGCCTCCATTTATAGAGGAATATGACTTTGAAGATAATTTAACTTTTGAAATGGAATCAGAAATTTATGGATCAGATTTTAAATCAGAAATGGATGATTATGGGGAAGAAGAATATTATCAAAAGCAAATAGCTGAACATGAAAGACAAATCAAAGAAGACGAACTTAAGCAAATGGCCGAATATGAAAGACAAATCAAAGAAGACGAACTTAAGCAAATGGCCGAATATGAAAGACAAATCAGAGAAGATGAACTTAAGCAAATGGCCGAATATGAAAGACAAATCAGAGAAGATGAACTTAAGCAAATAGCTGAACATGAAAGACAAATCAGAGAAGATGAACTTAAGCAAATAGCTGAACATGAAAGACAATTTCCAGAAGGAAAGTAGAATGTCTGCAGAAAATGAATCAAAATTAATAGAAAAAAACTAGCTGATTTTAATGACAAAAAATCCAATTAAAAAATGATAAAACATGACTTATGATGATATAATAGCTGAAATTAAATCCAATTTAACTGGAAATGCAGATAAAGATAAAGCTTATCTGATTAAGCAATTCAAGATTCATAACTCAAAGGAAATCCATTTGGAACTTGGCAGATTGCTTTGGGAGTTGATGAGTGATGAAGAACAAAATGCGTATAAAAAAGCTGTTATTCAGGATATACCTGTTGATGAATTCATAAAATCAGTTTACAGTTATCTGAATTATGGGGATTTTGAAACAGCCCTAAAAGAGCTTGAAGATTACATGGAGATTTTACCATTTAAATTTATGGAAGATTCTCAGTTTGATTATTTTTACTTTAATAATCCTTTGGAAGAGGAGTTATTCAGAAAATATTTTAAAACACCAAAAGAGCTGAAAGTAATTCCGTTTGGTGAGGAATATCCGAGAGTCTTTTACCTGTATGGTGTTGTGCTTATGAATTTATCTGAATTTGACAGGGCTGAAAGTGCACTTAAAAAAGCTCTATCCTATAATCCTGTTTCTGGTGAGATTTTATCTGCATTATCTGCATTATATGATGGAAATTATGATTTGAATAATTTGAAGAAAACATCAGTTGAAATTTTAAAGTTCAGCTATGATCCAAGAGAAATAGCTAAAGCGTATAGGGATTTGGGATACTGCTACTATGAAAATAAGAAGTGTAACATATCAAAGGCATTATATGAACAAAGTTTAAACTATGAAAATCATCCGAGGGCACAAATAGAACTGCAATTAATAAACAGCTATCTGCATATTGATGAAACAGACATTAAAAAAGTTTTAAATGATGAAAATATTCCGGCAAATATTAATGATGATATTTTGGAAATATCAATGTTTTTAGCTTTGGATTTTGAAAAGAAAAATCTTTTAAATCAGTCCTTGTATTTTTATGGTGTTTTATATAACTTAACTCATGATGAAGAAGTTTTAACTAAAATTAATGATTTAAAACATAGATTATAATTTTTTTATTTGGTTTAAAACTTCCAATCCAAGTTTAGTTATTTCATATATTCTTCCTTTTTTGTCTTCTAATACATTAAGTTAGGTTTTTAGTGCAATTTCAGAAATGCAGCATATAATTATTTTCAGGATATTTTAAATCCATGACTGAATAAATTTCTTTTTTGTTTATAAAATATTAATTAATCCCCATTTTTAATAACAATATTAATATATGATATCTTACAAAATTAAAATATAATATATCTATTTTAATAAAAAATTAGGCTTCCTAGTTTTGAATTAGGTTAAATTATTTGAGATGTTAAGAGGAAAAGTGCAAACTGTTGTTGAAAATCAAAATACTGAAACCAAGTAAAGCAGAACTTTTAAGACAGTATCAGCAATTATATGATGAAAGTACAATTGTTGAAGTAGAATTCAATAGTCTTAAACAGGAAGTTTTAAATAGGCAAGTGTTTATTATGGCTGATGATGAAGAATATTGTTTAAGATTGGAAAAAATCATTGATAAACAAGATGGATTATTAAATCATTATGATGCAAAATTTAATCAGCAAAATTCATTAAATGATGCATTATCTAGACAAAATAAAATTTTAAAAGAGGATTTGCAAAAGCATAAAAATCTTTTAAAAGATATGAAAAAAAATATTGACCAACATAAAAATGTTGTTAATAAATTAAAAAAAGAGCTTGAAGAACAACTTAAAATACAACAAAATTTACATAAAGATTATGGTGAAGTTATTAAAGAATTAACTGATGAATTAGAACTTCAAGAAAAACAAAAAGAAGAAATTCAAAATAAAACTAAACAAATTGGAAATAATCAACCAATAAATAACAATTCTAAACTAAAATCCAATAGGGTAGAATTACCTCCAAGAGAACATGACAACGATCATGTTGCTGATGCAAAAGATTTATTCAATAATGTTAAAGAAAAATCAAAAGAAGCTATTGATGAAATTTCAGAAAACCATAAAAAAAATACTGCTACTTCTGCAATTAATAATAATGTTCCAAAAACAAATGAGAATAAATGTCCTAAATGTGGTTCAGTAGTAGATAACAGTTTTATATTTTGTGATAAATGTGGTTATAAACTAAAATAAAGGTGTTTAAATGGGTTTTTTTAACAATATGAAAAATTTAAAAGACCAGGCTTTGGAAAATGAAAAAATCCAAAATTATGAACAACTTCAAGGTTTATTTGATGCAATTGATAATCAGGCTGAAAAAGAAAAAGAAAAAGATAAAAAGGAAAGAGAATATTTTGAAAGTTTAACTCCTGAACAAAAAGTAGAGTATAAACGTATTAAAAAAAGAAATAAAAACCTTAAAAAACTTGGAATGTATGGTTTAACTGCCGCAAGCATGGCTACTGGTATTGGTGTTCCTGTTATGATGGCTGCTAATGTAGGATCAATGATTTCTGATGATAATATGACATTTAACAAAGATCAGCATGATGCAAAAATGAAAAAAATGTCTGGACAAAAGAAAAGACCTCAAGCTAAACCTAACAAAGCTAAAACAAAAAAAGTACCTCTTATATCAATAAAATATGATAAAAAAGGCCAACCGAAGGTTCAAACTTTTATAGATAAAGATTGGTACAATATAAACTTCAGATATGCTGAACTTATAAGAGAATAATTGCTATATGGTGTATTAATATGGTTTTTTGCCCTAATTGTAAAAATGAAGTTGGTGAGAGTAAATTTTGCCCCAATTGCGGTTCAAAAATACTTAAGCCAGAAATAGATCCTCAAGAAAATAATACTATGAATTTTTGCCCTAATTGTGGAAACGAAGTTGGTGGGAGTAAATTTTGCCCCAATTGCGGTTTAAAAATACTTAAACATGAAGCTGAAATACCTACTTCTGAAATTGATGTTAATACAAACAATCAGTACACATCTGATGCTGATGAAAAAGATACATTTGATAAGATAATTGACATTGATGATAAAATTTCAGGTAAAATGAATGGTTTATTTGCAAAAAGTAAAACTGCAAATAAAATTTAGATAAAACGGTTTCCTTTCAGTCTTTTAAATATAAACTTTATCAAAATAGAGAATATCTTGAAAATATAGAACCTGTATTTATTGAAGTATATGATTCTATTGATGATCCATTTATTAAAGATATTCTAATGTTAGAAAGAATTGCAATGGCTACTACTAGTAGTGCAGTTGGTATGGTTGCATCTCAAATTTACACTCCAACAAAAGACATGCCACATGATAAAGCAGTAATGTTTTACCAAAATATGGTTAATAGAATTGTTAGTGAAATTAATCAGGAAAAACAAAATGGTACTTTTGATGAAGAAACATTCTATAAAAACAAAACTAAGCAAGCTACATTGGATAATATTTCTGTTTTAGGAATTTCCAAATCAGTGAAGGCCTTTAAAAAAAATCGTGAATGAATATTTGTAAAAAGTGTAATGATCAACAAAATACAAATTTAAAATTTAACAAAATTAAATCATTTTTCTTTTATTAAAAAATATGATAAAAGTTTAAAAACAGGATAAGTGATATTATGGCAGATGGAGAATATGTAGATAGTGATGGTGACGGATACAAAGAAAGTTATGTTGAAGATAGTGATGGTGATGGACAATATGACACCGTTTACATGGATACTGACGGGGATGGCTATGCAGATACTGTTGGTGTAGATACAGATGGAGACGGGTACGTAGATACCGTTGGCATGGATACTGATGGTGACGGGTATGTGGATACTGTTGTTGAGGATACTGATGGAGATGGTGAATTTGACACCGTTTACATGGATACTGACGGGGA
>ERZ827498.1089-NODE-1089-length-32117-cov-3.462635_pt1 | contig 32117 bp, 25 predicted proteins | sample MGYA00519865_ERZ827498 | MGnify/ENA primary metagenome ERZ827498 (study PRJEB31778, sample SAMEA3449328) | human gut metagenome | biome: human gut; feature: human-associated habitat; material: faeces | place: United Kingdom | collected 2010/2012 ...
TGAGAGATGAAGTAAAAAAATTGATAAGTCGATGAAAAAGCTGTTATTACTATTGATGCGTTTGATGAAAGGGTGCATTTGGGGAATTACAATCTTGTTCCTTGGTTGGATACTACTACAAACAGTTTTGTTTGCCTCCTTCAAAGTACCTACGGATTCAATGGTGCCTGCTTTGTTACCTGGTGATAACATTATTGTGAACAAACTTCCGATGGGTGCCCGACTTTTTAATTTGTCTGCAGCTTTCCGTCAGGAACGTTTTGTTGTCTATCGGTTGCCTGCTTTGGGGGGCATAAAACGAAATGATGTTCTTGTTTTCAATTTTCCTTATCCTCAACATCGGGATAGTATTGGATTTGATATTTTAAAATATTATGTGAAACGTTGTGTTGCATTACCCGGTGACTCTATTTCTATTCATAACTATCATTATTGTGTGGCAGGCTATGAGAAAGATTTGGGTAATATAAAATCTCAGGACAGTATGAAAGAACGTCTACAACAATTACCGGAGAATGCTCGAAAACGATATTCTTTCCAAACCTATCCGTGGAACGATTCTATTCACTGGAACGTTTGTAATTTTGGTCCACTTTATATACCTCGAATGAATGATGTCATTGTGATGAACCGGAAGAATTACCTTCTTTATCGTCATCTTATCGAATGGGAACAGCAGAAGAAACTTCAATGGAAAGGAGAAAAAGCTTATTTGGATCATCATCGTATTACTAGCTATCGTTTTCGTACAAACTATTATTTTATGGCAGGAGATCGGGTGTTTAACTCTCAAGATTCTCGTTATTGGGGATTGTTGCCGGAAGAATATATTGTTGGAAGGGCATCTTTTATTTGGAAATCTACTGATAATGAAGGGAAAATACGTTGGAAACGAATATTCAAATCAATAACATAATGACGAGTATGAATAATATTAGGATATTTATAGTGAAGATATGCTATATATGTTGTGCTATAGCAATGAGCTATATAGCTATTTCTTGTCTGTCTGAGAACAAAATAATAGATAGAAGCAGCCCTGTATTAATTGTGAATTTGGATAGTACCAAAGTGTCAGAATTTAAGTATTCGGATATTTTCAAATCAGTGACTGCAATTGAGCTGGATGAAAAAGACGCACTGCTGGGAGGAATAGATAAAATGCAGATTTACAAGAGTCAATTGTTTGTTTTGGATAGCCGTTCTACAAAAGGAGTTTATATATTTGATAGAAAAGGCACTTTTATGAGAAAAATTGGCAATATAGGATTGGCACCTGATGAATATGTATCTTGTGATGATTTTACGATTAATATAGATGATAATGAACTGTATATCTTTGATTCTTTACAGAATAAGATATATAGGTATGATATTTCTTCAGGTAAGTTTAAAGGAGGAATTCTTATGGATAAGAATATTCATTTTAATTACATTGCTTATAATAGTGGATGCTTATATGGAGCACAGACTTTTTTTCAACCTTCAATAGGCTTAACAAACAAGGTAAAATACAGCATATTTCCCATATTTATAAATATAAAGACCAGCTATTTTTTGAATGTATGAGAAAGTCTAATCAACAGGTTCAGCATGATATTAAAAGTGGGAGAACACTTGTTTATGAGAAAACACTAAATGATATATTGTTTACTATTAAGCCTGACTATTCTCATATTCCGATATTTCTTTGTAGTGATTCGTTGGGTGTATATTTTTATGTTACTCCTGAATGTTTTTCTGAGTTGCAGTATTTTGAGAAAGAGAATTATATATCTGATAAACTAAAGAATAAAGAAAGTATAAGAAAATTAAGAGATGAATCTAATCCATTGATACTCTATTATGAATTTAAATAATTTCATAACTGTTTGTATTTCAGTTATGTCTGTTTCTGCTATTTCTTTTTATATAAGTGAAAAGACGGAAATAAATAGAAGGGATATGAATAATATACAAAAGAGTTTGGGGAAAAATAAAATACTAATATTGCCGGCTTATGAAAATAATCGTTATAATATGATGCTTTTAAAAAATAAATTGAGTAATTTTAGATTCACAAATATATCCGAGGAATTTCTGGAGTTTCCAAGTAGCCGAACAACAGGATTGAGTCAACGATTTTTTGCATATGTAAATAACCAGGGGCGAATGACCTCATTTTATTTTCCTAGTAAAAATCAACAGGATATAACACGATTATATTTAAATCATTTGAAGGAAAAAATACAAAAGAATAACAAGAATAAGATTGTCGGGCATAAATAAAGTCTGAGTCCAATAGAGGGATTAATTTATAATGCATAATCGATAGCAATAAATATATTATGAGAAAATACAGTTGTATATGGATGCTGCTATGTTGTTTAGCTTATGGTGGAATGACATCTTGCTCTGGCAAGAAAAGTGATGCAGACGAGCAGGATAAAGGTGTTTCTACCGTTCTTCCGGATTCAAAGAATGAAGTCACCGTTCAAATTCTAAAGAGGTGTGATTTTCATCACGAACTAGTCAGTAACGGTAAGGTAAGTGCCCGCGGGCAGGCTGATCTTCGTTTTGAAACGAATGAGGTTATTGCTCATGTCTATGTGAAAAACGGTGATCGTGTTCGTAAGGGGCAGAAGTTGGCCGAGCTGGATAAATTCCGTCTGGAACAGAAATTATCACAGGCGGAAGATGCTTTGTTGAAAGCGGAGCTTGAACTGAAAGATGTACTTATCGGGCAGGGATATACGCCGGATGATTTTAGCAAGGTGCCTGAAGAAACCATGAAACTTGCGAAAGTAAAGAGCGGCTATGAACAGTCGAAGTCCCAGTATGAACTTACGAAAAGAGAAACGGAGCATGCTACACTTGTTGCCCCCTTTGACGGGATAGTAGCTAATCTGTTTTCAAAACCTTATAATCTCGCTAATACGTCCGAGGCATTTTGTACTGTCATTGACACTCGTGGGATGGAAACTGATTTCACCGTGTTGGAGAACGAACTGGCTTTTATTAAAACCGGTGACAAAGTAATGATTACTCCTTATGCCGGCGGAGGTTCTTATGAAGGTAGTGTATCTGAAATCAATCCGCTGGTGGATGAAAATGGTATGGTGCGTGTAAAGGCGCGGGTGAATGGAGGCAATAAACTTTTTGACGGGATGAATGTCAGAGTCAGTGTGAAGCGTTCGGTAGGAGAGCAGTTGGTGATTCCTAAAACGGCTGTTGTTCTGCGTTCGGGCAAGCAGGTGGTATTTACGCTGAAAGACGGTAAGGCTATGTGGAATTATGTGCATACAGGGCTGGAAAATATGGAAGAGTATACCATCACAGACGGTCTGGAGGAAGGAATGGAAGTGATAGTCACCGGTAATGTAAATTTGGCTCATGAAGCTCCTGTCAAGGTAATTAAGAATTGAGAATTGTCATTCTGAATGAATTGAAGAATCTGAAAAGAATTAGCAAATGGTAAAGTTCTTATTACAACGCCCTATAGCCGTGCTGATGGCGTTCACTGCCTGTTTTATTATCGGGCTGGTGACGTATTTCTCATTGCCGGTGTCTTTGTTGCCTGACATCGCTATTCCCCAAATTACCATTCAGGTGTCGGGAGAAAACTCTTCGGCGCGTGAGTTGGAGAATACAGTCGTTACACCGGTGCGCAGACAATTATTGCAGGTAGCGGGATTGAGAGAAATAAAAAGTGAGACTCGTGACGGTGCAGGTGTTATCCGCATGGAGTTCGAGTTTGGTGTCAATACGGATTTGGCGTTTATAGAGGTCAATGAAAAGATTGATGCTGCCATGAACAGCCTGCCCAAAGAGGTGGCGCGTCCTAAAGCAATAAAGGCAAGTGCAACGGATATTCCGGTTTTCTATCTGAACATGACACTGAAGAATGACCGGCCTTATGAGGGCACGAATGAGCAACAGTTTCTGGATATGTGCGAACTGGCGGAAAATGTGGTCAAACGCCGCATCGAACAGTTGCCTGAGGTAGCAATGGCTGATATTACCGGTGTCCCCGGAAAATTACTTCAGATAGTTCCCGATAAAGATAAACTGGCCATGACGGGTATCACGGTGGAGGATATCGAGAATGCATTGGCTTCCAATAATGTGGAGCCGGGAAGTATGTTGGTAAGGGATGGGTATTATGAATATAATATCCGTATTGCTACGTTGCTCCGTACCACCGAAGATGTGAAGAATATATATATCCGTAAGGGAGACCGTATTTTGCAATTGAAGGAACTTTGCAAAGTGGATGTCGTATCACAAAAAGAAAGCGGGCTATCCGTTGCCGGAGGTAAAAAAGCGGTTACTCTGGCTATCATAAAGCAGAGTGACGAGAATATGGATGAAATGAAGGAGAAGTTGAAAGAAACGACTGATTATTTTGCTTCTCTTTATCCTGATATTGAGTTCAGTATAAGCCGTAACCAGACGGAATTGTTGGATTATACCATTTCCAATTTGCAACAGAATTTGTCTTTAGGATTCTTGTTTATTTTCATTGTTGCCATATTGTTCTTGGGAGATATCCGCTCGCCGTTGGTTATCGGTATCAGTATGGTGACCTCTATTGTCATTACTTTTTTCTTTTTCTATTTCTGCCATGTTTCATTGAATGTTATCTCATTGTCGGGCTTGATTTTGGCTGTGGGTATGATGATTGACAGCTCTATCATTGTGACGGAGAATATTTCTCAATATCGGGAGCGGGGATATTCATTGAAGCGGTCATGTGCTGTGGGAACTACGGAAATGATTACTCCGATGTTGAGTTCGTCACTGACTACCATTGCTGTCTTCCTGCCGTTGATATTTATGAGCGGGATTGCAGGTGCTATCTTTATGGACCAGGCTTTCTCCATCACAGTGGGATTGATGATTTCGTATGTCACCGGTATTATGCTTTTACCTGTGCTTTATCTGTTATTCTATAGATTAGGCATACGGAGCAAAAGCTTCTTGTCCAAGAGATTTGATAATCTGTTGAAAAACGAATGGCTGGAGGGTTTTTATGATAAAGGTATCGATTGGGTGTTTTCTCATAAGAAAATTAGTCTGTTGGGCACTTTGGCCACTTTGCCTGTTTGTGTGTTCTTCTTTTATTTTATGGAAAAGGAAAGGATGCCGGAGATAGACCAGAACGAACTGATAATGCGTATCGAATGGAATGAAAATATTCACGTGGACGAGAATAATCGGCGGGTGGATGAGCTGATGAAACTGACAGATGATAAGGTGACTGAACATACGGCTTATGTGGGTATGCAGGATTACATATTGAATGGAGGAAGTGAGTTGTCTTCAACCGAAGCGGAACTCTATTTTAAGACCGGGACACCCACAGAGATACTTCCATTGCAGGATTTGTTGACGAAGGAAGTGGAAGAGAAATATCCTTTGGCTGTGATATCTTTTTCTCCTCCCGAAACTATTTTTGAGAAGTTGTTTGTGACAGGGGAGGCAGATATCGTGGCAGAGCTTCATGCTGCCAATAAATCAAAAGCTCCCGAAGCCGAGCAATTACAGCAGTTGGAAAAGAACGTTATTCAGGCAACGGGAATGACTCCGACGGGTATTGCTTTCCGTAATCAGTTGAATTTGGTGGTGAACCGGGAAAAGTTGCTGTTGTATAACATTGCTTACGAGGAACTGACCAGGGTGTTGCGCACTGCTTTTAAAGAAAACAAAGTGTCTACCTTGCGTTCTTACCAGCAATATTTGCCTATCGGCATTGCCGGAGAAGAAAAAAGCGTGAACCGTATTCTGAATGAAACTTTGGTTCAAACTCAGCCTGATAAGAACAGACAGGTGAATTATATTCCGCTGAGTGAGCTGGTATCGATTGTTCCGGCTGAGGATTTGAAGAGTATTACGGCCGGTAAGAACGGAGAGTATATTCCGTTGAGTTTTTATGATGTTGAAAACCCTACACGACTTATGAAGGAAGTGAAGGAAACGGTTAAAGAAAAGAATGAGTGGGAAGTGGATTTCTCAGGCAGTTTCTTTTCGAATGAAAAGATGATGGGAGAACTGACTGTTATTCTGTTTGTGTCGCTCTTGTTGATGTACTTTATCTTGTGTGCACAGTTCGAGAGTTTCTTGCAGCCGCTCATCGTGCTGTTGGAGATACCGGTAGATACAGCTTTTGCATTGATTACCTTATGGGTGTTTGGACATACGCTGAATTTGATGTCGGCTATCGGTATTATTGTAACTTGCGGTATTGTGGTGAATGACTCTATTCTGAAACTGGATACTATTAATGAGTTGCGTAAAACCGGAATACCTTTGGTTGAAGCTATCCATATTGCCGGTAAGAGACGTTTGAGAGCTATTATCATGACGTCGTTGACTACTATTTTTGCAATGGTGCCATTGTTGTTTACTTCGGATATGGGATCGGAATTGCAAAAGCCATTGTCTATTGCCATGATTGGTTCGATGGTAGTGGGAACATTGGTCAGTTTGTTCATTATTCCTTTGATATATTGGTTTATTTATAGAAAACATGATAAAAATGAAGTACGTTAGTATATGGATCATAGGCTGTCTTTTATCGGTTGGCGTAAAGGCACAGCAGACGGTGAAATTGGATTTGCAGCATACGATAGAGATTGCGAATGACAGTTCGTTGTCGGCATTCAGATATCAAAATATGTATTTATCGGGTTATTGGGAATTCAGAACCTATAAAGCGAATCGCCTTCCCAGTTTGACACTCGACCTGACTCCGGCAAAGTATTACCGGTATATCACTCAGCGTTATGACTCTAATGAGGATATGGACGTATATCGTGAACAGCAGATGTTCAGTGCCGGTGGCGGACTGAGCATCAGGCAGAATCTGGATTGGACAGGCGGTACTTTCTATATAGATTCGCAACTTGACTTTATGCGCAACTTCGGTGATACGAAATCTACCCAATATTCCAGTGTGCCTATCCGGGTGGGCTATCAGCAGAGCTTGTTGGGGTATAATGCATTTCGTTGGGACCGTAAGATTGAACCGCTGAAATATGAAAAGGTAAAGAAACAATTCATTTATAATACGGAGACCGTGTCAGAGGAGGCTGTCACTTACTTCTTTGCATTGGCAATGGCTCAAGCCGACTATCAATTGGCTAAAGAGAATGTGTCTTCCAGTGATACCTTGTATAGTATCGGACTGCAACGCCATAAAATAGCAGCCATTTCACGTGCGGATTTATTGACCCTTGAATTGGATAAAGTGAATGCCCATAACACTTTGGAAAATGCACAGATAGCGCTGAAACGTGCTATGTTCTCATTGGCTTCTTTTCTGAATCTGGATAAGAATACGACTATCGAATTGTCTTTACCCGGTCGCCCCGCTGCCATGGAGATTCCGGTAGATGTGGCTCTGGCTAAAGCAAAAGAGAACAATCCGTCTTTCTTGGAGCAACGCCAGAATATTTTGGAAGCAGAACAGAATGTGAATAAGACCAAGGTGGAATCTCGTTTTAATGCCAGCCTGAATGCCAGTGTCGGATTCAATCAGGTAGCAGATAAGTTCGGAGATGCCTACCGCCACCCTTTGCAACAGGATTTGGTGTCGGTGAGTGTTTCTATTCCATTGGTGGACTGGGGAGTAAGAAAAGGAAAATACAATATGGCAAAGAATAACCTGAATGTGGTAAAGATTGCCGCACGTCAGGAAGAGCTTAGTGTGGAAGAAGAGGTGATAATGACCGTAAGTGATTTCAATATCCAGCAGCGCCTGATTGCCAGTGCCGAAGAAGCATTGGACTTGGCGGTGATGGCGTATGAACAGACACGCCAACGATTCATTATCGGCAAAGCGGATGTAAACAGTCTGACTCTTTCATTAAATCGCCAACAAGAAGCACAGAAGAATTATATTTCGGCTTTACAGAATTATTGGTTGAATTATTATAAGATACGGAAACTGACATTGCACGACTTTGCTTCGGGATTTTCATTATCTGATAAGTTTGATTTTAATGTAGGTATGTATCGATGAGCAACTCTCGTACTTTATCTTCGTTTACGCTGATAGTCACTTTTGTCTGTTTGGCGTTGATAGGTTTGGCTTTGGTTCCGTTATTGCCGGTCAAACTGGCACCGTCGCGTGTTTTGCCGGGGCTCACTATTTCATTTAGAATGCCGGGTAATTCATCGCGGGTGATAGAGGCTGAGGTGACCAGCAAACTGGAATCGATGCTGGCAAGGGTAAACGGAATAAAAAATGTAATATCTACTTCTGATAATGGAGGAGGAAGTATAACGCTGGAACTGGATAAGCATGCGGATATTGATGCTGCCCGTTTTGAGGTGTCAACCATTATCCGCCAAACGTGGGCGCAGTTGCCTGACGGAGTCAGTTATCCTCAGATTAGTACCCGCCGTTCGGATGATAAAGCATCGAGGCCATTTATGACATATACTCTCAATGCGCCCTCTAACCCTATCTTGATTCAAAACTATGCCGAAGAGAACATAAAACCGGTGCTGGGACAATTGGCGGGTGTATATAAAGTAGAATTGAATGGGGCTACTCCGATGGAGTGGCAATTGGAATATGACAGTGAACAGTTGTCTCGCTTGGGAATAACACTGGGAGACGTGCAGGTTGCCATCAACCGCCATTACGAGAAAGAATTTCTGGGTATTTGTTCTATAGAGAAGGGGCCGGATGATAAGGACTGGATTCGGGTGGTGCGCACTGCTACAGGCAAGGAAACGGAGTTTGAGCCCGATGCCATCAAACTGAAGACAGGAGATGGAACGGTGGTCACATTGGATAAGTTGATAAAAGTAAAGCATGTGGAAGAACAGCCACAGAGCTATTACCGCATCAACGGACTGAATTCCATCTATCTTTATATTACGGCTGAGGAAACGGCAAATCAGCTGGAACTGAGCCGTCAGGTAAAAGACCGTATGGCGGAATTGCAGGCAAAGATGCCGGCCGGATATGAGGTACATATCGGTTATGATGCCACGGAGTATATTCAAAAGGAATTGGATAAAATTTATTTCCGTACCGGACTGACTGTGCTGATTTTATTGCTGTTTGTTGCATTGATTACCCGCAATTTGCGTTATCTGTTTCTGATAGTAACCAGCTTGACTATCAACATAGCCGTAGCTGCTATTTTCTATTATATCTTCGGACTGGAAATGCAGCTTTATTCTTTGGCCGGTATTACCATTTCTCTCAACTTGGTGATAGACAATACTATTGTCATGACCGATCATATTTTGCATCGTAGGAATCTGAAAGCATTTGTCTCTGTGCTGGCTGCTACTTTAACTACCATCGGAGCATTGGTTATTATTTTCTTCCTTGATGAAAAGATTCGGTTGAACTTGCAGGATTTTGCGGCTGTGGTAATTATAAATCTGGCTGTTTCATTGTTTGTAGCCTTGTTCTTTGTTCCTTCCATGATTGACAAGATTAAGTTGGAGAAGAAAAAGACGAAGAAGCACAGACGCACTTGGATGAAGCGTTTTGCGGTTTATTTTACTCGCTTCTATCAGGGATTTATTTATTACTTGTGCCGCTTTAGGGTGCCGGCCTGTATTTTATTGGTATTGGGCTTTGGCCTGCCTGTCTTTATGTTGCCCGATAAGATGGAAGGGGAGGGGACATTTGCGGAATATTATAATAAGGTATTCGGCAACTCCACTTATAAAGAGAAAGTAAAACCGATAGTCGACAAGGCATTGGGAGGCAGTTTGCGTCTGTTTGTCGAGAAAGTATACGAAGGCAGTTACTTTAATCGTGATGAGGGAGAAGTGGTATTGTATGTAAATGCCAATCTGCCTAACGGAAGTACATTGGAGCAAATGAATGCATTGGTCAAGAAGATGGAAACTTACTTGAGCGATTTTAAGGAAATCAGGCAGTTCCAGACAGCTATATATAGCGCACGGCAGGCAAACTTACAGATTTACTTTACGAAAGAAGTGGAACACAGTGGCTTCCCTTATACATTGAAGTCTAATATTATCAGTAAAGCTTTGACGCTGGGAGGAGGAAGCTGGGGAGTATATGGTTTGCAAGACCAGGGCTTTAACAATGATGTGCGCGAGAGTGCCGGAAGTTTCCGGGTGAAGATGTATGGTTATAATTATGATGAGTTGGCTTATTGGGGAGACCGTTTGAAAGAGAAACTTTTGGAGCATCGTCGAATAAAAGAGGTGATTATCAATTCTGAATTCTCATGGTGGAAGGATGATTACAGCGAATTCTACCTTGACTTGAACAGGGAAAGGATGGCCAAGGAGAATATTACGGCTACACAGTTATTCAATGCTTTGGGACCTGTGTTCGGGCGTGATATTTATTGCGGAAGTGTTTTGTTTGAAAATCAGGCTGAATGGTTGAAGCTGTCTTCCATGCAAGGGCAGCAATATGATGTGTGGGGGCTGGTAAATGTTCCTTTGATGATAAACGGACACTCTTATAAATTAGCTGATTTTGCAACGGTAGAGAAAGGACAGTCTCCGCAGAAGGTGGCAAAAGAAAATCAGCAGTATCGTTTGTGTCTGCAATATGAGTATATAGGCTCTTCCGAGCAGGGAAGAAAGTTGTTGAAGAAGGATTTGGAATCCTTTAATAAGATATTGCCGATGGGATATACGGCAGAGGATGAGCAGGAACGGTGGTCATGGGGGAAGAAGGACAATGCACAATATGCATTGCTCTTGATTGTGATTGCAATCATTTTCTTTACCACCGGCATTTTGTTTAATTCGCTCAAACAACCGTTGGCTATTATTTTTGTGATTCCTATTTCGTATATTGGTGTGTTCTTGACTTTCTATCTTTTTGGCTTAAACTTCGACCAGGGTGGTTTTGCATCTTTCGTATTGTTATGCGGTATAACGGTGAATGCAAGTATTTATATATTGAATGAGTATAACTCCATCCGCAAACGTTATCCGCTGCTTTCGGACGTGCAAGCGTATACTAAAGCATGGAATTCAAAGATTATTCCTATTTTCCTGACTGTTGTGTCTACTATTTTGGGATTTATTCCTTTCATGATAGGTCAGGGAAAAGAGGCCTTTTGGTTTCCGTTAGCAGCCGGAACGATTGGAGGATTGATTGCTTCTATATTGGGCATTTTCATGTTTTTGCCTATATTCTCTTTGAAGAAACAGAAAAAAAGAATGAAGTCTGAATAAAATGAAGAAATAAAAATAATATTGTATGGTTGTTGCAATTCATTACTTATTGTAGAATAAGAGACGTAATGCCTTCTTCTTATATTTAGTGTTAATAAATTTTACCCATTTCAAACACATACGTCTGCACGGAACTATACATACGTTCGCATGGGGCTACACATACGTATGTGTAGGGCTATACATACGTATGCATGGAGTTATGCATACGTCCGTGTGGCACAACGAATCGGAAAGAAGATTAGTATGAAATTATTTGGTGGTATTATCGGGTAGTTGTAATATTGTATGCGTTTAAGCTTATTATAAAAAAACAAAAGTTATGTATATGGTAGAGAAGAGCGGCAAGTTATTATGTCGTATAGTTCTTATTATGTTGTTGTTCGTCCTGTGTTTTTGTGCATCTTGTGGTCATAAAGAGGCAAGATATGCATTGGATATGGCAGAAAAACGAATGTGGGATGAACCGGATTCTGCTTTAAAAGTATTGGAGTCTATCGTTATGCCGGAAGATTTGGAGGGAAAAGAGCTGGCAGATTATGCATTGTTGTTGACACAAGCGCAATATCGTTCCAATATTGTCGCTACTTCGGATTCATTGATTAATATCGCTGTCGGGTATTATCAGGATAAAGATGTGGAAAAAAGAACGGCCTCATTATTATATAAAGGAGGAGTATTAAAAGATATGGGTAAAGATGAAGAGGCTATGTTGGTCTATAAAGAAGCGGAAAGTTATATTCCAAGAATAAAAGATAATAGGATTGTGACATTAATTTACATGGGATTGGGGTATTTGAATCAAAAGAATAGAAACTATGCTTTATCAATCGATTATTTTAAGAAGTCTGTAGCGGTTAACATTGTTCCAAAGCAGGTATTGTCATGGAAAGTAAGCAGTATAATGAATCTTGCTAATATATCATATTATTGGGGAAATAGAGATGATGCTGATTTGTATTATTCTCAATTATTGGATATGGTACCTTTGGTCGATTCTATGCTTCAGACAAAAATATATTATAATTATGGAATCTATAAAAGTAAGGAAAAAGAATGGGCGGAAGCTGAGAAGTATGTGCGTAAGGCGTTAGATAATGCGTCGGGAGACGTATCATATAGAGCTATGCTTTTATTAGCCAATTTATATAGCCGGACAGGACGTGACGGGGAAGTTGATAGCTTGTGTCAGTATGCGTTAAAAACATCGGAGCCGGCAGTAAAGGCTCGCATTTATTATTTCTTGTATGAGGAAAATGTGGCAAAAAAGGAATACGAAGATGCTGTTACCTATTTATCGCATTATGTATTATTGTCGGATACTTTGCGTTCTCAAATAAATCGGTCTGAATATTTGGAAATACAAAAGAAATATGATCAAGTAGTATTATTGAATAAGAATGTAGAGATACATAATCATTGGTATCTTACTATTATAATATCGACCGTTATAATTGTTGCGCTGATTGGAATACATTATTTGGTGTTGTCTATAAATAGAAAGAAAAAAGAAAAGTTATTATTGAAAAGCAAACAGGAAAAAGTGGAGCTGCAAGAAAAGATTGATGCCTGTCAAACTAAGATAGCGGAGGATGAAACGATGCACAATGAGGAAAAAGAAAAATTGCAGATGCAGATCACTCAATTGGAAGCGGAAAAAGAGCAAAAAGATATTAGTATTCGTCGGTTGGAAATCATTTGCAAATCGAAAGATAAGGATATTCCGTTGGAGTATATTGAAGCTTTGGAAATGATAATGAAACTGAAGTCTAAAGAACAGGCTTCCTATAATCCGGCAGTGGATAGGGAGAAATTGCATATTTGGTTGGATTTGGTTTATGATGATTTTGCCGGCCGTTTGCTGGAAAAGTATCAGTTGACCGGGCGGGAAAGGGATGTGTGTTATTTGAAAGCTTTGGATTTTTCCGATGATGAAATCTCTGAATTATTAAAGATACAATTGCGTTCGGAAGAACGATGGATTTATCGTATATGTGAGAAATTCGGGTTTCCCAAAGGTAGTAAAGATGATTTCGCTGCTTATATTGCAGATTTTAAGAAAAGAAGATAGGTGTTTTATTCAGGTTTTGTCGCAAAAAAGAGTGCTGCATTGAAATATAATGCTGATAATCAGTGAAAGTAAATGTCGCAAATCAGTTGGACGATTGTTTGGATTATTGTGGGGCTCTTTCTAAATTCGCAATGTAATAAAAACATTTGTTATGAAAAACGTATTGATAACTATCTTTTTTATCTTGTCTTTTGCACCTATGTTTGCGCAAACAGTTCCTGAAAAGGAAATTGATTTTGAGGGAAGTTTTATTATGGACGATGCCAGATCTGCTTCTCTGCCGATAGAGGCTTATCTTCAAGATACACAAGTTGTCATTACTTTTTATGTGGACCTTTCCGATGCCACGGTGACGATTGCATCAGAAGAAAATAATCAGGAAATGGAAGAACGTACTATTTCATTTGTTGATTCCGCTCCGGAGGTTTTTAATATAAGTGGTTACTCAAAAGGTACTTATATTATAACTATAACGACACCGCGAGGTACGTATTTAAGTGGCTTATTCAGAATTGAATAACCACAAAGTGAAGCATGTAAGCTCATCATTACTTCTCTTCATGTTTTTCTGTCTTCTTTTTACTTGTAAAGAGGCTGAAAAGGGGAAGAATACACGTTTGGTTAAAGTGTGGGAAGGGAAAGCATCGGCTTTCCCTTCCTGTTTTATTTGTACTATTCAGGAGATTGATGCCATACATTTATGGAAAAAGTAGAAAGAAATCTCAATTTTATAAAGAGGAATAAAATAAAATGTTTTATTTTGCAGGTCAATAAACATTCTAATACTTACATATCATGTTAACTCAAATTATCAATGGTAAGATATTTACCCCGCAGGGTTGGCTGGACGAAGGTTCGGTGTTGATGCGGGATAATAAAATACTGGAAGTTACCAACTGTGATTTAGCGCTGATTGGCGCCAATCTGATTGATGCCAAAGGCATGTATATTGTCCCCGGATTTGTATGTATGCACGCTCATGGGGGCGGTGGTCACGATTTTACAGAGTGTACGGAAGAGGCATTCCGCACAGCTGTCAAAGCACATCAGAGACACGGTGCCACCAGTATTTTCCCGACATTGTCATCTTCTCCTTTTTCAGAGATTCGTAAAGCTGTAAGTATATGCGAAAAGCTGATGAAAGAAGAAGACAGTCCGGTATTGGGACTTCATGTGGAAGGACCTTACCTGAATCCTAAGATGGCAGGTGGGCAGTTTTCCGGTAAGGTGAAAAATCCGGATAAAGAAGAATATACTTCATTGTTGGATGAAACAAATTGTATCAAGCGCTGGGATTCATCTCCTGAGTTGCCGGGTGCTTTGGAATTTGCCGGCTACCTGAGATCCAAAGGGATAGTGGCTGCCATTTCTCATACCGAAGCCGAATATGACGGTATCAAAGCTGCTTATGAAGCCGGATATACTCATGCGGCTCATTTTTACAATGCAATGCCGGGATTTCATAAACGCCGTGAATATAAGTATGAAGGAACGGTGGAAAGTGTCTATCTGACAGATGGAATGACTATCGAACTTATTGCTGACGGAATTCATTTACCATCTACTATCTTGCGGTTGGCTTATAAGCTGAAAGGAGTGAGCCATACCTGCCTGGTAACCGATGCGCTGGCTTATGCTGCTGCCGAAGGAGTTGAAATAACTGACCCGAATGTGATTATTGAGGATGGTGTATGCAAGATGGCAGACCGTTCTTCGCTTGCCGGAAGTATTGCTACAATGGATGTATTGGTACGTACGATGGTCAAAGCAGGCATTCCTTTGGGTGATGCCATCAATATGGTTTCGGAAACACCGGCACGCATCATGGGAGTAGATGATAGAAAGGGAACATTGCAAAAAGACAAAGATGCCGATTTGTTGGTTTTAGACCGTGATTTGAATATCCGTGCTGCATGGGCAATGGGCAATTTGATAGAAGGAACGAATACATTGTTCTGAATATACTTTTTAAATACTTTAGGGAAGATGTCTAAACAGTTCGAAGTAATTGTTTAGGCATCTTTTTTAGTTTTAGTAGTCATAATCAATGGGAAAATTACTACATTTGCAATTTGTAGAATTGAAAACTCAAACAATAAAATCGATATGAACGAAGCGATTAGACAAGACGTGAAGAAAGCCTGTGAGGTAATGCAGAAAGGCGGGATAATTCTTTATCCTACGGATACCATCTGGGGAATAGGTTGCGATGCAACCAATGCAGAAGCTGTGAAGCGTGTGTATGATATCAAGAAACGAGCAGACAGCAAGGCAATGCTGGTACTGGTAGACAGTTCGGTGAAAGTCGATTTTTATGTACGGGATGTACCGGCAGTTGCGTGGGATTTGATAGATTATGCTACCAAACCGCTGACTATTATCTATGACGGTGCTCGTAATTTGGCCGAAAATCTGTTGGCGGAAGATGGCAGCGTTGGCATTCGTGTAACAGGTGAGGCGTTCTCAAAAGAGCTTTGTTTCCGTTTTCGCAAAGCAATCGTATCTACTTCCGCAAACATCAGCGGTCAGCCTTCACCTGCTAATTTCAGTGAAATAAGCGAGGAAATAAAACAAGCGGTAGACTATATTGTCGGTTATAGGCAAGATGAAGTCGGACATCCGAAACCTTCCGGTATTATTAAGTTGGGTAAAGGAGGAGAAGTGAAGATTATAAGAGAATAAGAAAGAGAGAATGGATGCTTTAATAGAAGATAAGAAGAGCTTATTGCAGCGCTTTATTCTGTGGCGCGAAAAAAGGATAAAGGAAAAACATTTCATTCTGATACTGAGCTTTCTGGTAGGTATTTTTACTGCACTGGCAGCATGGTTCCTGAAGTTTTTGGTAGAATGGATTAAGGAATTCCTGACAGAGAATTTTGACTCAACAGGGGTGAACTGGTTATATTTGGTGTATCCTGTGGTGGGTATCTTTTTGACAGGCTTATTCATACGTCATATTGTGAAGGATGATATCAGTCATGGTGTGACAAAGATTCTTTATGCTATTTCGCGGCGTCAGAGCCGTATCAAACGGCATAATACCTGGTCATCGGTGATTGCGAGTGCCATTACTATCGGTTTTGGTGGCTCGGTGGGAGCTGAGGCGCCTATCGTGCTGACCGGTTCTGCTATCGGTTCTAATTTGGGCAGTGCCTTTAAGATGGAACATAAGACACTGATGCTTTTGGTGGGATGTGGTGCAGCGGGAGCAGTGGCAGGTATTTTCAAAGCTCCTATTGCCGGATTGGTATTTACTTTGGAAGTTTTGATGATAGACCTGACGATGGCTTCTCTTTTGCCATTGCTGGTGTCGTGTGTGACGGCTGCTACGGTTTCTTATATTCTCACCGGTTCGGAGGCTATGTTCAAATTTCACATGGATGAGCCGTTTTTGATGGAGCGTATCCCATCGGCTATCTTGTTGGGGATTGCTTGCGGATTGGTCTCTTTGTATTTTACCCGTGCTATGAATTCTGTAGAAAATGTATTTCGTCGTTATAATAATCCGTATGTGAAGTTGACCATTGGCGGCATCATGCTGAGTGTTTTGATTTTCCTCTTTCCGCCTCTTTACGGTGAAGGGTACGATACGATAAATTTATTGCTCAATGGGGTATCCAATCAGGATTGGGATACGGTGATGAACAACTCTATCTTCTATGGATATGGCGGTTTGCTGCTTGTTTATCTGGCATTGATTGTGTTATTTAAGGTCTTTGCATCCAGTGCCACCAATGGCGGTGGCGGTTGTGGCGGTATCTTTGCACCCAGTTTGTTTTTAGGGTGTATCACCGGATTTATCTTTGCCCATTTCTGTAACGAATTTCATCTCGGTCCGTATATTCCTGAAAAGAATTTCGCCTTATTGGGAATGGCGGGATTGATGTCGGGGGTGATGCATGCACCTTTGACAGGTATCTTCCTTATTGCGGAACTGACCGGAGGCTATGACTTGTTTTTGCCTTTGATGATGGTGTCTGTCAGCTCTTACCTCACTATCATGGTGTTTGAACCGCATAGCATTTACTCCATGCGCTTGGCTAAAAAAGGAGAATTGTTGACTCATCATAAGGACAAGGCGGTATTGACCTTGATGAATATCGAAAGCGTGGTGGAAACCGACTTTGAGAAAGTTCGTCCCGATATGGATTTGGGCGAAATGGTAAAAGTCATTTCCCAGGCAAAACGTAATTTATTTCCTGTTGTGGATGTGAATGGAGAGTTACTGGGCATTGTGGCATTGGACGATATCAGGAACATTATGTTCCGTCAGGAGCTGTATCATCGTTTCAAAGTGGAAAAGTTTATGGTGTCGCCTGCCGCCAGAATTTATGTCAACGATTCGATGGAAGAGGTTATGAGGAAGTTTGATGATACGAAAGCTTGGAATCTTCCTGTGATAGATGAGCTCGGCAAATATAAGGGATTTGTTTCCAAGTCGAAGATATTCAACTCATACCGTCAGGTATTGGTAGATTTTTCAGCAGATTAATAGTTATAAGTATGGAAAAGAAAGATTTGAGAATTGTATATATGGGTACTCCTGATTTTGCGGTAGAGAGTCTCAAATGTCTGGTTGAAGGAGGTTATAATGTAGTAGGTGTGATAACGATGCCCGACAAACCGATGGGGCGTCATGGAAGTGTGTTGCAGCCCAGTCCTGTAAAGCAGTATGCTGTGTCGCAGGGATTGCGCGTGCTTCAACCGGAAAGATTGAAAGATGAATCTTTTGTTGAAGAGCTTCGTTCTTTGCAGGCGGATTTACAGATTGTGGTGGCATTTCGAATGTTACCCGAAGTGGTTTGGAATATGCCTCGCCTGGGAACGTTCAATCTTCATGCCTCTTTGTTGCCTCAGTACAGAGGAGCAGCCCCCATCAATTGGGCAGTCATCAATGGAGATACAGAAACGGGTATCACCACCTTCTTTTTGAAGCATGAAATTGATACCGGAGAAATCATACAGCAGGTGCGTGTGCCTATTGCCGATACAGACAATGTGGGAATTGTGCACGATAAACTGATGATGTTGGGAGGAGAGCTGGTGCTTGAAACGGTAGATGCTATTTTGGCCGGTACGGTGAAGCCTGTTCCGCAGGAAAAACTGATTCAGTCGGAAGCAGAATTGCGTCCGGCTCCTAAGATTTTTAAGGAAACGTGTCGCATTGACTGGAATAAGGGAGTGAAACAGATTTATGATTTTATTCGCGGCTTATCTCCCTATCCGGCTGCATGGACAGAATTGTATATGGGGGGAGCCGGTAAGCAGATGATGAAGATTTATGAGGCTGAGAAAATCTTCTGTCAGCATGATATGCAGATAGGGGAGATTCGTACAGATTTAAAGACTGACTTCCGGATAGCGGTAAAAGATGGTTTCATTAATATATTGTCTTTGCAGCTGGCAGGAAAGAAACGTATGCATGTTGCGGATTTCTTGAGAGGTTATAGGACAGCTAATGATAACCGTGTAGAGTAATCACACAAAGAACAGATACAAAGTAAAAAGGCGCAGCCGGTGAATGCCGTCCTGCGCCTTTCGTTATAATAAATGAGACATTATATTATAACGGTCGTTTAGTTTTTGGGTTGAGTTATGGTTTAGATATTGAAATTCATGCTTTTTCTGTTATTGTTCATCGTGACTTCTACGATATCGGTTTCATTTTTAATTGTTTTTGTTTTTATCTTAAATCCTTTCAATGTACCTTCTTTAAATCCCGGCATATTTTCCAATGTAAATGAGACATAACCACTGTTGGCATTGAGTTGCAGGTCATCGGCCGCATCATGACGCAACTCGGCACTTAAATATCCGCGTGCGTCCGGCTGGGCATCTTTCGCTATGAGTAAGCTGATAGAATGTGGTATAAGATGGTTCCCTCCGTTTAAAAAGGTGTAGCGTAAGTTGAGATGCGCTTTGCTTATACTTTGCCCGCTAATCTCAATCGGGTCTGTGCCATAGTCTTTTGCATCATTGTCTTCCACGAAGACAGGTTCTTTGGTCAGCACTTTATTCACTTGCATAATAGTGATATAAGGAATACTGTCAGCACCTGTACTCTGAGGAATGGCAGTGTAAGTATAAAATATGCGTTGCCCTTTTTGGTTTATTTTATTGTCAGACAAGATTTGCGGGTTGGCTATATAAGTATATCCGTTTAAGTCAGTATCTATCAAAGTAGCCCCCGACAGCGTAATGGGATTGACAATGATGGCCATGTCTGCATTATAATTATCCATACTGCTTTGGAGGTCATCTATGTCTTCATCGTGACTGCATGCTTGCGTCATGCAGGTCACGACCGACAGAAAGAGTAGGAGTAGTATATTCTTTATATGCTTCATTTCATTATCTCTTTTTGAATGTTTCTATGACGTAAATGTACAGACAGGATGTTTACTGCTTCTAAAAGTGTTAAATCTGCTTAAGCAAAAAAAATCTGCTTCGTTAATGCAGTATTTTTGCAATCTCATCATTTATAGAATAAAATAGTGTCACAAACAATGAATGAAGCAGAGTTGGCCGAACGATGCGGCAAGGGAGATAACCTTGCCCGCAAGCAGTTGTATGAGCGTTATGCCGGACAATTGATGGCTATCTGTATTCGTTATATTGGTGACAGAGAGACGGCACAAGATGTTTTGCATGATGGCTTTTTGAATATCTTTCGTTCTTTCGACAAGTTTACTTACAAAGGAGAAGGGTCACTCAAAGCATGGCTTGCGCGTGTGATGGTAAATGAAGCTTTGGGTTATTTGCGCAAACAGTCTTCAGCCAATCAGGAAATAGTAGTGGAAGAATTGCCGGATATGGTGGATGGAGATGATGATACGATGGAACAGATTCCTCAGTCTGTATTGATGCAGTTTATAAAAGAATTGCCGGAAGGCTATCGCACCGTTTTTAATCTATATGTATTTGAAGAGAAAGGACACAAGGAAATAGCTCAGATGTTAGGAATCACCGAGCATACCTCTTCATCGCAATTATATCGTGCCAAAAGTTTACTTATAAAGAAGATTAATGATTATAGAAAGAGGATATAGGAATGGAAGAGAAAGATAAATGGATAAAGAATTTACGCCATCGGATGGAGGACTATTCCGAACCGGCTCCTGCTGATCTTTGGAATCAGTTGGAGAAGGAGCTTAATAGTACTCCCAAAATTATTCCGTTGTGGCGTCGCTGGCAGGCAGTAGCAGCAATTGCCTTGCTGGTGGTCATATCGACAGTGACCGTATGGTTCTGGCATTCTCCTTCGGCAGAATATGTAGAAAGAAAATCTGTTGAAATAGCATCTCTTTCTCCTTCGGCGGATATGAATGAGATAATTCCTACCCATCCGTCAGTGGCACATATCGCTCCCGAAATTACGTCAGTAAAAAAGAAAGTGAACAATGTGGAAGCTGTTATGCAGAAAGCTGTATCTGCATTTTATAATGAGGTGATGACAGAAAAAACAGCAGAAGAGAAGCCGATGGAGGAAACAGATAAGACGGATAAAAAGAGCAAAGAAACGGAACAGGTGAAGAGTGGAGAGCCTGTGCAGAAACCGGCTGCAAGAACTGCCCGGCGTAATAATTATTATGCATACGCCACCCCCCGGAAGACAAAAGACAGGAAGTGGTCGGTTGGTGTTTCTACCGGTAACGTTCCTTTTTCTTCCAATATGAATTATTCGGGATATGGAAGTCTGGCTCCATTGAATAAAGAACCGAAGAAAAATTCACCTTATGCTTCTTTGGAGGCAAGGAATGAACTGAACGAGCCTATTTATTTTGCTAATCTGAATGAGGATAATAATACGAAGGTGGAACATCACATGCCTGTCACATTCGGTGCGTCTCTCCGTTTTGAGTTGAATGAGAAATGGGGTATCGAGACGGGAGTAACCTATACGTTGCTTTCCACTGATTTACGTTCAGGTTCTCAGGATTCTTATTTTGAAGAAGAGCAACGCTTGCATTATGTCGGAATTCCTTTGAAGGTAGATCGTCGTTTGTGGAGTAATAAACGTTTTGAAATCTATGCTTCGGCAGGGGGAATGGTCGAAAAGTGTGTTTCGGGCACGATGCATAAGGTGGGCATTGTGAATAAGCAAGACAAAGATGCAACAGATGAAAAGATAAATGTGAAGCCATTGCAATGGTCGTTGTCGGCTGCTGCCGGTGCACAGTTCAAGATTACAGAGAAAGTCGGTATTTACGCCGAACCCGGTGTGGTTTATTATTTTGATGATGGTAGTCAATGGCAGACTATTCGCAAAGAGCATCCTTTTAATTTTAATATTCAATTGGGAGTGCGGTTTACTTTGAAATAAATGACTTCTGTTTGCAATTTTACCGAGTATTCGCAAATAAACCATTTTTTTGTACTACTTTTGTAACCTATATGCTAAGAAATAAGAACAGTGAATTATGGCTAAACCTCTAATATCTCCTTCTTTACTGTCTGCCAATTTTGCTAACTTGCAGGCAGACATACAGCAAATCAATCGCAGTGAAGCCGATTGGTTGCATATTGACGTGATGGACGGTGTGTTTGTTCCTAATATTTCTTTTGGGTTTCCCGTATTGAAATATGTAGCGGAACTGACAGAAAAACCTTTGGATGTACATTTGATGATTGTCAACCCTGAGAAGTTTATAAAGGAAGTAAAAGACTTGGGCACTATGATGATGAATGTGCATTATGAAGCATGCATACACTTGCACAGGGTAGTGCAACAGATAAAGGATGCGGGCATGAAAGCAGCTGTAACGCTCAATCCTTCTACTCCTGTTGCCATGTTGACAGACATTATCCGTGATGTGGATATGGTTTTGTTGATGAGTGTAAATCCGGGATTCGGAGGGCAGAAGTTTATTACACACACATTGGATAAAGTGCGGGAATTGCGCGAGCTCATAGCCCGTACCGGTTCGCAGGCTTTGATAGAAGTAGACGGAGGTGTGAATCTGGAAACCGGTAAGCTGTTGGTGGAAGCCGGAGCCGATGTCCTCGTGGCGGGAAATGCGGTATTCAAAGCTCCCGATATGGGAGAAATGATTCATAAGTTGAAGAATCTTTGATTATTCGGCAGTGCAATTATTTTCGGCTTTGAAGCCTTACTCTATACTCCGGCTGACCATCCCATTGGTAGCCGGAATTTTTTTATCCGATACCTGCTTTCGGTCTTTGAATTTGTTGTCTGTGCACTTTGGAGTGATGGCTGTGCTTTTTGTTGCTCTTCTGTGGATGCTGAGAACATGCGCTTACCGTTATCGGTGGCTTTTTGGAGGAACGGTCAGCCTGTTTCTGCTGGTTTTGGGAAGTACGGTGACGCAAATACAGTGGGATAAAATAAACTGCGATTGGTCATCGGAAAAGAAAGTGTACCGAGGTGTCGTTCAGGAAACTCCTGTTGAAAAGGAGAAAGTCATGGTATGCAAAGTAAAGACAGAGGACAGACAGGTGCTGCTTTCTGTTTATAAGGACAGTTTGTCTCAAACCTTGCAAAGCGGAGATAATATCTTGTTCTATGGCAAAATTCGTTCTCCGCACAATGCTGGTAATCCGTATGAGTTTGATTATGCTTCTTATTTGTTGCGGAAACAGATTAGCGGGACTGCTTATGTGTATGCCGGATATTGGCGTGTTATGGACAAACCGCGTGTGCTCAGTATCAAGCAACAGGCTTTGGCTTGCAGAGATAAGATTGTCGGGTGTTATCGGCAATGGGGATTTAAAGGAGAGGAATTTGCCGTACTTTCCGCATTGACGGTGGGATATAAAGAAGAGTTGAGCGATGAGTTGCGGGAGTCTTATTCGGTGGCGGGGATTAGCCATGTGCTGGCATTGTCGGGACTTCATGTCGGAATACTTTGGTTTCTGTTAGGGTATATGTTGCGGCCGTTTTGCCGTAATCGGGCAATGCGTATCCTGAAATGGGTAGTCGTTACGCTGTTGCTGTGGAGTTTTGCTTTTGTGGCAGGGTTGATGCCCTCGGTGGTGCGTGCCGTCATCATGTGTATGTTGGTTGAGCTCGGAACACTGGGAGGGAAACGAGGGAAACCTCTGAATATATTGGCAATAGCGGCATTTTCTATGTTATTGTATTCTCCTTTTTATTTGTTTGATGTAAGTTTTCAACTCTCTTTTATGGCAGTTTTAGCCATTTCTCTGTGTTATAAAGAATTCTACCGTATCCGTTTTATCCGTAATCGTTTCTTGAGATATATATGGGGAACAACGATTGTGTCTGTGGTGGCACAATTAGGTACGGCCCCATTGGTAATGTATTATTTTTCCGGTTTCTCTCTTTACTTTTTATTGGCAAATCTGCTGGTGGCACCATTGATTCCTGTTATTATTTATCTGGCATTGCTGGCTTTTGTCTTTGCACCGGTCGCAGAACTTCATCATTGCATTCTGTTCATGCTGGAAGAAGTCATTAAATGTTTGAATTGGGGTACATGGACTATCAGCCGATTGCCTTCGGCTTTTATAGACTCGTTGTATTTATCTTCCTTGGAAGTATGCTTGCTTTATGCTTTTTTTATGTTGGGACTGTATTATTGGAGTACCGGGAGCAGGAAAGCGTTGATAAAGGTGTTTGCAGGAATAAATATGATTTTGGTACTTTTGCTCTACATTCATTTTCCCCGGGCAACCGTTCCTTCGATAGTGTTTTATAATCTGCATAATTGTGCTGCCGTTCATTTTATAGAGGCTGATAATTCTTCTTATTTATGTTCAAACAGGAAAGACAGCACCTATATTTATATGAAAAACATAGCTGAAACCTATTGGAAACGGAAGAAGATGCCGATCCCCCATTTGCTGTTATCCGATTATGAAGGTAGAAATGTATGGAGCCATAAAGGAATTGTCCATTGGAGGGGCATGAATATTTGTATGGTGACTGATGGGTATTGGCGCAACAAATCCGCAACAAATCTGTTGGATATCGATTATATGTATTTGTGTAAAGGATATAAAGGAGAGATTGCTCCGTTGCAAAAACTGTTTCATATAAAGAGAATAGTCTTGGATGCATCGCTCGGTGATTATAAGTCAAAAGCTTATAAAGAGGAGTGTAAAACCTTGGGTTTGGATTATATTGATATTTCGGAGAAAGGTTCTTTCCGTATTCTTCTGTGAATAAAGAATAAATTTGTATTTTTGCCATTTCAAAAGAAAAGATATATATATGTTATCAAAAGTAATTTCGCAAGCTAATATTGACCATGTGGAGAAATGGTTTGAGAGAGCTGAAAAAATAGTAATTGTCACCCATGTATCTCCCGACGGAGATGCGATAGGTTCTTCATTGGGACTATGGCATTTTCTGGAGTCTCAAGAGAAGAATGTGAACGTGATTGTTCCCAATGCTTTCCCCGATTTTTTACGTTGGATGCCCGGGGCGAAAGATATCATCCGTTACGACAAATATAAAGAGTTTGCCGATAAGTTGATAGCTGAGGCGGATGTTATTTGCTGTTTGGATTTCAATGCCCTGTCGCGTATTGATGCCATGGCAGATGCTGTTGCTGCGTCAAAAGGACGTAAGATGATGGTAGACCATCATCTTTACCCCGGTGATTTTTGCCGGATTGTCATTTCTCATCCCGAAATCTCCTCCACTTCCGAACTCGTATTCCGTTTGATTTGCCGTTTGGGGTATTTTGAAGATATCACCAAAGAAGGAGCGGAATGCATCTATACGGGAATGATGACAGATACAGGCGGTTTCACTTATAATTCGAATAACCGGGAAATTTATTTCATCATCAGTGAGCTTCTTTCGAAAGGCATAGACAAGGATGAGATTTACCGCAATGTATATAATACGTATTCCGAAGGACGCTTGCGCCTGATGGGGTATGTGCTGTATGATAAGATGCAGGTTTTTCCCGAATTCAATTCGGCGTTAATTTGGTTGACCAAAGAGGAACAAGGCAAATTTCAATATGTGAAAGGAGATACGGAAGGCTTTGTGAACATTCCCCTTTCTATCAAGAATGTCCGTTTCTCTGTTTTCTTGCGCGAGGATACGGAGAAAAACATGATTAAAGTTTCCTTGCGTTCGGTCGGTACCTTCCCTTGTAATAAAGTTGCCGCTGATTTTTTCAACGGAGGCGGGCATCTGAACGCTTCGGGAGGTGAGTTTTATGGCACAATGGAAGAAGCTATCGGCTTGTTTAAACAAGCTTTATTGAAGTACGAAGAGCTATTGTTGGCAAAAAAATAGTTATTTTAGTATAATTGCCTAAAAACAATATAAAAGTTTGCGGGTGATTTATTACTTTTGCCCGAAATTATAACAGAATCAGAATGAAGAAATTAAGTATACTGTTCACATCAGTGTTTCTATTAGGATTGTTTTTCCAGTCATGTAACAATGAAAAATCCTATGCTGAGATGAAGGAAGAGGAAAGAGAAGCTATTAAGCGGTTTATTGAGAAAGAAGATATCAAGGTAATTAGCTTTGAGCAGTTTCAGGAACAAGACTCAACTACGAATGTGAAGGATAATGAGTTTGTTCTTTTCTCGGACAATGGTGTGTATATGCAAATTGTAGAAAAAGGAAACGGGAATGCACTGAAAGACGGACGTTATGAAGTGCTGGCCCGTTATGTAGAAGAGCAGATAACGGCAGATGGCACAGGGGATACTCTGTCTTTGAATACTATTGGTAATCTTGCACCACATCCCGATGAATTTATGTTAACTAAGTCGGGAAAGAATTTTTCGGCTTCTTTCACTACAGGGCAAATGGCTTCTGTATACGGCAGCACGTTTGTTCCCAGTGGTTGGTTGATTCCGTTTAATTATATCAGAACGGGCCGCGAGATTTCCGGTCGGGCAAAGGTTAGATTGATTGTTCCTCATAGCGAGGGACAAAAGAATGCCTCTGCTTACGTTTATCCTTGTTACTATGAAATAACTTATCAATTAGGACGATGACACTGATTAAATCAATCTCAGGTATCCGTGGCACTATTGGTGGCCATGCGGGGGAAGGTTTGAACCCGCTGGATATTGTAAAATTCACATCAGCTTATGCAACGCTGATACGTAAAACAACAACTGTAAAGAGTAATAAAATTGTAGTAGGACGCGATGCCCGCATCTCCGGTGAGATGGTAAAGAACGTGGTATGCGGAACCCTGATGGGGATGGGGTTTGATGTGGTGAACATCGGCTTGGCTTCTACTCCGACCACCGAACTGGCTGTTACTATGGAAGGCGCATGTGGCGGTATTATTCTGACTGCAAGCCATAACCCTAAACAATGGAATGCCCTGAAGCTGCTGAATGAAAAGGGAGAGTTTCTGAATAAGGAAGAAGGAAATGAAGTTCTTCGTATCGCTGAGGCTGAAGAGTTTGAATTTGCTGATGTAGACCATTTGGGCAGCTATCGTGAAGACAATACTTACAATCAAAAGCATATTGACAGTGTATTGGCATTGAAGTTGGTTGATGTGGAGGCTATCCGCAAAGCTGATTTCCATGTAGCTATCGACTGTGTGAATTCTGTGGGAGGAATTATCCTTCCCGAATTACTGGAACGTCTTGGTGTGAAACATGTAGAAAAACTATATTGTGAACCTACCGGAAATTTCCAGCACAACCCCGAACCTCTTGAAAAGAACTTGGGTGATATCATGGGATTGATGGCAAAAGGCGGCTGTGATGTGGCTTTTGTTGTTGACCCTGACGTTGACCGTCTGGCTATGATTTGTGAAGATGGTAAGATGTACGGTGAGGAATATACATTGGTAACTGTTGCTGATTATGTATTGAAACATACTCCGGGAAATACAGTTTCCAATTTGAGTTCTACCCGTGCTTTGCGTGATGTAACCCGCAAATATGGTTGCGAATATAATGCTTCTGCCGTAGGTGAAGTAAATGTGGTGACAAAGATGAAAGCAACAAATGCAGTCATCGGTGGTGAAGGTAATGGTGGAGTCATCTACCCGGAAAGCCATTGCGGACGTGATGCTTTGGTGGGCATTGCTTTGTTCTTGAGTCATTTGGCACATGAAGGTAAGAAAGTAAGTGAGTTGCGTGCTTCTTATCCTTCTTATTTTATTGCAAAGAACCGCATTGACTTGACTCCCGAAACCGATGTCGACGCAATTCTGGCAAAGGTGAAAGAACTTTATAAGGATGAAGAAATCAATGATATTGACGGTGTGAAGATTGATTTCCCCGATAAATGGGTTCATTTGCGCAAGAGTAACACAGAACCGATTATCCGTGTGTATTCAGAGGCGTCTACTATGGAAGCTGCTGATGAAATCGGACAGAAAATCATGGATGTTGTTTACAGCTTAGCAAAATAAGATATTAAATACTTTAATTTTTTATTTGCCATATCGGGCGGCAACTCTTGTTGTCTTCTTGATATGGCAAATGTTTTTTTACCATTAAAAGAAATACGATGAAAAAAGGAACATTTATGGCATTGGTATGCCTGGGACTGATGGCATTGACCACTGTCGGTCAGACTTCGGGGAAGAAAGGAACATGGAAGCTGGTTTGGCAGGAAGAATTTGACAACAAAGCCGGATTTGACACCACATCATGGAGCAAGATACCTCGTGGAACGGCAGACTGGAATAACTATATGTCTGATTTTGATTCATGCTATGCCGTGAGAGATGGAAATATGGTCTTGCGCGGTATTGTGAATTATACGCAAAAGAATGATACCGCACCCTATCTTACCGGTGGCATTTATACCAAAGGTAAAAAGCTTTTTACCGGTGGGAGGGTAGAGATAAAAGCCAAGTTGCAGGGAGCTCGCGGTGCATGGCCCGCTATCTGGATGCTGCCCGAAAATGCAAAATGGCCCGATGGAGGTGAGATAGATATCATGGAGCGCTTGAATAGCGACACCATCGCTTATCAAACCGTACATTCTTATTATACCTATAAATTGGGGTTTGAGGATACTCCTCCTCATGGCGGCATCAATAAGATAAATCCTGATGAATATAACATTTACTCGGTAGATATTTATCCTGACAGCTTGGTCTTTGCCATTAACCATGATTACACGTTCACCTATCCGCGGATAAGTACTGACAAAGAAGGGCAGTATCCCTTTTATCAGCCTTATTATTTGCTGATAGATATGCAGCTGGGTGGTTCATGGGTAGGAGGCGTGGACCCGAAGGATTTGCCGGTGGAGATGCTGGTCGATTGGGTGAGATATTATGAAAAAGAATGATACCTTACATCTAGTCTTCTACACGGAGCATGTCACTCATTATGCCATCTGAAATGAAAATACCCGGGCGTGTCAGTTTTAGCGTATCATTGACTATTTCCAGTGTTCCTTGTTTCAGATAAGGCTGTGCCATGCGCAGACAATAGGCGTACAGTTCTTCACCATATTCTCTGCGAAGCTTGGATAGCGGCATTCCCCATTTGGTGCGGATACCGGTGATTACAAAGTCATTATAGCGGGTGTACAAATCGAGCTCTTCAATCTCGAATGCCGGTATCCCGCCGTCTATCCCTTTGATGTATTCATTCAGCGAAGCAATATTCCATTGACGCGAGATGCCGTTGTAGGAATGTGCCGACGGTCCGCAACCCAGGTATTTCTTTCCGGTCCAGTAACTGGAATTATGGCGGGAATGCAATCCGGGCAGGCAGAAGTTGGATATTTCATAATGGTCATATCCGACGGCACTCAGGCTGTCGATGAGTGTACCGAACAAAGAAACGCTTAAGTCTTCATCTGCTTCGGCTACTTTGTGTTGTTCGCGGAGTTTCCACAAAGCAGTATTTTCTTCGTATATCAAATGATAAGCGGAGATGTGTTCGGGATGCAGGTTTACTGCCTGCTCCAAGTCTTTTTGCCACGAATCGAGTGTTTCACCGGGGAGTCCGTACATCAGGTCGATACTGATGTTATGAAATCCTGCCCGGCGGCAGTTGTTAAAAGCATGGATAGCCCGGTCTGCAGTGTGACGACGCTGTAATAGTTTCAACATATCCTCGTTAAAAGTCTGGATTCCCATACTCAGGCGGTTGAATGGCAGGCTGCGGAGCATGGTGATATATTCCGGAGTCAGATCGTCAGGATTTGCTTCGAGTGTGATTTCGGCATCGGGCTCCACATTGTATACCTTATATATATGGGAAAATATGCTGATAAAGTCCTCTTGTGACAGTTGTGAAGGAGTCCCCCCACCGAAGTAGATGGTTTCTATTGTTTCTCCTCCGATATAATCTTTGCGCATTTCCAGTTCCCGGCACAGGGAAGATACATAAGCTGTTTTCTTTTCGCTTTGGGTGGTGGAAAAGAAATCGCAGTAGATGCAACGTCGTTTGCAAAAGGGAATATGTAAATAGAGTCCGGCCATATATTAAAATAATGTGCAAAACTACGAAAACTATCATTGCTTTTCGCGGTATCGAACTGATATTTATATTTATTTGAGGGATTATCGTAAGAATATATGGAATTAAGGCCAAGAATAAGAGGACATAACGTTTAAGGACCTGATAACCCTGCCGTAAAACATAGTTTAGTAACACCTGCCTTGAGGTTGTTTTTTTTGTCTTTATTTCCTAATTTGCGCTCCACTTTTAAGGAGATATGAGACACATATCCGTTTGTTAATAATTAAATCTTAGATATCATGAAAGTATATCAGACTAACGAAATTAAGAACATTGCACTCCTTGGCAATGATGGATCAGGTAAAACCACCCTCACAGAGTCATTACTCTTTGAGAGTGGTATTATAAAACGTCGCGGCAGAATTACTGCCAAAAACACGGTTAGTGATTATTTTCCGGTAGAGCAAGAATATGGTTATTCAGTGTTCTCTACCGTTTATCATGTAGAATGGAACGGAAAGAAACTTAATATAATTGACTGTCCGGGAAGTGACGACTTTGTAGGTGCCGCACTTACTGCATTGAATGTAACAGATACTGCTATTCTTTTGCTGAACGGACAATACGGTCCTGAAGTAGGTACACAAAACCATTTCCGCTACACAGAAAAACTGGGTAAACCCGTCATCTTCCTGGTGAACCAACTCGATAATGAAAAGTGTGATTATGATAATGTATTGGAACAGTTGCAAACCATCTATGGTTCTAAAGTAGTTCCTGTACAATATCCGATTGAGACCGGACCTAATTTCCACGAGCTGATTGACGTGCTGCTGATGAAGATGTTCCGCTTCAAGGACAACGACGGCCACCGCGAAGAGCTGGAAATCCCCGCCGAGGAGCTGGAAAAAGCTCAGGAGCTGAACAAGGAGCTGGTGGAAATGGCCGCCGAACACGACGAGGCGCTGATGGAACTCTACTTCGACAAAGGCACGCTCACGCAGGACGACCTCACGATCTCCATCAACAAACTTAGAGACCGCGTCGGCATGCCGCCCCTCGATATGGCCAAGGCCAACGCCAAACCCGACTGGTATCTTTCTTCGGAAGAATACGGTTATCCCAACGTGACGGGGGCCAATGCGGGCGTGATTCTCGAAATCCGCCGCGAGCGTACGATCGAGCTGCTGCAAGAGGGACATCGTTTCGAAGATCTCGTCCGCTGGAAGGCCGGTACCTGCATCGATCAGGCGATCACCGGCATGTATTTCCCCGGCCCGGGCGAGTACGACCTTACGGGCGACGGCAAGGCCGACCTGATACTTTACGCCAAAGGGTCGGCCAAACCCTCGGCCGACGAAGGCGTCTATGTCTACGAACTGGGCACGGATATCTTCCTTTCGGAGGACACCAAGGGATACATGGCTTTCCATAAGGATGTCGAGCGTACCAAATTCAACGAGGGAAGGGACTATCTCTATCCGATCCCCAGCGGCGAACGTTCGCTCAACAAGAACCTCACGCAGAACCCCGGCTGGAACGACGGTCTCGGTTTCTAAGACGATAATCACCAAAAACGCAAAACTATGAAATTCCTGAAATATTTTTGTGCAGCCTCGCTGCTGGCGGCATCCGCAGGCACGCTGTGGAGCTGCGACGACGATGACGACAAGAGACTCTCGGATGCGGTGCTGGCCAGTGTCAGTTCGCTGACGTTCGAGGCACAGGACACGTCGGAGAAGATCATCACGGTCTACGCCGACGCCGACTGGGTGACGGAGATCCCCGATTGGGTGACCGTCACCCCCACCGAAGGAACCGGCGTCATGGACGTCACGGTTTCGGTCTCCGAGAACATGCGCGACGGCGCAATGGACAATCCCCGCAAGGCGAAACTCGTTTTCAAGGGACGGACGCTCGCCAGCCGTGCCGAGGTGCTCGTCTCGCAGGTCGGCAACAAATTCCGCGACATTCCCGAATATCAGAAGATCGGCGACGTGATCGCACTGGACGACGAGGCCGCCGTGAAGATTCCTTCGGCGCTCGTAATGGCCGTGACGAACAAGGGATTCATCATCAGCGACGATCAGCAGTCGGGAGCCATTTTCGTCGAAGACACCGAGAAGGTGGCAGTGGGCGACAAAGTCTGCGTCTGGGGCACCAAGTCGAGCGACGGCGCCAAACTTCCGATCATCTCCTGCGCGGAAAAATCCGACGATCCGAACAGGGAGGGCGACAAGGTAGAAGTCCTGTCGTCCGGCGCGACGGTGACCTACCCCACCCCGACGGACCTCACCGAACAGATCGACACCTACACTTCGGCCGAACGCAGCTACGTCACCGTGACCGGCTTCTTCAACGGCAGCACCGTCTCCGTCGCCGACGACGCCAAGTATTCGGTGAGTGCCCTGGATATTCCCGAAGAGATGGGTCTGGCCAAACTGAACGGCCACAATATCACCGTATCGGGTTACTACGCCGGTCTGGCCGAGCCCGTACACCGGATCATAGTGACTACGAT
>ERZ827498.1095-NODE-1095-length-32017-cov-9.169170_pt1 | contig 32017 bp, 30 predicted proteins | sample MGYA00519865_ERZ827498 | MGnify/ENA primary metagenome ERZ827498 (study PRJEB31778, sample SAMEA3449328) | human gut metagenome | biome: human gut; feature: human-associated habitat; material: faeces | place: United Kingdom | collected 2010/2012 ...
CCCTTGTGGGGTCAAGGGGCAACGCCCCTTGCGCCTCCTTATAATAGGAAGGAACATAACTATGAGAACACATTCTCCCAATGAAACACGCGAACTGGCGAAAAGGCTGGCGAAAGAGCTTCGGAGGGGGGATGTGCTTCTTTTGTGGGGCGATTTGGGCGCGGGCAAGAGCGAGTTCACGCGCGGGCTGGCGCAGGGGCTTGGCGTGACGGCGACCGTCACCAGCCCGTCGTTCACCATCCTCAACGTCTACGACGACGGGCGAATTCCCCTGTACCACTTCGACTGGTATCGGCTGAACAGCGTCGAGGAGCTGTACGAAATGGGCATGGAGGAGTTCCTCGGAGGCGACGGCGTGGCGGTGGTTGAGTGGCCCAGCCAGTGCCCAGAAGCCATCCCGGAAACGCACCTTGCCATCCGCCTGACCCCGGTGGACGAAACGACGCGCGATGTGACCATTACTCCGATGGGCGGATTCCGTGAAATATCCTTGGAGGAAGAACAATGAAGCTGCTTGCTGTGGATACATCCGGGCCGGTGTGCGGCGTGGCGATTTTGACGGAGGACGGCATTCGCCATGAGTGTGCCGTCATGAACCACAAGACGCATTCGGTCAACCTGCTGCCCATGATTGACAACGCCTTTCAGTCCACGGGGCTGACGATTCAGGACATGGATCGCTTGGCTGTCGTGGTCGGGCCGGGGTCGTTCACGGGCGTCCGGCTCGGCGTCAGCACGGTGAAGGGGCTGGCGCACGGCGCGGGGAAGCCCTGCGTCGCGGTCAACGCGCTGGAAGCAATGGCGGCGGGCATCAGCGGATTCAGCGGTGTCGTCTGCCCGATTCAGGATGCGCGCGCTGGGCAGGTGTACGGCGCAGCGTTCTCCGCGGGAGAAAATCGCCCGAATCGGCTGATGGCTGACACGCCGATGAAGGTTGAGGACTATGTGGCGGAAATCAGCCGCTTCGGCGACCGCTTCCTATTCCTCGGCGACGGTATGCCCGTGCATCGGCAGAAGCTGCAAACCCTGCTGGGGGATGCTGCCACGTTCGCGCAGCCGCATCAAGCGTTCCTGCGCCCGGCAGCAGTGGCGTACCTTGCGTCGCTGGAGACGGAAACGGTTGATTACCTGACGCTCATGCCGCTCTACCTGCGCGCCCCGAACGCCGCGCTCAACAAGAAGCTGACGGAGGGTCTCCATGCCTGAAATCACGATTCGCCGGATGACGATGGACGACGTGGACGGCGTGTATGCCGTGGAAATCGGCACGTTTGTCGATGCGTGGAGCCGCGACGCGTTCGTCAGCGACATGAAGAATCCTGTTGCACGCTACCTCGTGGCGGAGCAGGACGGGAAAATCATCGGCTATGCGGGTGCGTGGGTCATCCTCGATGAGAGCCACATCACCAACATCGCTGTGCTAAAGGAACACCGCGGGCAAGGGACGGGCAAGCGCCTGACGCACGGGCTGCTGCAATACCTCTCTAACCTCGGCGCGGCATACGCGACGCTGGAAGTCCGCCGCAGCAACGATATTGCGCAGAACCTCTATAAGTCGCTCGGCTTCGTGCAGCTTGGCGTCCGCAAGCGCTATTATGCCGACAATGGCGAAGACGCGCTCATCATGGTCTGCGACCACATGCCGGCGGCTGACCCGGATTTCACGGAAGCCGAAACGGTATTTGAAGAATAAGCAATGGCGCTCGTCACATGACGGGCGCTTTTTTTGAAAGGAGCAGCTTATGGCGACGATTCTGGTGACGCACGGCATCCCGGCAGAGGGATTTTCGCTGCTTTCGGGAGAGAAAATTGTGATTCCGAAGCCGCTCATGCAGTTCTCGACGGACGAACTTGCGGCGCTGATTCCGGCGGCGGATGCGGTCGTTGCGTGCGGCGCGCTGCCGGGCGAAATCATCCGCAGGGGGAGAAAGCTGCGCATTATCGCGGGCTATGGCGCGGGCTATGACGGCGTGGACGTGCGCGCAGCGGCGGAATGCGGCATACCGGTCACGAACCTGCCCGACACCGTGACGGACAGCACGGCGGAGCTCGCCATCGGGCTGATGCTTGCAGTTTCGCGCAGAATTGGGGAAAACAGCCTCCGCGCGCGAGAGGAAGCGCCGGAAAACCTGTTCGGCATGGGCAGAAGCATGGGGCGCAGTCTGCGCGGGCAGATGCTGGGTCTCCTCGGCTGTGGGCGCATCGGCAAGCGGACGGCGGAAATCGCGGCGGCGTTCGGAATGCGCTGCATCGGGTACAGCCGGCACGGAGTGAATCACCCGCAGGTGGAAAGCGTGCCCCTGCCGGAGCTGCTGGCGCAGTCTGACGTGCTGTCCCTGCACTGCCCGCTGACGCAGGAGACGCACCGGCTGCTTGACCGTTCTGCGCTGGCGCGGATGAAGCAGGGGAGCATCCTCATCAACACGGCGCGCGGGGCGATTGTGGACTGCGACGCACTGGCGGATGCGCTGGAATCGGGACATCTGCGCGGCGCGGGGCTGGACGTGTACCCGGATGAACCGCACATTCCGCCGCGGCTGATCGCGCTGCCGCAGGTTGTGCTGACCCCGCACATCGGCACGAACACGCAGGAGACAAGGCAGCGGATGGCGGAGGAGTGCGCACGGCAGATTGCGGATGCACTGGCGGGAAAACGGCCGGAGCATGTGGTGAATGGGATAGAATAATGCCGAAATTAAAACAGCAGTAGGGGCGACAAACGTCTCTGCTGCTGTTTTTGTAAAGTCAAAATGGCGTGTTCAGGCGATAGCACGTTATTTCGTCCATGCGTCAAACTCTTCATCCGTCGCAAGCACGGTGTGTGTGCCGCCGACGGAATGTTCCGTTCCTTTGGCGTAATCAATGCCACTGGTGGCGTAGTTGTAGGTTAGCGCAACGCGGTGCTTTTCCACCACGGGATTGGGGTGGGGGATGGCGGACAGCAGGCTCTTGGTGTACGGATGAACCGGATGGGAGAAAATCTCCTCCTTCGTACCGGATTCCACCATGTAGCCCAAATGCAGCACGCCGATGCGGTCGGATATGTACTTCACCATGCTCAAATCATGTGCGATAAACAAGTAGGCGCACTGCGTTTCCTCCTGAATGTCCTTCATCAGGTTGACCACCTGCGCCTGAATCGACACATCCAATGCGGAAATGCACTCGTCAGCGATAATCAGCTTGGGGTTCATAATCAGGGCGCGGGCAATGCCGACGCGCTGACGCTGACCGCCGGAAAACTGGTGCGGATAGCGGGCAGCGTGCTCCGGCGAAAGTCCGACTTTCTTAAGCATTTCGCTGATTTTCTCCTCGCGCTCCTGCCGATTGGCGAAGCGGTGGTGGATGTCCATGCCTTCGCTGATGATGTCGCCGACCTTCTTGCGCGGATTCAGACTCGCCATCGGGTCTTGGAAAATCATCTGCATATCCGAGCGGAGCATACTGCGCGTGTCGCGGTCAAGCGCGCCGGAAATCACCTTGCCGTTGAAGGTGATGCGACCGTCCGTCGGGTTGTACAGGCGGATGATGCTGCGCCCGATGGTCGTCTTGCCGGAGCCGGATTCGCCGACCAGCCCGTAGGTTTCGCCCGGATAGATGTTGAAGGACACGCCGTTGACGGCCTTGACCGTATAGGTGCGGGAGACAGGAAAGTGCTGAACAAGATTTTCTACTTTCAATAGCGGCTCGCTCATAGATACTTGGCAGCCTCCTTCTTCGCCCGTTCAAGGCGCTCCTTCAATTCCTTCGGCATCTCAAAGGCGGGTGCGTCCGGGTGGAGCAGCCATGTGGCGGCGTAATGGGTTTCGGAAACTTTGAACAGCGGCGGTTCTGCCTTCTTGTCGATGACCATGGCGAAGCGGTTGCGTGCGGCAAAGGCATCGCCGACCGGTTCATGCAGGAGGTTGGGCGGACTGCCCGGAATGGAGTACAAGCGGTCATCAGCCGTCTCCAAATCCGGCATGGCGGACAAAAGACCCCATGTGTAGGGATGGCATGGCTCGTAGAAGATTTCCTCCACATTGCCCACTTCGACGATTTTCCCAGCGTACATCACATTCACATAATCCGCCACCTTCGCGACGACGCCAAGGTCATGCGTGATGTAAATGACGGACAGGTGCATTTTCTGCTGAATCTGTTTGATGAGGTCGAGAATTTTGCTTTGGATTGTCACGTCCAGTGCGGTGGTGGGTTCGTCGCAGATAAGAATGTCCGGTTCGGCGGAGAGCGCAATGGCGATAACGACGCGCTGCCGCATACCGCCGGAAAGCTGGTGCGGATAGTTGCGGAAGCGCTTTTCGGCATCGGTGATGCCCACCAGTTCCAGCAGCTGCAGGGCTTTCGTGCGCGCCTCGTCCTTCGGCATGTGCTTGTGCAGCAGCATGCCCTCCATAATCTGCTGGCCGATGGTCATCGTGGGGTCAAGGCTCGTCATGGGGTCTTGGAATACCATCGCGAGGCGCTGACCGTTGTATTCCGTGCGCAGCTGCTTTTTGCTCAATTTCAGCAAATCAACGGTTTTGTCCTGTCCGTGCCCGTCATCGTATGTATACAGGATTTCGCCGCTGTTGATGGTGGCGTTGCTGTCCAGCAAGCCGACGGCGGCTTTCATCGTTACGGATTTTCCCGAACCGGATTCGCCCACGATGGCGACGGTTTCGCCCTTTTGCAAATCCAGATTGATGCCGCGGATGGCATGTACCACGCCGGCGTTCGTGCGGAAGGAAATATCCAGATTCTTGATTTGCAGAATGGTCTTTGCTGACATCTTGAATCCTCTCTTTTCACATGTCTTCCAGCTTGGGCGCGAGCGCCTCGCGCAGTCCGTCGCCGATGAAGTTGAAGCCCAGCATCAGCAGCGCCAGCACCAGAATCGGCGGAATAATCTGATACGGCAGGGTAGTGATGTTGTTGAAACCGTCCTCAATCAGCGTGCCGATGGAGCACTGCGGCAGCACAATGCCGACGCCCACGAAGCTCAGAAACGCCTCGGTAAAGATGGCAGTCGGGATGGAGAACATCACCTGCGTGATAATCGGGCCGATGGTGTTGGGCAGAATCTCCTTGAAGATAATGTGCCCGCTGCCTGCACCCAGTGTGCGGCTGGCGAGAACATACTCCTGCTCCTTCATCTTCAGCATTTCTGCGCGGGCGATTTTGCTCATGCCAATCCACTCGGTCAGCAGCAGCGTTACAATCACCAGACCGATGCCTTTGGGCATAAAAATCGCCAGCACGTACACGATCACCAGCCGCGGAATACTGTTGGCGATTTCGACGAAGCGCTGCATGATGCTGTCCACACGTCCACCGAAGTAACCGGATAGCAGCCCGTAGCTCATGCCAATGAGCATATCAATGATGATGGTGACGAAGGCAATCATCAGTGATACGCGCGCGCCGTACCACGTCCGTGTCCAGAGGTCGCGGCCGAGGTCGTCCGTGCCGAAGAGAAATGTTTTATCGGCATAAATGTCGTCGTAAGGTTCGCCCGTCACCATCTCGTGGATGGCAGGTACACGCGGACTGATGCCGACGGCGGCCTTCTTGCGTCCCTTGGCATTGAGCGCCGTGACGATTTCGTCATACGCATATCCGCTGAAAAGCGGCGCGACGAACGCCAGAAAAATCATCAGCAGTACCAGAATCAGCCCAATCATGGCGCGCTTGTTGCGGACAAAGTGCGTTGCGACACCCTTCCAGTAGCCTTGGGAAGCATAGTTGGTGTCGGTCGCAATGTCTGCCTGCTCCAACTGCGCAAAGTCCCCGGCGACCGGGACGTATTCCGCTGCCTGCACCGGCGGGCAGGTTTCTAACTGTTTCATTCGTTTGTTTCCAGATGCAAGAGGCAGAGCGGTCTGCCTGAAGAGAACCGCTCTGCCTGAAGATTTCGATACGATTTTAGATTGGCTCAGCCGCTTCTAAAAGCGCACACGACTGATTACTTGATGACGGCACTCTTATACACGCGGTTCAGCGCGACAGGATGGAATTCAATTCCTTCAACGCCATCAGTAATCAGGTTTGCATTCGCCTTGGTGAACAGCGGCGCAATGACAGCTTCCTGCATGACGAGGGTTTCCGCCTTGAACAGCGCCTCCCAGCCACTTTTTCATCCGGGTTTCACCCTTTCTATATTTTGAAATGCAGGAACGATACACGAAACTTGCATTTCATGGACGAATCACACCATCGTTTCAAGAAAAAGTAAAGGGGCGATGAACAAAAAAACATGAAATATGCAAAGTGGAGTGCACAGAGGGAAAATAAGAACAAGGGAAAAACAAAGAAATGTCCCAAATGGTGCGGAGAAAAGCAAACGCCCAAAAGTTCGAGAAGCCGTTTGAATACCATATACCTGAATCGGCAGTGAAAACATCTGGTATCACATGGTTCCTAAATGCTTGACTTTTCTTGCTGCCTGTGTTATCTTCCTATTGTAGCGTTTGCTTTTTCTGCAGCCCCTTGCCGACGACTTGCATCTCCGCAAAGGGACGGTTATGCCACACTCCCCACCACCGTTAGGAGGTATCACAATGGATGACATTCTGTTTACCTGTGCAGGAACGAGCGACCCTGTTCGCGGCAATCGCGACGGCGGCATTCTGCATATCATGCGCTATTATCACCCGAAGCGAGTATATCTCTTCCTCAGCCAGCAAATCGCCGACTTGGAAGCACAAGATCACCGCTTTGAAAAGACTTTCCAGCACATGCAGGAATACTGTGCGGCGCATGGTGTGGTTTATCAGCCTGAACTTATCATCCACAACAGCGGTTTGGATGACGTTTCAAAGATTGACCTCGTCGAAGAGCCGCTGCTGGAATATTTCACCTCTGCTGCCGTAGAGAATCCGAATTGCCGCATTCTGCTGAACCTGAGTTCTGGCACGCCCCAAATGAAAACGCTGATGCAGTTCCTTGCGGTTGATTCTCCTTACCATGTGTTAGGGGTTCAGGTTGATGGCCCGCAGAAAAAGAAAGGCGAAAAAGACCCGCCGCGCACGGACGATAGAATGTATAACGTCGACTATGAGTTGGAAACAAATTATGATGATGAGCCGGATTGTCTGCCGGAAGGCGAACGGCGCAACAGAACGTCTGAGCCGGAAATGTTTGCCATCAAGCATCAGCGCCATCGCCATCAGCTGCTGAAGCTGCTGGAGCGGCAGGACTATGACGCCATGCTGGATATGTCGCAGAATTTACCCAAACAGCTGCAAACGCTGCTCCAGCATTTGAACGCAAGAAACAACTTGCAAAGCGAGGAAGCCTACAAGCTGTCAAAGGAGCTGACAGATTTAGGCTTTCCGCTGTATCCGGCAATGAAAAGTGATTCGCATTATCGCGACTTAAGCGAGTACTACCTGCTGCTGCGCAATCTGCAAAAACTGGGGCGGTATTCGGAATTTGTGCTGCGGCTGAATCCGTTTTTGACGGAGCTGCTATATACCCTGCTGATGCAGACGGAATTTGCTGGCTATCTGAAAAAGAACAACGGTCGAATTGATGTCGCGACGGATGTGCTGAACAGCAAGCAACCAGAACTGATGAAAAGGCTTCAAACCGAAGCGCAGAGAACGCTGCTTGATTACAAAAATTTTAGCATCTTTCTTGGCATTTCTATGCTGCTTGTCACAGATACACTCTCCGACGCGCATCAGAATTTCCTTCGTGCCTGCAATGCGCTCAACACAGCGCAGCGCAACACAGCCGCGCATCAGCTTCATGCTGTGCTGGAAGAGGACATCAAGCACGATTGCTTCTTCGGCATCAAGCACTATGGTTCTGCTGAAATTGTGCAGAAATTAGGCGAACTGCTGGCACAGGCATACCCGGATGTGTGCGACAAGTCGCTTTTCAGGATTTACGACCGCTGCGACGACTACATCAAGGCGCATTTGCAGCTGGGCGCTGCGAACCTCTAATTTTTGTGCGCCAAATCGGCAGCTTTTTCAGAGGTGCGCACCGCTTTGGGGATTGTTTTGACCAGTTTTGGGTGTTGTTTTGTCGAACTCTCGCTTGACTTTTTCTGCTGTTTGTGCTATTCTTCCATTATCAGCACAGCTTCTTTTGTGGGGTTTTGCTGATGCAGCTTAGCCCCGCGAGGGGACGGTTACTCGTCGCGGACGACCTTGCCAGTCAAGCCGTACGATGCAGCTTAGCCCCGCGAGGGGACGGTTACACAATGGGGTCTGCCGTCGAAACAGCTTCCTTTTCGATGCAGCTTAGCCCCGCGAGGGGACGGTTACTGGGGGCGTTAGTTGATGAGCGCGGCGAACTCGATGCAGCTTAGCCCCGCGAGGGGACGGTTACTTGATGATGAACTTCGGATAGATTTCGACCGTCCCGATGCAGCTTAGCCCCGCGAGGGGACGGTTACACAGCAGGGCTTCCATAACGGCTTCATACGCGCCGATGCAGCTTATCCCCGCGAGGGGACGGTTACGCTTTGTATGGACGACTGGAAAAAATTGTGCGCGGATGCAGCTTATCCCCGCGAGGGGACGGTTACTCAAGGGTTTCAGTTTTTAGGCGCTGGTATAGCGATGCAGCTTAGCCCCGCGAGGGGACGGTTACCGCAAAGCGTCTGTCACCCTGCGAACCTCACCCGGATGCAGCTTAGCCCCGCGAGGGGACGGTTACCTTTTTGTTGATGTACACCCTGTTCTGCTTCGTCGCCGATGCAGCTTAGCCCCGCGAGGGGACGGTTACGGCGACGGCAGCAGCTTATCTATCATGGACTTGGTGATGCAGCTTAGCCCCGCGAGGGGACGGTTACGACCTACTCGTCGGGATCTCTTTCGGTGCTGTACCGTGATGCAGCTCATCCCCGCGAGGGGACGGTTACATGATTTTGAACGCGAGTTGTACGGCTCTTTTAATGATGCAGCTTATCCCCGCGAGGGGACGGTTACACGCGCACCCGCTGATTCAGAATCGTCTTGTCCAGATGCAGCTTATCCCCGCGAGGGGACTTCCTCCATGTGCTTTCTCCGGCAAATTTCCGTCATTTTATTGACAATTCGCACATTCTCTGCTATACTTCATGGTGAACTTTTCCTTCTTGTTAACGGAGGTGGTTTTTTGAACGAATTAACTTTACAGGCAACCTTCGCCGGTCTGCTGCATGACATCGGCAAACTTGTCTGGCGCGCTGGACTGGGAAAACGCACGCACGCGTTCGCAGGCGCGGAATACTTGAAAGCACATTTTGCCGATCCCAAAGCGCAGAATTTCCTCGCCTGTGTGCAGTATCATCACGAGAAGGAGCTGCGTGCGGCTTCCTTGCCGGCGAATCATCCCGCCTATATCACCTGTGCAGCCGACTCGATTGCCGCCTCCATCGACCGCCGCGGCATCGAATCGGGCAATCAGGATTATGACGCTTCACAGCCGCTGCTGTCCATTTTCTCGCATCTCAATGGCGAACACCCCAAACAGTTTGTCGCTCCTATTCAGCCAAGCGGCAGCGTTCCGTTTCCCGTTTCCAGCGCGTCCGTCGCAAAGGCTGACTACGAGCAGCTCCTCCACCATTTTGAGCAGGGCTTATCGCACATCGGCTATGGCGCGGAATGGCTGAATGCGCTGCTTGCCTTGCTGGAAGAATGCACGTCCACCGTGCCTGCCAGTACCTATCGCGCACAAAGCGAGGATGTTTCGCTGTATGACCATCTGAAAGTTACCGCTGCCGTCAGCGCCTGCATCAGCGAATATCTGCTGGCACAGAAAATTGATAATTATCGGGACTATTTGCAGTCTCCCACCTCTGATTTCCGCAAAACCAACGTTTTTCTTTTGTATACCGCTGATATTTCCGGCATTCAGAAATTCATTTACACCGTCGCCACCCGCGGCGCACAGCGCGCACTCCGCAGCCGTTCCTTCTTTCTGGAGCTGTTCATGGAGAATTACATTGACCTTGTGCTGGATGCGTGTGGTCTCAGCCGTGCGAATCTGCTTTACAGCGGCGGCGGGCATTGTTATCTGCTGCTGCCCAACACGGATGCCGTCAGAGCCACAGTGCGTGAAGTCAACCGAAAGACAAATGACTGGCTGATTGCGCAGTTCGGTATCCAGCTTTTCCTTGCCAACGGATGGTGTCCGTGCAGTGCTGATGCGCTGTGCAATCGTCCCGCGGAAGAATCCCCCTACAAGGAGATTTTCGCCAAGGCTTCCGCTGTCCTCAGTCAGCATAAGCTGCAGCGTTATTCCGTTGCGCAAATCAAGCGCTTGAATCAGTTTGCCGATGCGCTTTCCGGGCGCGAATGCACCGTCTGCGGGCGCGTGGACAATTTGCAGGAGAATCGCTGCCCGTGGTGCCGCGCATTCGAGAACATTTCGCGGAAATTGCAGAATCCGCAGTATACCGCTTTCTGCATCACCCGCGATTCATCCGCATACGACTTGACCCTGCCTGACCGCAATGGTCAGGATGTTTCCCTGCTTTTGCTGACGGAGGACGAAGCCGCCAAGCAAATTGCGCAAGACCGGCAGATGATTCGCTTGTACGGCAAAAATCGCACCATTCTCGGCGCGCAGATCTGCACACGGCTCGACTTGTGCGATTATTATGCCAGCAATCTGAACACATCGTTGGCGGCGCAGTCCGAGGGGATTCGCCGCCTTGCCATCTGCCGCATGGATGTGGACAATCTGGGCGAAGCGTTTGTTTCCGGCTTTGAGCAGAAGGACAAGCCGCTGCCGAAGGAACGGTATCATTTCGTCACACTCTCCCGAACGACCGCGTTTTCTCGGCAAATGTCGCTCTTCTTCAAGCGCTATATGAACCTTGTGCTAACGCAGAATGAACAAAAGCCGCTGCAAATTGCCGTCATTTATTCTGGCGGGGACGATGTGTTTCTGCTGGGCGCGTGGAATGACGTCATCACCGCGGCAACGCGGATTGCGGATGCTTTCCATGCTTATACATCCGGCGCATTGACCATCAGCGCAGGCATTGGGATGTACGATGCGAAATATCCCATCCGCATGGCTGCCGAAGAAACGGCCGCCTTGGAGCAGCGCGCCAAAAACGAGCCCAGCAAAAATGCGATTGCCTTGTTTGATCCGCAGGAACATCACACCTATTCGTGGCCTGTCTTTACCAGCGCCGTCTTGGACGAAAAATATCAGGCGCTGAAAACCTTTTTCGATGGGCAGGATGAGCGCAGGATGGCTTTCCTGTACAACATCACGCAGCTGCTTCGTCTCGCATCCACAGACAAGCTGAATCTGGCACGGCTGGCCTATCTGCTGGCACGCCTGAAGCCAAGCAGCTTTGATAAGGAAAAAAGCGCACAGTACGACGCATTCTCCAAGGCGGTGTACCGCTGGGCAGCCATTCCGCAAGAGCGCGACCAGCTCATCACTGCCATCTACCTATATGTCTACTTGAACAGAAAGGTGGAAGATTCAAATGGCTAACAACAATAACTACAATAGCTATAACAATCAGCGGCAGCCATCCAGAGGTTTTGCGCCTGCCGCTCCGGTTGTAGCAAAGGCAATCCCGGAAAACTATGTTGATCTTGCAGAAACGCTGATGAGCGCAAATTCAAAAAGCATCACAACATCCAAGCTGCGCAACTGGTTCAGCATTGCCAACGATATCTATAATATAGAAAGCCGCAGCAGCGAAATCGGCCTGAAGCCGGAAAGCTGCACAAAACTGCTGAATTTGCGCGTGCGCATTGTCTACGATGCCGGCAAGGATTCCAAGATTAAGGATTTTGTCACCAGCGCGAATTTGCTTTCGTATATCAAAGGCATCGGCAGCAGCCGCGAGCAGATGATTCGTTTTGCGCAGTACATGGAAGCCTTGGTTGCTTATCATAAATACTTCGGCGGGAGGGAAGCATAACAATGTACGGAAAAATTATCATCCACTGCGTTTTGACCGTCAAAACAGGATTGCATATTGGGGATTCCTCTGCCTTTTCTGCCATTGGCGCAGTGGACAGCCCGGTTGTTCGCGACCCTTACACCAATCGGCCCATTATTCCCGGCAGCAGTTTGAAGGGAAAAATCCGCACGCTGCTTGTTCGCAGCAAATGCAAGGATATTGAGCATATGCCCGACCACAAGGATGACGACTCCGCCATTCTGCGGCTTTTCGGTTCCGCTGCGCCTGTCAAACGTTCCCGGCTTCAGTTCGCTGACTGCTTTGTATCCAATGCCAGCGATTTTGCAAGCATTGGTTTGACGGAAGTAAAGGCGGAAAACACCATTAACCGTCAAACCAGCCAAGCTAATCCGCGGCAAATTGAACGCGTTACAGCAGGCGTTCAGTTTGGCTGCACCATTGTGTACGATATTGAAAATTCCAGTGAGCTGACCCCCGATTTGCAGCTGTTGGCGCTTGGCATGAAGCTGCTTCAGATGGACTATCTGGGCGGTCATGGTTCGCGCGGCAGCGGGCGGGTCGGCTTTTCCGATTTTTCTTTCCAGCATTTTCAGGATGAAACCTCCGACCAAACGTTGATGGACATTTTCAAGGAGGCCGAGAACTATGAATTATTCCCTAATTCGTCTGCGATTTGATGGCCTTGCTCACTTCGGCACTTCCGATTCCGCGCTTTCCTTATTCACATCAGAAGATCATTTCTATGCCGATACGCTCTTTTCCGCACTTTGCCACACTGCATTGTCTCTCCACGGCATTGATGGACTCCATTCGCTCCTTCAGCAGGCTGCGGATGGTTCATTGCTGCTCAGTGACAGTATGCCGTGGCATCGTACCGCGCACGGTGTTGATTACTACCTGCCCAAGCCTTGCAGGACTTTTTCTCGTCTCCCGCAGAAACAGGACATGCCGCAGGGCAGCCGCAAAGCAATGAAAAAGCTTGCATGGATTCCCGTTCGCAGCTTTTCTGATTTCTGGCGTTCTATTGCCGGAGAAGCCTCTTATCAGCCGCAGCCGGATGCTTTCGGGACACTTGCAGGCAGAACGCAGGCCGCCGTGTCCGACGAAACGGATGCCGTTCCCTATCAGGTGGGCGCATATCGCTTCTTTCCTGATTGCGGTTTGTATGTGCTGATTGGCTGCAAGGAGCAGCGTCAGCTGGATTATTGCGCCGAATTGTTTACGGTGCTTGGTTTGTCCGGCATTGGCGGAAAAACCAGCGTCGGCTACGGGCGTTTTACCGTCGAAGAGCAGATTCGTTTGGACGATTCTGATGATTCCCAGCTGGTATTCCTCCAACATGCGCTGGCGGACGCATCTGCGCCCTATCAATTGCTGCTGACAACCAGTTTGCCGCGCGATGATGAGCTGGAACAAACCATGCAGCACGCGCAGTATCGGCTGATTCGCCGGAGTGGTTTCATCCAATCAAACACATTTAATGCAGAGCCATTCAAAAAGCAAACGCAGTATTACCTTGCCGCCGGCGCAACTTGTACGCAGCGTTATCACGGGGATTTGTACACCGTTGCCGAATCGGGCAATCACCCCGTTTACCGCTATTCCAAGCCGATGTTTCTGGGGGTGAAGGCATGATTGAATCAGGAACGCTCCAATGCTTTGACTTGACGCTGACAACGCAAGGGCTGCTCCACGTTGGGGACGGCAAAATCATCCCGAAAAAATTTTACATGCTGAACGGCAATACCATCTCCTACATTGATGAAGAACGGCTGTTTGCCATCCTTCTCCGCCGAAATCAGTTGGAGCGTTTTGAAGCCTATTGCCTTGGTGCGGACACAGATTTAGGACGCTTCTTCAAGAGCATTGCGCTTTCTCCCGCTGAGCAGCATGCGCTTGTGCGCTGCACCTTCCGCAGTGCCGATGCACTTGATGAAAACCATTCGTGCAAGGAAATTCGTCCGTTTATCCGCAACACGGCCAATCAGGTTTACGTTCCCGGCAGCAGTATCAAAGGCGCGCTGCGCACAGCCCTGCTTTTTTCCATGATTCAGCAGGATGGCAGCAAAAAAGCCCCTCTTGATTGGCAGAAGCCAAGGGGCGCTTTTGAAGCACGTTATCTCCATCAATTGTATCCGCAGATTGAGCGCGATACACCGCAGAAAGACATTCTACGCGGACTTTCTGTTTCCGACAGTCAAGTCATCGCAGACAGTGCCATGTGTTTAAGCTGCAAGTGCGATGCCAGCGTCAGCGGCGCTGTCCGCAAACTGCCCCTCTGCCGTGAGTGCATTGCGCCGGGGCAGCTGATTCATACTACGCTGACGTTGGACCAGTCCATCCTGCGCGGCAGAATTACCAAGGAATCCTTGCTGCGTGCCATCCAAACCTTTGCCGCATACCATCAAAAAACGTACGCTGAACATTTTACCGTGCCTGACCATGCGCATTATCAGCTTGCAGCGTCAACGCTCTTTCTTGGCGGCGGCGCCGGCTTTTTCAGCAAAACGCTGTCGTACCCCTGTGAGGGAAAGCAGCTTGCTTTGCAGCATGTTTCTGCGTTCATGTGCAAGTCTTTCCGTGCGCATCATCATGAAAAAGACCCTGCACTGGGCATCTCCCCGCATACTATGAAATATGGACTGTATCATCAGGAGTTATTCCCGTTCGGTCCATGCAAGGTGGATATTCTATGATAAAACAATACCGAATCAGCTTGGAAAGCAAGCAAGCTGGGCTCAATGCGTCGATTGCCTATCCGCTTTACGCATGGCTGTTGTCACAAGTGCCGACTGAAGTTGGTACGGCGCTTCACGAGCAAGCCACCCGTCCAATCAATCAGTATATTCTTTGGAATGGTGCTGCCAATCGCGGCGAATGGGTGGTTAACCTCATGACCGACGAGATGGTCGAAATATTTTCGCCTATCTTGAATGCGCTCTCCGTCATTGCTCTGCGAAGCGGCACATTGCTTGCTACCGCAAGAAGCACCGTGGAAATCCCAAATTTCCAGCATCTGTTGAAGTGCAGCGAATCACTGTCAAACGTTCAGCTTTTTCCAATCCACTTTCTAACGCCCACAACGTTCAAGCAGGATAAGCGTTATGTGATTTTCCCGCAGGAATCGTTGATTTTACAGTCCCTGATCTCCCGCTGGAATGTCAGTTTTCCTGAAGCTGCGATGGATGATGAAGATGCGTTTCAGGCACTTCTGCGCAGCATTCACATTGTGGATTACAATTTGCACACCACACGCTATCCAATGAAGCAAGTGCGGCTTCCTGCATTTCAGGGGCGGATTAGCATCGAAACGCGCCTGCCTGCGCCCATGATGGCGCTGTGGACAACGCTGTACAGCTTTGCCCCTTATGCCGGGATTGGTGTCAAGACGACGCTGGGGATGGGCGGCGTGTCAATGATGAAGGCATCCAATCTGCCTGTGTGACCCCTCTATTTAATGATATATTTTTGATGCCAACACATGAACGACAGGCGTTCCCGATGGAAAGCTCCTACGAGTTAGCAACGTCTCCGCTCCTCTCCGGCGAGGACGCAGTGGACGGATTCACGAGCATCTCCCGCGCACTTGCGTCGCGTAGTAGAATTATTTGGAATAACATAGCACCAAGACGACGAACACGGCAAAAGAGGAAATGTCTTTTAGTTGACCCAACCACCTCCTATGCGAGTAGAAGAATCGCATGGGAGGATTTTTGGTGCGCCCGGCATAATACTGCGCCATTGGCTTGCGCCTTTTCCACTGAATCGTGCGGGAATCCTATTTGAAGCCGATAGTGCGGAAAATTTCTTCATCGGCGACTATTTTCAGCGCTTTGTGGATACCCTGCGGTTTTTGAACGATGACGATAGGGCAAAACGCAATGAATGCTGGAAGGATTTTGCTGATGCGTCCGCAATCAAAACGGGGTTTAAGTTCCTGCGAAGAATACGGGGTGGTTTTCAGCCATTTAGCAGGATTCTGTGTGAATTTTGCGAGAAAATCAACTTCTTGGATGATGCGGCGAAAGACCTCGATGCGCGCAGAATGAGTTTGGATGGAATCAAAAGAATTTTAGATGACTTTGATGAAATCTATGGCGATTATCAGCTGTCAGCGCGCGTCGATATGCTGCTGAAATTTCTTGCGAAACGAGCGGCACAGGAATATCGGTACATCAGCTTTCAAGAGAAGTCCCCTGACAATGATGCCGTGCAAATCATGACGGTTCACAAGGCAAAAGGGCTGGAATTTCACACGGTTTTTCTGCCTGAACTTACGAAAAATGAGTTTCCCGCGCGTACGCTGGGCGGGAAGCAATACTATCATGTGCTGGGCGGCACATTTGCGGAAAACAAAGACAAATATCAAAGTACGCTTGATGATGAGCGGAAACTCTTCTATGTTGCTGTCACCCGCGCAAAACAAAACCTGTATATGTCCTATGCATCGGCAACGCAGCCGGTGTCATGCTTCGTACAGGAAGCGGCACAGTCACCGTATTTGCAGATAAACGACCGCGATTTGACCTGCAATCCGAAAGCCTCCGCTGATTCCGACAAGGCAGAGCTCGCCCAGTATGCACGCAGTCAGCTGCAAGATTACTACACGGAAGCGTGCCGCATTCTTCCGGAGGCAGATGCGGACTTAAAGCGCATCGAAGGACTATCGCCCGACGAGATGATTGCGGAAGCAGAAAGAAACAGCTTGCTGTAACGAGGTTTATTTCTCGTGCGAACAATGCGCTTGAATTGCACTTTTTCTCGGAATTTTTGCCCGGCAGGGATGACGCAGCTGGGTTGGACTCAATTATGAGGGGTATCCCTAATCCTCCACGGCGTTTTCCGACACTTCGAGGTGAAGCCGAGCGTGCTGCAGCCGCTGTGGAATTTAGCGTGCGACATGGCGGTGGAGGGGGTCATCAACGACTTGAATCTGCCGATGCTCACGAACGCGCAGACGGCGGGGCAGGTGCAAGTCCTCCAGCAGATTGCGCCGAGGGTCAACAACCTGCTGACGGCGGAGAAGCTCTATACGTATCTGCGGATGAATCCGCCGAGCGAAACGGAATTTGCCCGCCTGAAGCGCCTGTTTTCGCCGGATAATCACGCACTTTGGTATGCACCGACTGCGCGCGTTGCTATGGCGGAGGAGCAAGCAACGGTGGATAACGGTGGCGGTACATCAGGTACATCACAGCGCGATCGGCCGGATGACGATCGGCCGGACGACGGTCAGCCGAACGACGGTCAGCAGGAGGATGCCAGCACGGCGCAGGCACAAGCGGTGCTATCCGCCCTCTTGTAGGGCTGGCAGCACATTGCCGAGCAGATGCAGACCGACTTGGAGATGTTCCACAAGCAGCGCGGCGACGAGGCAGGCGGCATGATGCAGAATCTCCGCGCCGTCAACCGGGAAAAGTACGACTACACGGCGTTCCTGAAGAAATTTGCCGTGATGGGCGAGGCCATGCGCATCAATGACGATGAGTTCGACTATGTGTTTTACAGCTACGGGATGCAGCTTTTCCCCGAAAAGCGGATGCCGCTCATTGAGCCGCTGGAATACAAGGACGTGAAGCGCATCCGCGAGTTCGTCATCGCGATTGACACGTCTGGGTCGGTGATGGGAGAACAGGTGCAGGCGTTTTTGCAGAAGACGTACAACATTCTGCAAAGCACGGAGAGCTTTTTCAGCCGCATCAACGTCCACCTCATCCAGTGCGACGAGGACATTCAGGAGGACATCAAAATCACCTCGCGGGAGGAGTTTGACCGCTATCTGCAAACGATGATTATCAAGGGGCTTGGCGGAACGGACTTCCGCCCGGTATTCCAGCGGGTGGATGAGATGATTCGGGACGGGGAGTTTGCCAACCTGAAGGGGCTGATTTATTTCACGGATGGCTACGGCTTATTCCCGGAGCGGATGCCCGCCTATAAGACCGCGTTTGTGTTTGTGGAGGATGGCTGCGAGATTCCCGAAGTGCCGGTGTGGGCGATGAAGCTGGTGCTGACGAGGGAAGAGGTGGAGGAGATGGCTGAAAGCACCAATAAATGACGCGGAGGGAAAGCAGATGGATACAGCCTTATCCGTTGCCGCGCTTGTAGTATCCTTGTTTTCGGCGGGGTTCACGCTGTATACGTTCATCTGGACGAAAGTCCGAGACCGGAAACAGGCGACACTGGAAGCATACAATCGGCTGCAAGAGCAGGTGCTGGATCATTTGAACGTGTACATGTCCAAGCAAATTGCGGAGATTGCGAAGAACACACGTTCCGAAGAGTACAAGCAGATAAGCGCCTATGTTGCGCGAATCGAGTATTTCTGTGTCGGCGTAAACCAGAAGATTTATGATCGAAACGTGGTTTACGAACTGGCGCAGGGCTACTTGGACGGCACGATAAAGAGCCGAATTGAGCCGATGATTGAGAAGAAGAACCGTTTTGGACACGATTATTACGCCAACATTCATCAATTTTACGATTGGATGGAGAAGACACGAAAAGAAAAGGAGCGTAAAGGGAAATGAGCGACTTTCAGATTGAAAATGGTGAGCTGGTGGAGTATACGGGGAAGGGTGGGGATGTGGTGATCCCGGATTCGGTTACATCCATCGGGGATAGGGCGTTCTATGATTGCCACAGACTGACGAGTATAAGCATTCCGGACAGCGTTACTTCTATCGGTGATAATGCGTTCAGTGAGTGCGAAAGTCTGACGAGCATAAGCATTCCGGACAGCGTCACCTCCATCGGGGAGCGGGCGTTCAATGATTGCAGTAGCCTGACGAGCATAAGCGTTCCTGATTCCGTTACTTCCATCGAAGCACCAGCATTCACGGAATGTGAAAATCTGCAAGACTTCACCTGCCCTTCTTCTTTCGCCAAGCAGCTGCAAACCATACTGCCTAAAACGAAGACAACCATCATCCTTTACATCCCCGATATTTCAGGCATGAGCACCAAATTTCTTCTCAGTGTTGTAATCGGATTTGTTGAGGACAAACGAGACTGGTCCGACGAAAACGGCAAAGCGTATGCGAAATACATCAAAACAAAAGCACTGAAGCTGGCAGGTATGGCGATTGAGCATCCCGCGTTGTTCTACCTGATGCTTCGCGAAAAGCTGATTTTCGCCAAGGATTTGGACGCATTCACAAAAGCCGTGCAGGACAGCGGCAATACGGAGCTGATTGCGGCAGTGCTGGACTATGCCAACAGCAGCGTTTCCGAAAAGGACAAGGCAAAAGTTCAGCAGAAGAAAGAAACGCTCGACACGAATGTGACGAATTTCCTGTTTGATGCGGAACAAATTGAGCAAATCAGCGGGATAACGTTCGCTGTCACAGGCAGGCTCAAGACGTTCGCCAACCGCAACGAGCTGCAAGCCTGCTTGGAAGCGTGCGGTGCAACGCTGACGGAGAGGCTTTCGCGCGACGTGAATTACCTCATCACGAACACGCCGGATTCAGGCACGGCGAAGAATCGGGAGGCCGAATCGCTGGGAATTTCGCGCATCACCGAGGCGCAATTCAACGAAATGGTTGGCAGAAAAGTGTAAAAAATGCCCTCCGCCGGTTACTCACAACCGCGGAGGGCATTTCTATATCCTCATTTCGTCCTCTAAAAAGTGCGAATTTGATATTTTGATACACAAAAGGTGGAAACTTGTTGAGGAGATTAGCACCTTCACCTCTTGAACCCCATGAAAAGCATTCGACGACCCGCAAACCCTTGCACCACAAGGCTTTGCGGCACTTTCACAAGGGGCAAATAACCCCGAAATAACCCCGTCATCATGAACGGAACAATTTTAGCCCTTGTGCTGTGTATGCGGTTCAATGTCAAGGCGACAATAAGCACAGGAGGTTTCCTTTGATGAAAACGACGATGACGAACGAACTGCCTGCCGAAATCATGGAGAACGGCATTCACTACACCCTTGTGGGCGACTACTACTTTCCTACTTGTATGCTGGCGGACAGGTCGCCCAATGGCAAGTGGGCATCCCTGTATGAGCGCTATTTGCAGGAGAAGTATCCGCACGAGTACGTTAGGCTGATTTGGGCGGATGAACTGGCGGCGCTGCTGGAATCCGTGCAGAAGGAGTGCGAAGAGCGGGTGGCAGTGCTTGTTCGGGAGATGGCGGAGGTGGAAGGCGTGAATGAGGTGATGAAGGAAAATGAGCAGATAGAGTGGGTGCGGAGGATGGAGATGATTTGCGGCAGGGTAGAGGAGGTCGTGCGAGAAGAAATGATAGGATAAGGGCGGAGGGAAACGGCAGCAGGGACAGGGGAGTTCCTGCTGCTTTATTCGTATAATAATTGCTGTCATGGAAAAACGGACAACCGATACAGATAGACTGTTGAAAAATCAAGCAGTAAATGATATAATCATTATGGAAAATAGGGCAAGGAGGCTGGTGTTGTGCTTGCAAGAAAGAGCGAAAAGGAGCTTGCTCTGCGCAGCTCTGCCGCGGAATATCTGACCTTTGTCGCCGCCACCGGCGAGAGCGACGTCAGCTTCGAGATGCGCTACGAGGATGAAAATATCTGGTTGACGCAGAAGATGATGGCGACATTGTATGACGTATCCGTAGCAGCAATCAATCAGCACTTGAAGAAAGTCTTCGAGGATGGTGAGCTGCGCGAGGAATCAGTTATTAAGAAATACTTAATAACTGCCGCGGATGGAAAAAGCTACAACACCAAGCACTATAACCTACAAGCCATTATTGCCGTCGGCTTCAAGGTCAATAATCAGCGTGCCGTGCAGTTTCGCAAATGGGCGGGTCAAATCGTGAAAGACCATACGATTCAGGGCTGGACAATGGATGTGGAGCGCTTGAAAAAGGGGCATATGTTCACGGACGAATACTTCGAGCGCCAGCTTGAGCAGATTCGGGAAATACGGCTGAGTGAGCGGAAGTTCTATCAGAAGGTCACAGACCTGTACGCAACGGCGTTTGATTACGATAAGGACGCCAAGACGACACGCCTGTTCTTTCAGACAGTGCAGAATAAGATGCACTTTGCCGTCCACAGATACACGGCTGCGGAGCTCATCGTGGAGCGCGCGGATGCCAGCAAGGAGCATATGGGGCTGACTACATGGGAGAATGCGCCGAATGGCAAGATTTTGAAAACGGACGTGACGGTAGCCAAAAACTATTTGAGCGAACAGGAAATGCACTATCTGGAGCGCATCGTCTCTCTTTATCTGGATTATGCGGAATTGCAGGCGGAGCGCAAGATTCCCATGAGCATGGAGGACTGGGCGAAGCGTCTGGACGGCTTTTTGGACTTTAACGGAAACGAGCTGCTGACAGGGCCCGGCAAGATCAGTGCGGAGCAGGCTAAGCTCCATGCGGAGACGGAATATGAAAAGTATCGGATTATTCAGGATCGACTGTACGAAAGTGATTTTGACCGTTTCCTTATGCTGGAACAGGAAGTGAATCACAAACCATGAAAATTTTTTACTGAAACTTGATTGTGCAAACATATTAAGGCAATCCCGCACAAAGAAAGAACAGCCAAAATGTCGGGAAAGAGGTATAATAAAGAGGTGAAGAAGCAATTGACGATGAGCCTGATTAGCGACGAGCTGGGGGCAGGCATCAACGAAGAAAAGCAGCGTGATCCGGAAGCTCATTCCGTCAAAAAGGGCAACCAGTGGCACTTCGGCTACAAGGAGCACATCAGCGTGGATGCGGACAGCGGACTGGTTCACACGGTGGAAACGACAGCCGCTATCCTATATTGAAATCGGTTCGAAAGCGCATACAAGGTTCCATCAAAAGTATGGTTACAAGAATTTCGTCAATATCAGGACGGTAATGGACGAATTTTAATAATGGAGGAATAACTGATGCTAAATATTATCAAGGCCTACCTTTCTCTTGAAATGTCCGCTCAAGATTTTGCATCTGCAGTACAGACTAATGATGAGCTTGTTCAGTTTATCAATGGGAGAATTCCACAAACACAAGATAAGAGTGCTGAATCATGGAAGCAATGCCCTCTGAATGTTAATGCTTTTGAGCATGATAACTTTGATCTCCGTCGCACATTAACCGTTGGTTATTATGCGATCAATAGAATTAGTCGTTGCTCTACTGCATATAACATGATGTGGTCACTCTTCCATGACGACCTCCCTGATGTTGAAAAGAGTACCTTTTATCGTGAATTGCATCAGTTTGCGATCGATACAGTTCCTGACTACCTTGATAGCGTTGATGTTGGTAGTGTGATTCAAGAGATTATCTTGTCAACAAACTCCATTCCTAAAGGAAAACGGCAAAAGGCTGTTCGGGTTGCATTAAACTCGGCCTTTCATTTAGATGCGCTGCATAAAAAGCCTTCATGGATCCAAGATTCAGAATGGCCATTGGGTACTAGCAACACGCCAATGCTCTTTTTGGGGCAACGAAAAATTAAGGGTCAGTATGTAGAATATTATTTTGAAGATGTCATCAATGGAGAGAAACGTACTATAACTCAGTGCTATTGATGTGGTCAAATCTCCTGACACATGTGTTTTGCGTGATAAAGAGAATCTTTCATTTCTGCAAGACACGATACCGAGGACGGGAAAAATTGCATCAGCATTGCTGCACGCTGTTTGCACTTGCGAATTTATACCTTGCTCGCAATCGAATGAAGGTTGCGTAACGAGGTTTATTTCGTGTGCAAACAGTGCGCTTGAACTGCGCTTTTTCTCGAAATTCGGGTCGGCGGGGATGATGTGGCGGGGTTGGGCACAATTATGAGGGGGATCCTTGATACTCACGTCAGGTACAGAACAATATCTGATAACCTAGAAGAACAAAAAATATATATTTTTACTGACAACTACCTTGACAATCAGCGAAGTACGAATGTACTCTCGGCTAGAAAAATGCTAAGGGACTGCCTCTTGTGACCTTGTTTGGTCATTTTGAGACAGTCCCCTCTTTGCTTCTCCATCCTGTTTTTTCTCTATTTTCGACAGGATAGGATGTTCAGTTTGGTGAATCACGGTTACTGCATATTATGCACGAATTAGCCATTTCCTCCGGGCATAAAGTCATCTGTGATAGGATCTCCTGGCACTCCAAACCATGAGCCTTCAAGTTCATCGCCAGTGGGGGCAGAAACTCTGTTATACTCAAGGAGTGGCGATAAGTTCTCTCGCAGCATAAATCCAACATTTCCATCCTCTGTCCTTACATGACACCATGTTTGGCTCACTCCAAATACACAAACTACTGATCCATTCTTATATAGACCAAGAGAGGGAGAATTTGTTGATTGATCTTGGCGTAAATTCAACCCCACACCTTTCGTATTGTTGATTTTTACAGAAGGCATAGCATAACCGACCTTAAATTGTTCTTGACCAAATACTAAATATTTGGTCATCATATAACCTTCTAACGTATGGAGTCGAACCTTTGTCCAGCCGTTTTCATCGCCACTTAAAACTTCAACGGAAGTACCGCTATAGTATTTACCAAGCGATGGAGCTTCTTGACTCGGCTTTGTCCTAAGGTTGAGGCGATCGATAGAATTGGGATTGTTTACGACGGCGCTATTGCTGCTTTTTTGATACTCAAGAACAGGTGAGAGCTGTTCTCTTAGCATAAAGCCAACGTTGCCATCTTCGGTTTGCACATGACACCAAGTCTCGCTTACGCCAAATACCCGAACCGTCGATTCATTCGAGTATAGGCCAAGAGAAGATGAATCTGTCGATTGTGCTTTGCGTAAGTTCAGGCCAGTTCCCCCTATGTTGTTAATTTTTACAGATGGGACTGTCGAAGATCCAACTTCAAGCTGCTCTGGATACACTAGGAATTTCGCCATCATGTATCCCTCAAGATCAAAAATACTAACTTTCACCCAGCCGTTCTTCTCATTGCTTAACACCTCAAGATAGGTGCCGTTATAGTATTTCCCAAGCGTCGGAGCATCTGGGCTTGGATTTGTTCTAAGGTTAAGCCGATCACTAGGATCTGGATTGTTTACTACGGCGATTGTTCCATGTGTCATCTTAGAATTTTCGTTAGCCGCTGCATTTGATGCAAGCGACAGCGCAAACAGCATAGTTATCAAGAGTGGTAGAATACGAGTTCTCATCATTAACTCCTCCTTCTAATTTGTTAGTCTAAACTGCTTATCCCTTTTTTCTATAATAATGCAGGAAGCTCCTGCTATTAATTCAACGATTGATACTTCATTTTTATTGCAAAAAATAAAAATTTTAGGGCAATCCTGCACAAAGAAAGAACAGCCAAAAGGACGAAAAAGGGGTATAATAAAGAGGTGAAGAAGCAATTGACGATGAGCCTGATCAGCGACGAGCTGGGGCAAGCATCAACGAAGAAGAAAGAGTTTCTGGGAATCATGGAGAAACTGATTCCGTGGTCGGAATGGGTCGGGATCGTGCAGCCGCACTATTACAAAGGAGAGCGCGGCAATAAGCCCTACGACTTGGAATTGATGCTCCGAATCTATGTGCTGCAGCACCTCTACAACCTCGCGGATGACGCGGCCTCCTTGCATTTTCAGGGGATGATTCTTTTTCAATTAGTCGGCATAAGTGTAGGGAATATGGTTTCGCTGCGCGTACCGTTCGGCGTAGGAATTGCGGAAAACGGTCAGCGTGAGGTTGGGGCATTTGTCGAAAGCGCCAACGCCAATTTCCGTTACGGAAGCGGGGAGAAGGACGGAACGCAGGGCGCTGCACTCGGAAAAAGCAATGTCCTCGATTTCTGTGACGGAATCGGGAATGACAATGGAGACAAGCGACGTGCAGCGCTGAAATGCGCCTGTTTCAATTTCCGTCACAGAATCAGGAATGAGAATGCTGGAAAGGGAAGCGCAGTAGGAAAACAGATAGTCGCTGATTTCTGTAAGGGAATTTGGAAGCACAACCGTAGTCAGAGCGCGGCACTCGGCGAAGGCACCCTCCTCGATTTCTGTGACGGAATCGGGAATGACGATGGAAGACAGCGCGGTGCAGTAGTTGAAAGCACATGAACCAATCTCGTCAACAGAGGAGGGAATGGAAACCTCGACGAGGGCGGAGCAATCGCTGAAAGCGTAATCGTCAATCTCTGTAACGGAAGCGGGCAGAGAAATACTTGTCAAAAAGGAGCAGCAGTCAAAGGCGCGCTCGCCAACGACCGATGTTCCCTGCGGAACGGCGTAGCTGGAAGCAGCCTTTCCCCGCGGATAGGCAACAAGCGCATCGTCCTTTTTACGGAACAAAACGCCGTCCAATGTATAAAAAGACGGATGCTCCGGGGCGACGGAAATGGTTTGCAGCAGCGGACAGCAGCCGAAGGGGTTATGGTCGAGGTCGGCAACAGAATTGGGAAGGGTTACGGCTGTTAGGGAGAGGGAGAAAGAGATGGTGTCAATGCTTGTGACGCGATGACCGTCCAGCGTGTCCGGAATCACGATTTCCGCGTCGTCGCTTAGGCAGTAGAGAAGCTCTGCGGAACCGTCCTCAAGCAGGACGTACTGATAATCCCCGGAGGTGAGGATGGTCTGCTTTTTCTTGCCGCCATCTGCAAAAACGACGTTTGTCAGAAAGACGAGGAGAAGCGCGGATGCCAGTAAAAACGCAGAGAAACGTTTGCGTGTCATAAAATCGACCTCCTTTTCTTTATTCACTATACACGAAATGGCGCTTCGTGTCAATGAAAAATCCCCCTCACCAGTTGCGCAAAGGCAGAAAAAATGGTATAATCAGCTTGAATATCTGGCAAAAAGATGGACGGAAATGGCGAAAGGGTGGACATGATGAAGGTATTGGTGACGGGCGCGGAAGGAATGCTGGGGCGCGACGTGATGCGTGCACTGCGCGAGAAGCATGTGAATGCGCGCGGCGTGGATATGGCGGATTTCGATGTGACGGACGGCACGGCAGTGCGCGAATGGGTGACGGCGGAGCAGCCGGATGCCATCATCCACTTGGCGGCGTATACCGATCTGCTCAAGGCGGAAACGGAACCCGCAAAGTGCATCGACGTGAACGCGATGGGCACGCTGAACATGGTTCGCGCGGCACTGGCGATCGGGGCGAAGCTGATGCTGATGTCCTCGTCGGAGGTGTTCGGCGCTGCGCCGGACGTTATCCACGGAACGAGAGACAAGACGTGCGCCGCGAACGTTTACGGATTGTCGAAGGTGCAGGCGGAAGAAGCTGTGCGCGCGCTGATGACGCGGTCCTTTATCATCCGCACGGGCTGCTTGTTCTCCGCCGCGCCGAAGGGGGAAATCTGCGGCATTCTGGCGTCAGCGCAGGATCATCAGAAGCTGACGATTTCCGACGACCTGATGGCTTGCCCGACGTACACGCTTGACCTTGCCCGCGCGATGGTCAGCCTGATTCAGACGGAGAAATTCGGTATTTACCACCTCATCAACGAGGGCGAATGCAACCTCGCGACGCTGGCGATGGCGACGCTGGGGATGGTGGGCAGCCGCTGCCGGGTACAGCCGGTGAGCGGCTACCGCGGCTCGGTGGGCATTCACCATCCGTCGAGCGTGCGGCTGCTGAGCGACGCCGAACCGCACCTGCCGAGGTGGGAGGACGCGCTGAATCGGTGCCTGGATGAGATAAGGAGCGAGATTCGGTAAAGGAAGGGTATAAAAATAGGGAGGTCAACCCGTGTGGGGCGACCTCCTTTTGGGTGTGGGGAAATGCTGCTTTTTTAGAAAAAACAACCCCGCCCGGCTGCCTTCCGACACCCGAACGGGGGAAATCACCTTGCTTATTCTCACACCGCCGCCGGCATTCCGTGCTTCACGCGGTCGTGTTCCTCGGCGCGCTTGGCGTTGTTGAAGCGGTCGAGCGTGCCCACCAGATAGCCCGTGATGCGGCGAATCCGCTGGAACGGCACGTTGCCGAAATCGTAGGACAGTTCCACTTCGTCGCCATCCACCGCAATGTCCATCGAAAGCGGCTCGCGGTTGTACTTCTGGCGCGCATGATCCACATAGGCGTCAATTTCCGCCTGAGACAGGGTTCCCTTCGTCACGTTCACTTGGCAGCACATAGGTATTTCTCCTCTCTATGGTACTCGCTGGAAAATCAGCAAGCCCTAAATCTTGTGGTTGCACGGCGCTATCGCGCCATATAGAGCACAAGATATTGTTTCGACGTCTGTTATTATAGCACGAAATGTGGGATTTGCAAGGGGAACACGCAACAAAATTTCAGATGCGGATTCTGCCCGAAGACAGGCATTTTCTCCGCCCCTTGACGAAAGGCAATGCGAACACCATTGCCACACGCGGCGTTTTCTGCTATACTGGGGGATGCAGAAAGACGGAAGGGAGATGGCGGACATGCGTCCGGTATACGACATGCTGACGGCGGCATCGGCGCGCAGAAGCGGGCATATGCCGGGGCATAAGGGCTGTTCGCCGTTCGGAACGGCGGATTTATATGCGCTGGACACGACGGAACTGCCGAACACGGATGACCTGTACGCGGCAGAGGGCGGACTGCGTGAATCCATGCGGCTGTATGCGCAGGCGGCGGGCGCGGCAAAGACGATTTTCCTCCATAATGGATCGACGGCAGGCAATCATGTGATGCTGCAGCTGTACGCGCGGGAGGGCGAAACGGTGCTGCTGCCGCGCAATGCGCACTTATCGGCGGTGAACGCCTGCGTGCTGGGCGGAATGCGGGTGAAGTGGATGCCGGTTCGCTGCACGCCGGACGGGTACTGCTATCTGGCGGAGGAGGATGTGCTGGCGGCGCTGCGGGCGAATCCGGACGCGCGGGCGATGCTGCTTGTCCGCCCGGATTATTACGGCGGCGCGATGCGGGAAGATGTTTTCCGGCGGATTGCGGCGGCGGCGCATCGTCAAGGGACGAAAGTCGTTGTGGACGAGGCACACGGGGCGCATTTCCCGTGGTGCGACGGGATGACATCCGCCGGAGCGCTTGGCGCGGATGCGTGGGTGCAGTCGGTGCATAAGACGCTGATGGGGCTGACGGGCAGCGCGGTGCTGCACTTGGCGGATTCGGCGGATGAAAAGCGCGCGTGGACGCTGCTGCGGCGGGAACAGACGTCGTCGCCATCGTTCCTGCTGATGCTGTCCATCGACGACAGCCGCGCGTGGATGGAAGAGAATGGTCGGGCACACTTGCGGGCGTTATCCGAAGCGGTCAACGATGTGCGCAGGCGGCTTGTCGGTACGCCGTATCACGATGCATATGCGGATTGGGCGAATTTGCCCGTGCGCTTTGACCCGACGCGGCTGGTTATTTCCGCGCCGCAGGGAGGAAAATGCTTGGCGGAACAGCTGCGCGAAGCCGGACTGGACGTGGAAATGGCGGACGAGCGGCGCGTGGTGCTGATTCTATCGGTGATGGACGACACCGCGGAAATCCGCCGACTGCCGGAACTGCTGGCAAACATCCCGGCGGCAGAAAAAAAGCAGTTTGCGCCGCTGAACTCGATGCCGGACATGCCGGAAGCCGTGCTGACCCCGCGTCAGGCGGCGATGGCGGAGGAAATCCTCGTGCCGCTGGACAGAGCGGAGGGGAAAATAGCGGCGGCGGCGGTCGGGCTGTATCCGCCGGGAATCCCGCTGATTGCGCCCGGCGAACGGGTGACGCGGGAAATCATCAGGCAATTGCAGGAAGCCGGGACGCGGGAGCGCTTCGGCGTAGAAGGAGACGATTTGCGGTGCGCAAATGTGTAATTTTTGATTTGGACGGTACGCTGACCCGCTCGGAGGAAGGCATTTGGAACTGCGTACGCTATGCGGCGGAGAAGCTCGGCTTTCCCGTGCCGGATGCGGCGACGCTGCGCAAATTTATCGGCCCGCCGCTGGGCTGGTCGTTCATGGAATACATGGGCATGAGCGAAGAAATGGCGAATAAGGCGGTGAGCACCTATCGCGAGCGCTACGAAGCCGTCGGGCTGTTTGAGAACCGGGTGTATCCGGGCATCCGCCGTCTGCTGCGAATGCTGCACCGCGACGGCTGGTACATCGGTATCGCGACGGGCAAACCGCAGCGCTCCTCGGAGCGGATTATCGAGCATTTCGGGCTGAACCGCTACATCACGAAAATCGTAGGCCCAAAGGATGGGCGCGGTGCGGACAAAGAACTGCTGATTCGGCAGGCGCTGCCGGAGGATGCGGGCGAAGCGTGGATGGTGGGCGACCGCCGATTTGACATGGAGGGCGCGAAGAAGGTTGGCATCGGTGCAATCGGCGCGGGCTACGGTTACGGCAGCCGCGAAGAACTGATGAACAGCGGGTGCGATGTGTACTGCGAGACGGTGGAGGACATCATCCGCCATCTCTGCCCCGGCGAAGAAGCGGTTCCGGGCGCGTTCCTGTCAATAGAGGGCATGGACGGCAGCGGCAAAACGACGCAGATGGCGGCAATGGAGGATGCGCTCGACCGCTGGGGCTTCGAGGTCATCCGCAGCCGTGAACCCGGCGGATGCCCCATCAGCGAGAAGATTCGCGCGCTGCTGCTTGATCCGGAAAACAAGGCAATGGACGAGACGACCGAGGCGATTCTCTACGCCGCGGCGCGCGCACAGCATGTGCGGCAGGTCATCCGCCCAGCCTTGAAAGCGGGTAAAACGGTGCTGTGCGACCGCTTTGTAGATTCGTCCGTGGCATATCAGGGCGGCGGGCGTCAGCTTGGCGTGGACACGGTGCTGAATATCAACCGCCCGGCGGTGGATGGCACGATGCCGATGCTGACGGTCTATCTGGACATTGACCGGGAAGCCGCTCTGCGCCGCCGCGCCGCCAGCAGTCAGCTTGACCGCATCGAGCAGGCGGACGACGCCTTCCGTACACGGACGGAAGCGGCATATCACGAACTCATCCGCCGTGAGCCGGAGCGGTTCATCGTGGTGGATGCGGCAAAACCGGCAGAGGAAGTCAGCCGGGACATGACGGAGAAGGTCATCCAGCGGCTTATGGAGGCAGAAGCGTGAGCGAGCGAATTGTGGTGGGCATGTCCGGCGGCGTGGATTCGTCTGTCGCGGCGCTGCTGCTTAAACAGCAGGGGTACGACGTGGTCGGCGTGTTCATGAAGAACTGGGAAGAGACGGACGAATCCGGCGTATGTACGGCGGAAAACGACTGGAACGACGTGCGCGAGGTGTGCGAAATCATCGGCATTCCCTACTATGCGGTCAATTTTTCCCGCGAATACTGGGATCGCGTGTTCAGCTACTTCCTCAAAGAATACCGCGCGGGGCGCACGCCGAACCCGGATGTACTGTGCAATCGCGAAATCAAGTTCAAGGCGTTTCTGGATTTTGCCATGCAGCTTGGCGCATCGAAAATGGCGACGGGGCATTTTGTGCGGACGAACGAAAATGGCGACCTTCTGCGCGGCATTGACCCGAACAAAGATCAGAGTTATTTCCTCTATATGCTCCATCAGGAACAGCTGCGGAAGGCAATTTTTCCCGTCGGCGGCATGACAAAGACCGAAGTGCGCCGCATTGCGGAGGAAAATGGGCTGCCCGTGAGCAAGAAGAAGGATTCGACCGGCGTGTGCTTCATTGGCGAGCGCAACTTCCGGCAGTTTTTGTCGACCTATTTGCCCGCGCAGCCCGGCGATATGGTGGCGCCGGATGGGAGCGTCGTCGGGCATCACGATGGGCTGATGTACTACACGCTTGGTCAGCGGCGCGGGCTGGGCATCGGCGGATGCGGTGACGGGCGGAGCTGGTTCGTCATTGGCAAGGACTTGGAGAACAATCGCCTGCTGGTGGCGCAGGGCGAGGATCACCCGATGCTGTATTCGACGATGAGCATCGGCGCGGAGGCGACGTGGATTGGCGCTGACCCGCTGGCGGGCGGCGAACCACTGCGCTGCACCTGCAAGTTTCGCTATCGGCAGGGCGACCAGCCGGTGGAGGTGCGCCGCGACGGGCAAAAACTGCTGATTCATGCCCTCACACCCCAGCGTGCGGTCACGCCTGGACAGAGCGCCGTGTTCTATCAGGGGGAAAAGTGCCTCGGCGGGGCGATTGTGGAGCAGATTCTTGACGCAGGGCAGGGGAAAATGGACGTATGATTTTCGTTTCGGCGTTCCTCAATTGGGAGAAACGCCGGAACATTTTCTTTAATGGCTGCAATAACGTTCGTGATTCCAAAAAGAACACAAAAAACCGCAAAAACTTTGAAAAAACCGCTTGACGAATCCGTGAATTCATGATATTATGAACAGGCTTCCTCGTTGCGCCGCTTGAGCGGCCGAGAGAAAGCGCCGAACCTTGAAAACGATACAGAACAAAAACAACGCAAACAAGACAGTAATTCCGAATGAGTGAAACTTGGTTGAGGAAACTCGATTAAGGGATAAAGGATTAAACGAAAGAGTTTGATCCTGGCTCAGGACGAACGCTGGCGGCGTGCCTAACACATGCAAGTCGAGCGGAGACAGTGAGTAGCTTGCTATGAGCTGTTTTAGCGGCGGACGGGTGAGTAACGCGTGAGCAACCTTTCCCAGACAGGGGGATAACACACCGAAAGGTGTACTAATACCGCATAAGACCACGGGATCACATGGTTCTGGGGTAAAAGATTTATCGGTTTGGGGTGGGCTCGCGTCCGATTAGGTAGTTGGTGAGGTAACGGCCCACCAAGCCGACGATCGGTAGCCGACCTGAGAGGGTGATCGGCCACATTGGGACTGAGACACGGCCCAAACTCCTACGGGAGGCAGCAGTGGGGAATATTGCACAATGGGGGAAACCCTGATGCAGCGACGCCGCGTGAGCGAAGAAGTATTTCGGTATGTAAAGCTCTATCAGCAGGGAAGAAAATGACGGTACCTGACTAAGAAGCCCCGGCTAACTACGTGCCAGCAGCCGCGGTAATACGTAGGGGGCAAGCGTTGTCCGGAATAATTGGGCGTAAAGGGCGCGTAGGCGGCTCGGTAAGTCTGGAGTGAAAGTCCTGCTTTTAAGGTGGGAATTGCTTTGGATACTGTCGGGCTTGAGTGCAGGAGAGGTTAGTGGAATTCCCAGTGTAGCGGTGAAATGCGTAGAGATTGGGAGGAACACCAGTGGCGAAGGCGACTAACTGGACTGTAACTGACGCTGAGGCGCGAAAGTGTGGGGAGCAAACAGGATTAGATACCCTGGTAGTCCACACT
>ERZ827498.1121-NODE-1121-length-31350-cov-6.182170_pt1 | contig 31350 bp, 19 predicted proteins | sample MGYA00519865_ERZ827498 | MGnify/ENA primary metagenome ERZ827498 (study PRJEB31778, sample SAMEA3449328) | human gut metagenome | biome: human gut; feature: human-associated habitat; material: faeces | place: United Kingdom | collected 2010/2012 ...
CCTGCCAGTAACTTTGCGCGTCCGCAGACGCGCCTCCAAGCTGCTCTTCCCCCAAGATTCCGTGAAGAACCATTCATCTACGCCACCTTGGCACTCTTATTTGAAAAATAAAAACGGGTACTGTGGAGGATTCGTCCTCACACAGTACCCGTTTCTTTGATGCAATCGAGGGGGAATTACTCCGCAGCAGGCGCAAAGAAGGAAATCTGCGTCGCACCGGTCATGGCATCGGCGGACAGCATCGTGATGGGAGCCGTTTCGACGCTCAGCGTTGCGAAGGAGCCTTCATAGCCGCTCTCGGTCGTGAAAGCGAAGGTCAGCGCATTGTGACCTTCCAGCGCGCCGTCCATCGAGAAGACAATCACCTTCACCGCATCAGCCGGAACGTCCGTCGCCATGACAAACTTTTCGCCGGTCGCGTTGATGGTAATGCTGACTTCCTTCACGGTTTCGCCGGTCTTGTTGTAGACGGTGTAGTAGCCGGTCTGGTTGTTCGCAGCCTTGGCAGCGGCCAGCAGACCCTGCACATAGCCCAGCGTATCCACCAGCGTGCTGCTGGAGACGGCGTCCACCATTTCTTCCTTGGTCTTGCCTTCAATGGCAGCTTCCAGTTCGGCGATGGTCTTGCCGGTCACGAAAGCTTCGATGGCGTTGTAGCTCACGCCCAGCGGCGTGGTTGCGCCCGCCTTGGTCGTCATGTTGGTGCTGTACAGACCGTCGTTCACAACCTTAGAAGCCAGCACCTTGCCTTCGGGATAGTTCTGACCGAAGGAAGCGTCGGAGTTCGGAACGCCTTCCGCCGTGGCGGCATCCATGAACTGGAACTCGTCGATGTGCGCGGCAACGATGGTGTCGCCATCCATCGCGACGGTCAGCACAGCGAAGCAGGACGTGCCATGTGCGGCATACTCAACCTGACCGATTTTGACTTCAGCCAGCGCAGCCGTGGACAGCAGCATGATGGACAGGAGCAGTGCGAAAAACTTTTTCATAGGAGCCAACCTCTTTTTTGCGAAACTTGGCAGAATTTCTACCAGCAACACTATTATACGCGCAGCAATGCCGGTTTGTCCAGACAAACTTGTCAGAAAAATAGCAAAATCGTCGCTTGATGCAATCAGACGTTATTGCCGTATCGACCAGTCATTTGCGTCCGTACTTGCTCGATAACCTCATCCAGCACAAAATTACGGAACCAGTATTCCCCGTCATCAGGGAAATCAAGGTAGTCCGTGTAGAAGGGCATGACGCGCGTATCCTGCTGGCGGAGCGTCCGAATCGCGCCTGTCCGGCAGTCCACTTCCGCGTTGAAGCTGCGCCCGTCGGGGTAATCCAGCGTCACTTTCCAGATGGGGTCGCCCTCGCCGGGGTCAATCAGCACACCGCCGCGCAGCGCATAGTCATCGTCGCCCAGCGCGCGGGCAGCGTATTCCGCCGCGACCTCTTGAGAAATTGCGTAGTCAGGGACGTCGGGGTAAATCGTCTGACACAGGCAGGCAACAGACCAGTCGCCGACGTAGCTGCCGCTGATGCTTATCGCGGACTGGAAAGAACGGAGCGTCGCCTGATCCCAGCGCAGGATATTGGCACCGTACAAATCAACATAGCGCTGAACAATATGATTGGCGTACATGCCGTAGACGATGCCGGGCTGCGTGTTCGCGTCGCGGTAGAAGCTGGTGACGCGAAGGTCTTCCGCCAGCGTGTTCCAGACGCGCACGGGCAGCAGAATGCTGGTGCGCAGGGCACTGAAGCTCGGAATCTGTACGGAGCCCACCACGGACAAGTCGCTGTCGCGCACGTCCATGAGGAAGTACCCCATGTCGGTGGACAGCCAGAAATGCCAAATCAGCTCACCATCCTCGCGATAAACAAGGAACGAGGAATTCTCATAGCACAGATGGGCGTTCAGCGATTTCAAGGCGGCAGCGGTCACATCATCGGCGGTGGATTTCGTGCTGGCATCAGGAACGACCTCCAGCGCCAGCAGGGCGTTGAACAGCGGCAGGGTACCGTCTGTTTCCATCTGGCGCAAACCGGCTTCGTCCGTCAGGCCGCCGGTCAGCAGCGCTTGCAGCTGCTGGACGGTTTCGCGCTGGTAAATCGGGGGCAGATAGCCCTGCATCAGCAGCGTGAAGCGCGCTGCATCCAGCGGATTGCGGTTCCAGCCGACATCCAGCACTTCGCCGTACCAGTTCAGCGCTGCCCAGTAAATGTCGCCCTGCGATGTGTTCTGCGCATCCTTGGTGAAAATCACGACACCGCCGCCCGTGTAGTAGGAGAATCCGCCTGCCGTGTCCTCAAAATCGTTTTCAATAAAGCAGGTGTAGCCTTCTTCCGCCATATTCCGCTGATATTGGCGCTCAATGGCATCGCTGGCGGCAGATTGCGCCGTTTCGGCATCCACGGCGGGTACGCCATGGGAGAAGTCCGTGCGGTCAAGGGTGGACAGCAGCTGACTGGGGAAAAACTCCTGCGGCAAACCGTAGAGATTGCCGGAGTACGTCGTTGTCAGCAGCGTACCGGTCAGCCCGTTCAGCTCCAGATAGACGATGCTCTGCCCGCTGGGGGCATTCGGCTGGCGGATGGCAATCTTCCAGAAGTCGCCGGACGCGCCCGCAAGGTACTCTGCCGCCAGCACGTCGGACGATGAACCGCCCTGAATGGCGAGCGCGGCGTCAATGGCTTCTTCGCGGGTCAGCGCTTCCACCGGAACATCCGGGAAGCCATCGCGCCCGACGCTCAGGAACAGCTCATGCACCGTCTGCATTGACGAGCGATCCGCCCGCGAAAGCGCCAGAATGTACACACGCAGCTGCAAGGGTGTCCATGCGCGCATGTCGTAGCCGAAAATGCGCCGGAAGCCGCGGGTCACTTCGTCCGCCGTGTGATTGCTGCCCGCACCGCGTTCCCGCCGCATTCGGCAAATGCTGCCGTCCTCCGCGTTCACCGCGACTTCGTACGTTGTGCCGAACGCATCCAGCGCATCAAAATTTGCGCAGTAATACGCTCCCTCACAGGTGCCGTCATAAACACCGGAAAGGAAGCGGATACCTACACGATAGAAATCAAGATTGGTGAAATCCGCCTGCGGGTCGTCATTGGTGCGGATGTAGGCAACTGCGCGGGCAAGGGCGTCCTGCGCGGTGATTTCGGTGGAGAGCGGTTCGCGCGTCATGCCCGGCAGAATCCCCTGATAGCCGATTCTTTCAAGCGTCTGGCTGAGCGCCACCTGCGCGCGGATATCCCACTGCCCCAGCGACGACCCCGCAGGGCAGAGAATTTCCAGCAGCGTGGAGAGCGAACAGCCACCGTCCTTTTCGACCTGCGTCATCAGCGCCGAAATCGCCTCTTCATCCACTGAAAACTGCAAATCCGCCGCGCTGGCCAGAAGCTTTTTCACCTGTGCCGCCGTCAGGAAATCGCCCTGACGGGTGACGTCGGCAGTGAGCTGCGGGGAATCGTCCGACAAAATCCCGGTTTGCAGCAGGACACCCGCGCCCAGTACCAGCACGAGCAGCACCGCCGCGATGGCCTGCCAGCGAATCACGCGCGGACGCTGTTCATCTTGCGAAACGCGGCGCAGGACGGCATTCACCTGCGCGTCGGTGACGTGCAGTCCAGCTAAATTCGTATCCAGCACCCGCTTGAGTTTATCAGACATAGCAGTCACCTCCTGTCAGCGAAAGTTTGAGCGCCTGTTCCGCTTTTTTGAGCCGCGTATGCACCGTCGACTTGCTGATGCCCAGTGCATCGGCGGTTTCCTGAAGGTTCATGTCCTGATAATAGTAGAGAATCAGCGGCTTTTTGAGGTCGTCGGGCAAGCGCAGGATATCCAGCATCAATTCTCGATCCTCTGGCAGCACGGTCATCATGCCCTGCGGCAAGTCTTCCAGCGCGTGCCGCATGTCGATGTGCCGAAACCACCGTTTCCGCTGATAATCGCGGCAGACATTGATGGCAATGCGCATCAGCCACGTTTTGACGCTCGCGCCGTTGCGCTGCTCGAAGGTGTCCATGGCGCGCCAAGCGCGGAGGAAGGTGTCCTGCATGGCATCCTCGGCTTCACGCGCGTCGGAAAGGATGACGAAGCATGTGCGCAGGATGGCGGTGCCGTAGGTGCGCATCCAGTCTTCCAAGCGGCGTTCATTGGGGGATTGCTGCTCCATGCTTTGCCCTCCTTTCATTTTCATGGTGATTTCAATGGATTAGACGCATAAAGCAGTGCGTTTTTCCAGGGGTAAGGAAAAATTGCGGAGAAAAATAATACGATTTCCCAATTCATTTGCGCTATTTGCTTGCGCCGCGCATTTTCATCTGGAAATAGTATAAGAAATCCTTATAGCCCCCTTCCTGAATTGATGTTTGTGTTTTGGAAAGATGTATGGTATATTTTTCACAAAGTTGCGAAGAGCAACCAGAGTGTCTTCCCTGCACGGGGACATTCAAAAAGGAAAGGGGTTTTTCATCATGAAGAAGCTGACGGCGCTACTGCTCAGCCTGTGTATGGTGCTGACGATGGCCTGCGCGACGGCGCTGGCGGAGGGCAAGACAGCGAGTGCGACGGCGGAAGGGTTTGGCGGCGGAAACGTGACGGTCACGCTGAGCGTGGACGGTGACAAGCTGGTGAACGTGGAAATCGACGCGACATCGCAGACTGATTCCATCGGTGGAGCGGCGGCGAAGGTGCTGGCGGAGCAGATGCTGGCAAACAACTCCGTCGAGGTGGATGGCGTGACGGCGGCGACGGTGACATCCGACGCGGTGAAAGCGGCCGCGGCGGCTGCACTGGCGGAGCTGGGGCTGACGAACGCGGACTTGGCGAAGGTCGAGGCGGCGGAGAAGGAAACCTATACCGACCTGACCTGCGATGTGCTGGTCATTGGTACGGGCGCGGCTGGCGGAGCAGCGGCGATGGCGGCTGCGGAAGCCGGCGCAAAGGTCATTGCGATTGAAAAGCTGGCGACCATCGGCGGCACGTCTGCGATGGCGGGCGGCGGCATTGCGGCGCCGGAATCCTCCGAGCAGAAGAAGTACGGCATCGAGGATACCTGCGAAGCCTACGTCGATCTGTGGGTGGAATACAACCACAACGAATATTTCCGCGAAGACAGCGGCATGGATGAAGACCGCATCCGCTTCGTGGTGGGTCAGGCGGCGGGCCTGATTGACTGGCTGGAGGAGAACGGCTTCGAGTTCGGCCGTCCGATGAGCTTCGACCTGATTGAGGGCGTGGATCGCTTCCACTATGCCTCCAACGGCAAGCCCACCGACCTGCTCTATGCGAAGAATCAGAAGCTGGGCGTGGAATACTGGCTGGAAACGAAGGCAACGGCGCTGCTGACCGACGAAAACGGCAACTGCATCGGCGCGACGGTCGAAAAGGACGGTCAGACCTTCAACATCTACGCCAAGGGCACGGTATTGGCGACTGGCGGCTTCGGCAACAATCAAGAAATGATGGAACGCTTCACGCCCGTTGACGCGGCGCAGGTGGCGTACTTCTACGGCTCCGCGGGTCAGACTGGCGAGGGCATTCTGATGGCGGAGGACATTGGCGCGGCGGTCTATGAGAAGGGTGCGCGTCTGGGCATGTCCTACGTTGTGGGCGACGGCACGAACGCGGAGCTGACCTCTCTGGGCGGCCCGTGGAGTCAGGCGCCGATTGTGGACAACACGGGTGTCCGCTTCGTCAATGAATACTGCCATTCCCTGAATTATCCGAGCCTGATTTACCGTCATGCGGCACCGTATTACTGCATCTACGGTTCTGACCGCGAGGACTATGCGGCGATTTTGGCGAACAACGTTGATGACCCGGCAGTGACCTCTGCGGACACGCTTGAAGAACTGGCGGACAAGCTGGGCTTTGACAAGCAGGCGTTCCTTGACTGCATCGCGGTCTACAATGCGGCGAAGGACACCGGCGTGGATGCGGCGTTCGGCGCGCGCGTGGATTTTATGAATTTCGCGACGGTTGGCCCGTTCTACGCGGTGCAGATTGCGCCTCAGTACACAGGCACGATTGGCGGCGTTGTGACGGACACCTCCGCGCAGGTGCTTCGTGCGGATGGCACAGCCATCGGTGGCTTGTACGCGGCGGGCGAAGCCTCCAACGGCGCGCTGTACGATCTGGTCTACATGTCCGGTTCGTCTTTCCTGAACGCGCTGTCGATGGGTCGCATTGCGGGTGAAAACGCGGCAAACCAGCAGTAACCGGTTGATAAAAATGGCACCAGACCGAAGCGGCAGATGCTGCGAAGGGCTGGTGCTTTTTTTGATGCGGGGATGGGTGTGATTCGTTGTACTGAGGAACAAGTCAATGCTGGTAGGGGTCAAGGGAGCGATTAGAAAACACTTTGGTCGTCTCCGCTGGACTCCGCGCGATTGAGCTGGTTTCGCCACGCTGCTTTTTCCGCGTGTTTAGCCCTTTTTCATTTCCTCTATCATGCAGTCGCGAATCATCCGAATCGCCGGTGTCAGCCGTCTGCACACCAGCACCGACCGATGATGTCCAATATCCTCCGTCAGCGGAATCAGCTTCACGCCCTTGAAATAGGATGGCTTTCTCGCTGGAAAGAAGGAAATCCCCAGATTCAGCGAAACCATCAAAATTTGCATATCTGCCGAATCCGCATAAATAATTGACTGATTCGGAAATCCCAGATTCTGTGCCCAGTCATGGATCGCGCCGCGCCCGCTGCGCGATTGGTCGGGGGCAAGCAGAATCAACGGATGCGCGCGTAAATCAGAAAGCGACACAACCGACTTTTCCGCTAATGGCGACGCTTCGGAAACGGCGGCAATCATCGGCACATCGTAGAGTACCTCCTGATAGGTGTTCCGCTGGTCGATTTCGCCGGGAAGCGTCAGCACCATGTCGCATTGCCCGCGATAGAGAGCGTCGGACATGGCCGTCAGCGGGAGGTACAGCGGGTGAATCACCAAATTGGGCAGGTGCGGATGCAGGGAAAGGTACGCATCGACAATCAGTTCTTTTTCCAGCGGCCCGTTGTAGCCGATGTGGATGGCGCTCACACGGTGCGCATCGGCGAAAGCGTCCTGCAATTCAAGCTGAATCCCCATCAGGCGCTCGGCGTAGGGGAGAAACTGCTCGCCTTGGTCGGTCAGCACCGCGCCGGTAGACAGACGGTGGAACAGTGCACAGCCCATTTCTTTTTCCAGCGACGCAATCTGCTGGCTGATGGCGGTCTGGGAGACGTACATGTTCTTCGCAGCGGCGGAAAAGCTGCCTTCGCGGACGACGGCGAGAAAATACGCGATTCGGTCGGTGTTCATGCGAAAAACCTCCAATGAGGGACAAAAAACTCCCTTCCGCGGTGCGCAGAAGGGAGCAAAGATGCGAGAGGTTAAGGGCGCTGACCCATGCCGCCTTCAAGGGTGATGGTTTCGCCGGACATGAATTTGAAGTCCGGGGAAGCCAGCTGGACGCACACATGGCCAATTTCTACCTCGGAATCGCCGTAGTGACCCATCGGGGGCATCTTGACATTCGCCTTGAACGCCTCGGGATATGCCTTCTGGAAGTTCTCCAGCTGCGTCGTCCATGCCAGCGGGCAGACAACGTTGACGTTGATGCCGTCCTTGCCCCATTCGGTGGCGGCAACGCGGGTCAGGCCGCGAATGCCTTCTTTTGCCGCGGCATACGCGCACTGCCCGTAGTTGCCGAACAGACCCGCGCCGGAGGCGAAGTTGATGACCGCGCCCTTTGTTTCCTTCAGATAGGGGTAGCACGCCTTCATATAATAGAATGTGGCGTACAGACCGGAATACAGCGCGAGATTGAACTGCTCGGTGGTATGGTCAGCCAGCGGAACGCCGGATGCGGAAGCCTGCGCGTTGTTAATCAGCACGTCGATGCGGCCGAAGGTGTCAATCGCCTGTTTGACGACATTGTTCACAACAGCCTCGTTGTCCGCGCTGTCATTCACGTCCGCCTGCACGCACACCACCTTCACGCCATAGAGGCGTTCCAGTTCTTCCTTCGCGTCGGTCAGTTTCTTCACGTTGCGCCCCGTGATGACCAGATTTGCGCCTTCCTTGGCGTAAGCAGTCGCAATGCCGTAGCCAATCGAACCGCAGCGGCCGTTGCTGAGCTTCGCATAGCCCGCGCCGGTAATAATCGCTGTCTTTCCTGCCAGAAAACCCATTATATATTTCCTCCTTCATGGTGAAGGGCTGAACAAGCAGCCTGTGCACTTATGGTATCACAGATGATGCGGAAAAGCAAGAGCGGACGGCACAAAATGGACAAAAATTGATGATTTTTTCACAATGTCGCCGGGCTCCAATCGGAAAAACGGAAAAGAAACAGCAAAAGTCTGATGAATTGTTTGACGCATCCCCTTTGTTGCACTATAATGGAGTCAGTAGCGTTCCGGGCGTACTGCGCGCCCGGCAAAGTGGGAGGAACGCGGAATGAAGGCAGAGAGCAAACGCTCAGTGTGCACCATGCTTCAGTGGCTGCTGAGCGCGGCGACGGTGCTGATGGCGGCGCTGCTGATTTGGCAGTGCGTGACCATCTATCATGAGGGCATCGCGCCGGAAAACATGGGCGAAAACGGGCTGCGGATTCACGATATTTACAGCCGGGAAATTGTCACGGCGCACTTCGCTTCGATTGCGTGGAGCGTGTGGGTCTTTCTGGCGCTGCTGGCGGTAAACATCATCGCCGGAAAGCCTGAGCAGAAGGAATCGCTTCGCGCGCCGGTGGAGAATCAGCTGCTGATGCTGCGCGCGCGGACGGAGGAGACGGATGAAATCCGCAAAGTGAAGAAGCAGCGCATCGGCGTATGGTGCGGCGCGGCGATTCTGTGCCTGATTTGCGGGGGCATGGCAGGGCGATTCCTGCTGGACTGGTCGAATTTTGCCTCGCGTGATTTGGAAGTCGTCGTGCGCCAGATGGTGATTGAAACGTTCCCGTGGATTGGGCTGGCGTTCATCTTCCTGATGGCGGCTGAGCAGTGGAATTTCCGCCTGTTGATGAAGGAACTGGAACTGCGCAGGAGCGCCCCGAAGCGCAAGCCGGATGCAGCCGCTCCGGAAAAGACGACGGGCAGGAACGTCATCCGCGTGATCATCGCGGCGGCGGCGGTGGCGTTGATTGTGCTGGGTGTGATGAACGGCGGCATGTTCGATGTGCTGGTGAAGGCAATCAATATTTGTACGGAGTGTATCGGCCTTGGCTAAGAAATTTGCGGCATGGTGGAGCGCCCATAAGCCCACCACCCGGCGGCTCATACAGGTCTACGCCGCCCTGCTCTACAACGCCTATGTGAAGGGATTCATCAAGGGCGACATCTACACCGGCGGCATCAAGAACTTTTGCGTGCCGGGGTTCAACTGCTACTCCTGTCCGGGCGCGATTGGCGCATGTCCGCTGGGGGCGCTGCAAAACGCGCTGGCGTCCTCGGATAAGCGCGCGCCGTACTACGTTCTGGGCATTCTGATGCTCTACGGGCTGATTTTGGGGCGCACCATCTGCGGCTGGCTCTGTCCGCTGGGGCTGATTCAGGAATTGTTCTACAAGATTCCGACGCCGAAGGTGAAGAAAAGCCGCTTCACCCATGCGCTGTCGTATCTCAAATACGTCCTGCTGGCGGTGTTCGTGGTCATCATCCCGCTGGCGTACAGCTTGCAGCAGTATCCCGTGCCGGGATTCTGCAAGTACATCTGCCCGGCGGGGACGTTCGAGGGCGCAATGGGCTTGCTGGCGAACCCGGTCAATGCGGGCAAGTTCTCCATCCTCAACATCCTCTTTACGCGCAAATTCGTCATCATGGTGGCGATTCTGCTGGCGTGCGTGTTCTTCTACCGCGCGTTCTGCCGCTTCCTCTGCCCGCTGGGGGCGATTTACGGTCTGTTCGCGCGCGTGTCGATTATCGGCGTGAAGGTCGAGAAAAGCAAATGCACGAACTGCGGGCGCTGCGTGGCGCACTGCAAGATGGATATTCGGCATGTGGGCGACCATGAGTGCATCCACTGCGCATCGTGCGTGGACGTTTGCCCGACGAAAGCCATCAGCATGAGGATGGGCAAAATTACGCTGAAAGCGAACGAAGTGCAGCCGATGAAGCCGGGCGAAGAACCGAAGCCGGAAGACAACAAAAAGCGCACGAACCGCCGCATCCGCGTGATGGCGGCGTGGACGGCGGCGCTGGTAGTGTTAGGCGTGGTGATGTGGCAGGTAAACAAGGACGATGCCACAGCTGAGCCGACAAGTCAGCCCGCCGCGACGGAAACGCTTGCGCCGGAAGCCACGGAAGCGCCGGACGACGACACGCCGGTTGGCTACGAAGTCGGGATGAAGTGCCCGGACTTCACGGTTCCGCTGTACGGGGAAGACGGCGGCGAATTTACGTTGTCGGCGCAGAAGGGGAAAGTGACGGTTATCAACTTCTGGGCGACATGGTGCACGCCGTGCGTGGCAGAGCTGCCGTATTTCGCGGAGCTGTATGCGGAGTACGGCGACGAAATCTCGCTGGTGGCGATTCACTCGAACCTCGTGACGGACGATGTGGACAAGTTCCTCGCGAAGGAGAACTTGAATATGCCGTTCGCGCTGGACAAGACGGGCGCGGTGATTAAGTCGCTGGGCGGCTCGACGCAGCTGCCGATGACGGTCATTGTCGATGCGGACGGGAAAATCGTGTACAACAAGGTCGGATCGGTGACGCTGGAGATTCTCGAAGGGCTGGTAAAGCCGCTGCTGCCTGAAAAGGACGACGATACGCCGGTTGGCTACGAAGTCGGGATGAAGTGCCCGGACTTCACGGTTCCGCTGTACGGGGAAGAAGGCGGCGAATTTACGCTGTCGGCGCAGAAAGGGAAAGTGACGGTCATCAACTTCTGGGCAACGTGGTGCACGCCGTGCGTGGCGGAGCTGCCGTATTTTGCGGAACTGTACGCGGAGTATGGCGACGAAATCTCGCTGGTGGCGATTCACTCGAACCTCGTGACGGACGATGTGGACAAGTTCCTCGCGAAGGAGAACTTGAATATGCCGTTCGCGCTGGACAAGACGGGCGCGGTGATTAAGTCGCTGGGCGGCTCGACGCAGCTGCCGATGACGGTCATTGTCGATGCGGACGGGAAAATCGTGTACAACAAGGTCGGATCGGTGACGCTGACGGTGCTGGAAGGGCTTGTCGCGCCGCTGCTGGCGGAGTAACCAATCAATATGGGCAGGGGGGCGTTCTCCCTGCCTTTTGAATTGTAACAATTGCGCCGGAGCGCTTGCGAAACGGGCGCAAGGCTGGTATCATGAAGGCAGAAATCACCATAGGAGGGAAAACGCATGAAGAAATTGCTGTGCGGGCTGCTGTGCCTGCTGATGCTGCTGGGCTGCGCGTCGGCGGAAGGGTATTTGTACAGCGCGAAGGGCGACAACGGCTTGTGGGGGCATATCGACGAGACGGGGAATTGGGTGATTCCGCCGAAATTCGACAGCGCGGGCGATTTCCGGGGCAATTATGCGTGGATTCACCAGGGCGACCGGGAGGGGTTCGCGAACCGTGACGGCGAAATTGTACTGCTGCTGGATGAGAATGTAGTGGCAGACAGCGGCTATGACGGCTTCTATTACGGTGGACGCGAAACGGGCATTTGGCTGCTATACAAGAAGGCGACGGGGAAAAACAGTCTCGGCACGGAATGGCTGGAAGGCTTCTTTGATGTGCAGAGCGGTGTTTACAGCGGCTTGAAGTGGCGGGGCGTGAATCATAGGGAGTCGAACAGCCGCTTGATTGCCGTGGCAGACGAAACCGGCAAGTGGGGCTATGTCAGCCGCGATACGGGCGAAATGGTGATTCCGGCAAAGTATGATTCGGACAACATGGGTTCCAATTTTTATGATGGGTACGCCGTTGTCACAGTCTGTGATGATGATTACAACATTGTGCAGACACTGCTGATTGACGAAACGGGGAAGGAATATCCCCTGACGGAGGGCATCCATGAGGAATACTGCGATATTGAGATTGGTGACGGGCTGTTTGAAGTGGTGGGTGCAAACGGCTTATACGGCTACTGCAATACAAGCGGCGAAGTGGTGATTGAGCCGCAGTTCGCGTATGCCTTCGAGTTTGAGGATGGCTATGCGGAGGTTGAATTGACCGACGGCACTTATGGTGTCATCGACCAAACGGGGAAAGTTGTGATGCGCACGACGGATACGCACTATGCAGACGTCCGGCATGGCTGCTATGTGCTGCCGACGGGCGAACACAGCTTCACGATGTACAGCGTGGCGGGCGAGGAGCTGTTCACCCTGCAAGGCGAAAATATCGTGCGGCTGTGGACGCCGGAGGAGAACGGCTTGTGCATGTACGTTGTGGAGAAGGGCAGACAGCGCCGCTGCGGTTGGGTGAACATGCAGGGTAAAATCATCAGCGAAGCGAAGTGGAATTTTCCGGATTATGACCAGACGGGCGTGTATTTCCCGTCGGGATTGCAGGCAGTGTACGATATAGACGGCACGAGGCTGGCAGGGTATCTCGACGAAAGCGGCGAACTGGCGATTCCGCTGCAATTCAGCTTTGTGACGCAATTTTACGGCGAATTAGCGTATGTGGGAATGGTGCAGGGCGACGGCACGACCCAATACGGCTACATCAACCAGCAGGGCGAATGGGTGTACAGCTGGACGGAATAATCCCTCGGCGGCGGTGGAAAATGAACATCGCCGCTTCTTTGTGCCTTGACATGGAATGTCCTCAATGGTATAATAAAGATGATATTATCCATCTGCCTGCACGGGCGCTGCGGGAAAAAGCGGCAGTGCCCGTTTGGAGGCGCGGAAAACACATGACGCAGGGGGATGAGCGCATGAAAGCTGCGAAAGCGTCGATTCGCCAGCGCCTGACCCACAGCAAACTGCCGATGCTGGTGCTGGTCGGCGTTGTTTTATTTGCGCTCATTTTCCTTGGGATGCGCTTTTTCACCCGCTATACGCGCGAAGAACTCTACCGAGAAAGCCAAAATCAGCTGACGGAAATTACGTCGCAAATGTACGAGAAGCTGTCCATCACGCTGGAACAGCAGTGGGATTTCCTGACTGTAATGGATAGGTCCGTAGCTTTCTACGCCCCGACGACACAGGAGGCACTCGTGCAGCTGCTTCAGGCGACACAGAATCAGCTGATGTCGCAGGACAGCGCCCTGCGATTCCTTGCGATTGACGAAAGCGGAAACCTGATTAACGCGGCGGGAGAGCAGATGCCCTGCGAATTTGCCGATACGCTTGGCATGACAGGACGACAGTGTTTCCTTATTCGCGGCAGGGGCGGCGATGAAAATCAAATGGTCTTTTCCCTGCCCATCATGCAGCCGCTGAAGGTTGCGACGGGGGAAAAGAGCATCCGCATCACGCATCTGGTGCTGCTCAAGGGCATGAGCAGCCTGACGCCGTTCTTCCGCAGCAGCGCATTTCACACGCAGAACAGCACCTATGTCGTCATCAGCGACGGCGTGAAGATGTATTCCGACGCGGCGGATGAGAACATCAACTTTCTGGGACGGAACATTTATCCGGCGCTGCGGACGCTCCGTTACCCGCACGCGGGCAATTTTGATAACTGTCTGACGGAACTTGAAGCATCCGACAATCATTTCACCTGCACCGATGTGCTGGTGGACAAAACACAGTATTTCTTGTGCATGAAGCGCCTAACCGGATGCGACTGGACGATGCTGTTTCTTGTGCCGGGGGTGGAGGTCGCTGCCGGTGCGCGCGCAATGGTGGATTCGATTACGCTGATAGTCAACATTGCGTTCTTCGTCTTGCTGCTGCTGACGGTGGGGGCAATGTACTTCCTGTTGACGGCGATGCAGAACCGGGAGCGCTACGCCGTGGAGACGGAGAACGCGCAGGCGCTTGCACAGGCGAACGCGGAGCTGGATCAGGCACGTCAGGCAGCGGTGGATGCGCTGAAACTGGCGGAATCCGCCAACGTATCCAAGACGGCGTTCCTGACGAATATGAGCCATGACATCCGCACACCCATGAACGCTATCATCGGCTTGACGAACCTGATGCAGCACGACCTGAACAATCCGGAGAAGCTGCAGGCGTATATCGACAAGCTGCATACATCCAGCGAGCATCTGTTAGGGCTGATTAATGACGTGCTGGACATGTCCAAAATCGAGAGCGGCGCGGTGACGCTGCGCATGGATGAAGTCAATCTTGCTGAGCAGATTGAGCAGATTGAAGCCATCATCCGCCCGCAGACGCGCCAGCGCGGGCAGCACTTTATCGTCCGCGCGAGCCAGATTCACCACGAGAACTTCATCGGCGATGCGACCCGTCTGCGGCAGGTGCTGCTGAACATCCTGTCCAACGCGGTCAAGTACACCCAGCAGGGCGGCGAAATCAGCCTTGACGTGCGCGAGGTGTCCCGCAGCGGGCATTCGTATGTGAAATATGCCTTTGTGGTCAAGGACAACGGCATCGGCATGACGGAGGAGTTCCAGAAGCATCTGTTCGACGTGTTCACCCGTGCGGAGGATTCCGTGACGAACAAGGTGCAGGGCACGGGGCTGGGCATGGCGATAACCAAGAGCATTGTGGACATGATGGGCGGCGTGATTAACGTCGAGAGTGCGCCGGGCGAAGGCAGCCGCTTCGAAGTGCTGCTGGAGTTCAAGGTGGACGCACAAGCGGATGACCGCGCGCACACGGTGAAGGACTGCCACCTGCTGCTGGTTGGCTATGCGCCGGGGCGCGTGGCGGACGTGCAGGATGCGTTGGAACACACACCCGTGACGGCGGAGGCGGTCGAGCGCCCTGAAGATGCGGTGAGCATCCTGCGGCAGGAGGATGTGGACGTAGTGCTTTTGTCCTGCCAGTACCGCGCGCCGGAGATGCTGCGCCCTCTGGTTCGCCAGATGCGCGAGGCCGCCGGGAAGCCGATTTTCGTATTCTGTATGCAGGCGGGGCAGCGCGAGGAAGTGCTGGATATCATCAGCGCCTGCGGACTGGACGGCTTTGTGCCGCTGCCGTTCTTCCTCTCCAATCTGGAGAACGAGATGGCGAAACTGCGTACGGAATTCGGCAATATCGGGAACGTGGACGGCACATCGGTGCTGAACGGGATGCGGCTGCTCTGCGCGGAGGACAATCCGCTGAATGCGGAAATTCTGGAAGAACTACTGCACATGCAGGGCGCGACCTGCACGATTTACAGCGACGGCAAGCAGCTGGTGGAGGCGTTCGACCACGTCCGCCCCAGCGACTACGACGTTATCCTGATGGACGTGCAGATGCCCGTAATGAACGGCTACGAAGCGACGCGCGCCCTCCGCGCCAGCGACAATCCCGTCGGCCGGACGATTCCGATTATCGCCATGACCGCGAACGCCTTTGCGGACGACATCCAGCAAAGCATGGATGCGGGCATGGACATGCACCTCTCCAAGCCGATTGACATTGCGGTGCTGGAAAAGACGCTGAGCCTCTTCCGCACGGACAAGAAGAACCATGGGCGTGCGGTGTTTAAGAGGAGAGTCATGGAGATGGAGAAGTGAGGGGGGAAAGCCTCTTGCTATCTCTATAATGGTTTTCGCTGCGATGTTGAGGATGTGCAATTCTCCTTGCAACGATAAAAACCAACTACGGTAGTGTGAACCGAAGGGGTCAAGGGGGCGATCGGAAAGCCCCCTTGTCGCGCCCGCAGGCGCGATTCCCCCTGCAACGAGAAAAATCAAGAAACATGGAAGTGCAGTGCGAAGGGGCGTCGGGGGCGACCGCAAAGCCCTCGACTCGCCTCCGCAGAGGCGAAACCTCTTGCAACAAAAAAGACCAGCATCGGGAAAACAAATCGTTTCCCATACTGGTCGGTCGCGCCAATATTCTCCTATCCTTAACCTAAAAACCGCGCGGTCTATGTTTCCACAGACCGCGCGGTTCATTTTTCCCCATCACCAGCGCATATAAAGTTCGCCATTCTCATTCACGTCGATGGTCAACGTATCGCCCGGCTTCACATCCGCGGCAATAATATGCTTTGCCACCAGCGTCTCAATCTTCGACTGAATGAACCGCTTCAGCGGACGCGCACCGTAGACCGGGTCAAAGCCCTGATCAATCACGGCATTCATCGCCGCGTCGGTCAGCTCCACCTTCAGCTGACGATCCGCCAGACGCTTGTTCAGGCTGTCCAGCATCAGCAGCACAATCTTGCTGATTTGCTCCTTCGTCAGCGGCTTGTAGTACACAATTTCGTCAATACGGTTCAGGAACTCCGGGCGGAAATGCGTCTTCAGCAGCGCATCGACCTGCGCGCGCGCTTCGGGCGTAATGTCGTCGTTCGCGATGCCGTTCAGGATGTACTCACTGCCGAGGTTGCTCGTCATAATGAGGATGGTGTTCTTGAAGTCCACCGTGCGCCCCTGACTGTCGGTGATTCGGCCGTCGTCGAGGACTTGCAGCAGAACGTTGAACACATCCGGGTGCGCCTTCTCCACTTCGTCGAACAGCACGACGGAGTACGGATGGCGGCGGACGGCTTCGGTCAGCTGACCGCCCTCGTCATAGCCGACATATCCGGGAGGTGCGCCAATCAGACGCGATACGCTGAATTTCTCCATGTATTCGCTCATGTCGATACGCACCATGTTCTTCTCGTCGTCAAACAGCGCCTGCGCAAGGGCCTTTGCCAGCTCGGTCTTGCCGACGCCGGTCGGGCCGAGGAACAGGAAGCTGCCCAGCGGACGGTTCGGGTCTTGGATGCCCGCACGGGAGCGCAGGATGGCTTCGCTCACGCGTTTGACGGCTTCATCCTGCCCAATGACGCGCTGATGCAGCGTGTCCTCAAGGTGGAGCAGCTTCTCGCGCTCGCCTTCCATCAGCTTCGCCACCGGGATGCCCGTCCAGCGGCCGACGATTCGGGCGATTTCCTCCTCCGTCACCTTGTCGCGCAGCAGGCTGTCCTCGCCCTTGGACTTCTCGGCGATGGCTTCCTCCGCCGCCAGTTCCTTCTTGAGCTTCGGCAGCTCGCCGTACTTCAGTTCTGCCGCCTTGTTCAGGTCATACTGACGCTCGGCGCGTTCCATTTCGGCGTTCACGCGCTCGATTTCCTCGCGCAGCTTGTTCACCTTCGTGATGGCGTTCTTTTCGCTTTCCCACTTCGCCTTCATCTGGTTGAACTCGTCGCGCTGCTCCGCCAGCTCCTTCTGCACCTCTGCCAGACGCGCCTTGGTCAGCTCGTCGTCGTCCTTCTTCAGCGCCGCCTCCTCAATTTCCAGTTGCATGATGTGGCGGTTGATGTCGTCCATTTCTGTCGGCATGGAGTCGATTTCGGTACGAATCATGGCACACGCTTCATCCACAAGGTCAATCGCCTTGTCGGGCAGGAAGCGGTCGGTGATATAGCGGTTGGAGAGCGTTGCGGCGGCAATCAGGGCGTTGTCCTGAATCTTCACGCCGTGGAACACTTCGTAGCGCTCCTTCAGGCCGCGCAGGATGGCAATCGTGTCTTCAACAGACGGTTCGCCCACCATGACCGGCTGGAAACGGCGCTCCAAAGCGGCGTCCTTCTCGATATACTGGCGGTATTCATTCAGCGTCGTCGCACCGATGCAGTGCAGCTCGCCGCGCGCCAGCATCGGCTTCAAGAGGTTGCCGGCGTCCATTGCGCCGTCCGCCTTGCCTGCGCCGACAATCGTGTGCAGCTCATCAATGAACAGCAGAATGCGCCCTTCGCTGCGCTTGATTTCCGCAAGCACCGCCTTCAAGCGCTCCTCGAACTCGCCGCGGAACTTCGCGCCGGCAATCAGGCTGCCCATATCCAGCGAGAAAATCGTCTTGTCCTTCAGCGAATCCGGCACGTCGCCGCGCACGATTCGCTGCGCCAGCCCTTCGGCGATAGCGGTCTTGCCGACGCCCGGTTCGCCGATCAGCACCGGGTTGTTCTTCGTCTTCCGGCTCAAAATACGGATGACGTTGCGGATTTCGCTGTCACGGCCAATGACCGGGTCGAGCTTGTGCTGCCGCGCCATCTCCACAAGGTCAGAGCCGTACTTCTTCAGCGCATCGTACGTTTCCTCCGGGTTGTCGGTGGTCACGCGGGTTGCGCCGCGCACGCCGGACAGCTCCTTCAGGAACTTCTTCTCGTCGTAGCCCATGCGGGTCAGAATTTCCTTAACGTGGGCGTTCGGCTTCGACGCGATGCCGAGGAAAACATGCTCAACGGAGAGGTACTCGTCCTTCATCTGCTTGGCGCGGTTTTCCGCCTCCAGCAGGGCTTTCTCGAAGTCCGGGGAAATATAAACCTTGTCTGCCTCGCGGCCGGGGCCAGACACGCGCGGAATCCGGGACAGCGCATCATTCAGCGCCGCACGGAAAGCATCCACGCTGATGCCGCACCGGGTCAGCAGCTGCGGGATGAGCGCCTTCGCATCTTCCGTCAGGGAGAGCAGCATATGCTCCTCATCTACCTGCATGTGCTGATATTCCACCGCGATTTGTTGGGCGCGCTGGAGAGCTTCCATCGTTTTCTGGGTGAACTGGTTCGTGTTCATAACCAAACCTCCTTCCGAGGGTTTGACTTTCTTTGACTTTCGTCAGACTCTATTGTATTCATTTTCTCCTGTTTGTCAAGAGGTTTTTTTGAAAACTTTTTGTGAACATGTGAGAGCGTCGTTCTGTGTGATAATAGAATAGGGCAGATACTTCTGCTTAAGCCGTTTGCGATTACAAACCGCAAAAATGCATGATTTTCGAAAGCTTTGCGATAGTAATCCGAAAAAAATCCAAATTTCTCACATTTGACACGCCCCCTTCAATGCGCTATAATCATCTCCGAAACCATCTTGCAGGAGGTCAACCCATGATTCGACGGGCGACGGAGGCGGATCTGCCGGAAATGCGGCGCGTGTTTGATGCCGCGCGCGCGTATATGGCAGCGCAGGGTAATCCGAACCAGTGGGAGCCGGGGTATCCGACGGACGAGGTGCTTCGCGGCGATATGGCGCGCGGCGGACTGCATGTGCTGGCAGATGATACGGGGATTTACGGTGCGTTCGCGTTCCTGACCGGGGATGACCCGACGTATGCGGAAATTGACGGCGCGTGGCTGTCTGACCGCCCGTATGCGACGATTCATCGCGTTGCGTCGGACGGGACACATCGGGGCGTGTTTGCCGAGGTGATGGCGTTCGCGATGGCGATGCAGCCGCACTTGCGAATTGACACCCATGCGCTCAATCTTCCGATGCAGCGGCAGATTGAGCGGTTCGGGTTTCGGTACTGCGGCGTGATTCAGTGCCGGAATGGGGCGCGGATGGCGTTTGAGCGCGTATCGGAAAAGAAGTAATTTTGCACTGCGCAGAAAAAACTGCCTGAAGGTGTATACTGCTCATGGAGACTTTCATGCTGGAAGAAGCTCGGAAAGCGGAGTATAAGTTTAACGCTCGAATTTATCGGCGCTTTTTTCTCTTGCGGAAACAATATAAAACAGCAAGCCGAGCGAAAAGGTTCGGCTTGCTGTTTTTCAACCTCCATAAATGCCAGACTGCATAAAAAGAGCAGGAACATAGGAGTGCTTAAAGAAATCGGAAAGCCCTTGGGCGCCTTTTACCCCAGCAAGTCCTTTAACCAGCCGATTGCCTCGGTTTCCTTGTGCACATCCGCGCGCAGTTTCTTCTTCTCCATGTCAATTGCATCCCGATACACCCGAATTTCCTTCGCAAAATCCCCGCCAATCTCCGCGCGCCGCTGATATACGCTCCTTGATGCTTCTTCAACTTCCGCCTTATCAAAGTTGATATTCGTCCCAAAGTACAAATTATCCTGATTTCCCGCGCCCCAGTTCATATCATTCAGCGTATCAATCACCGCGGGCGAGAAATAAATGGAGTAGCTTTCCAGGCAGTTATTAACCGTCGCAACATATTGGTCAACAGCCGTCGCCGGGTCGTGGCGTACCAAGCAGTCAATGATGTGCTGGCACAGGGCAATGGTCTCCTGCGGGGCTTGATGCGGCACAATCGGGCGCTCGTACATCAAGCCCAAGAGGTACTTCTGGCAGTAGCGGAAGGCGTTCAGCACCTTGCGAATCAGCGGGCGGCCCGCCTGACGCAGGCGAGTCATTTCGGCAATATCACCGGCTTCATCCGCGGCAAGATAGCGCGCGTTCAGGGTGTCGATGCGCGTTTTCAATGCCTGTGCGGGCGGCAGAAGAGATTCGACAACGCTGCGGTACAAAGCAGCATCCGCGCCGGATTGCGCGAAGATGTCCGCATCCAGCGCATCTTTCAGGCGTGTATACTGCGCGGTGAAATCCAGCTGCAAGGCGGGCATCTGGTCGATGTAAATCGCCAGTGCGCCGTAATAGCGCAGGTTGAACGCCATCACCGCGTCGTTGTAGGTGTCGGGTGTATCATACTGCGTATGGTAATAGTCGATGTAGAACGGGTGAACGTGCTCCATGTCCTTTTGCAGCAGGAAGCCGTTGACCGTGGATGGAACGCCTGCCGCGTAATAGGAGAAATCATCGGAATAGGTATAGGTCTGATAGCCTTCGGTCAGCACGCCGTCCGGGAAGCAGCCCTGCGGTTTGGGCGCGTAGGGATAACGCGTGGTGAAGTCGCGCAGGAGCGAAAACATTTCCGGCGCGGAATAGGTTGTGGTGTACGTCGCGAACTCATATGCGGGCAGCTCGAAATTCAGGAACGCCAGCGTTTTGCCGACCCACTCCGGGTGCAGGGTGTTAATCATTTCCCACGCGCCGACCGTCCAGTCGAACTGCGTGTAGCTTGAACCCCATTCCTCTGCGCCGTGCAGGCAGAACACGATGTCATTTTCCGGCTCGAAACCGCTATCCAGCATGGCTTTTGCGGCGGCCAGCACCAGCCCGACGGCACAGCAGTCATCCTGAAAGCCCCAGAAGTGCGTGTCATAGTGACCGCCGAGGAGAATCTGGAATTCGGAGGACTTGCCGCGGATGCGCCCGGTGACGTTGTAGGTTGTCCCCTTGCCGATTTCAACGGTGTTATCCACCTTCAGTGTTCCCAGTACAGTGCCGTGCGGCAATTGCGCGCGGATTTCACGGCTTGCGCGAACGCCGATGGAGCAGGTTGGGATGCTCGTCGGGCCGCAGATATCCTGACTGTTCAGCGCGTCGTCCGCGACCTGCCCGAAACCGCCGACGTTCGCCGCGAGAATCGCAGCTGCGCCCTGATGCTCCGCTTCCAGCATGGGGTAGGTAATCCACCAGTCGGCGCGCTGGTCAATATCCACCAGCACGATTTTGCCCTTGACATCCACACCCTCATAGTCATACATTGTGCCGCGCCCGACATAGACAATCGGGGCGGTGATGCCTTCGGGGACGGTGGATGCCGTGGCGTAGGTATAAACAGGGTATTCCGTGCCGTTCACGGTGAAGGATGCGCCGTTGAACTGCCACTTATCGCACTTCGCCGCCGCCTTTTCGACGTCGGACAGCCCGATTCGGCGCATTTCGTCCGCGAGATAATCCGCTGCGGCGTGTTCCGCGTCGCTGCCTGCCTGACGACCGCCGTAGGTGGCGTTATTATGGAGATGGAGGTCAGTGGCGAGGCGGTGCGCGATGGAATAGGCGTACTGAGAATTGGCGGCGCTGCTGAACGCGTCGTGGAGGGACTGCAAAGAGCGTCGCTGATGCGCGGCGGGGGATTCGTCGGCACGGGCGCACGAGGGCAGCAGCAGGATGCAGACAAACAGGATGAGCAGGAAAATGAACATCGTAAATCCCTCCTAATGCAATGAAATCGCAGGGGTTTCGCGCCTGCGGGCGCGACAAGGGGGCAATGAAAACAGACGAAGTCTGCGGTCGCCCCCTTGACCCCTTCGCAGCACACACCCATGTTTCTTGGTCTTTTATGTTGCAGGGGGATTCGCACGCAGCGCGACTGATGCGCTCATTCGCCCCGTTTCGGCAGCAGAATCCAAACTTTCGGCATCAGCAGCACCAGCACGAACAGTACCTTGCAGAGCAATCCATAGGCGCCGCTTGCCTGCGCAATCGCGGGAACGCCCAGAATCGGCAGAAAGGCAAGCGCGAACAACACATCCCAGACAATTCCTGCAAGTTTCAGATTACCGTCATAGCCCGTGCGGAATTTCAGTATCGTCAGCACGGCAAAGGCAAGCAGCAGCACGCAGACGGGAATGCAGTACAGCGCGTCTGCATAGACCACGCCGTGTTCCGTGCTGAAATCCATGAAAATCAGAGCCGCCGCAGAGACGCAGAAGCACAGCAAGCCCACAATCGTCATCATCAGCTTATCAAGTGTTTTCATGTTTTTCTCCCTTCTTCTGCTTTTTCAGCATCGTCTCAATATTCTCATTGAGCTTTCCCAGCACCTTCACCGCTTCGGACAGCATCGCGTATTCGCCAAGCGTCGGGTCAACCAGCAGCAGCACATCCGGCGCGGTGGTCGAGGGCATCAGGCGCTTGTCCGTCAGCGCCATCGCGGGAATGAACGCCGCTTGGTCGGGCATGTACTCCGCGTTCAGCTTCATCACGAGGAAGCCGCCGCGCTTGTAGGTCACCAGCGACACACCAAGCTGATTTGCCAGCACGCGCACCTGCGCCACGTCCAGCAGCGTCTCCACCACCGGCGGCACTTCGCCGAAGCGGTCAAGCAGCTCGTCGGTGATGTCCTCGCGGTCTGCCTGCGTCGTCAGGCTCGCAATCCGCTTGTACATCTCCATCCGCTGCCGGTCGTCGTGTACATAGTCGTCCGGCAGATACGCATCCACCTTGATGTCCACGCGCGTTTCGAGGTGCGGCTTTGCGGGCGGCAGACCCTCCTGCTCCGCGCGCGCCTCCTGAAGCGTCTCCTCCATCAGCTTGCAGTACATGTCGTAGCCGACGGTCGCCAGATGCCCATGCTGTTCCGGCCCCAGAATATTGCCCGCACCGCGGATTTCAAGGTCGCGCATGGCGATACGGAAGCCCGCGCCGAACTCGGTGAACTCTCGGATGGCTTCGAGGCGCTTCTCCGCCGTCTCAGACAAGCTGCGTTCCGGGCGGATGGTGAAGTACGCATACGCCTGACGATTGCTCCGCCCAACGCGCCCGCGCAGCTGATAGAGCTGGCTCAGCCCGAAGCGATCCGCGTCAAAGACAATCAGCGTATTCGCCGTCGGCACGTCCAAGCCGCTTTCGATGATGGTCGTGCAGAGCAGCACGTCGTAGCTGCCGCCGTAGAAGTCCATCATCACGTCCTCCAAGCCGTGTTCGCGCATCTGCCCGTGCGCCACGCCGATGCGCGCTTCCGGCACAAGCTGCTTCAAGCGTTCATAGAACGCGCCGATGGTCTGCACAGAGTTATAGAGGAAGTACACCTGTCCCCCGCGCGACACCTCGCGCAGAATCGCGTCGCGAATCACGCCGTCGTTGTAGTCAATCACGCGTGTCTGCACCGGCAGTCGTTCCTCCGGCGGCGTTTCCAGCACAGACATATCGCGGATGCCGACCATCGACATGTGCAGCGTGCGCGGAATCGGCGTGGCGGAGAGCGTCAGCACATCCACCTGATGCTTCATGTTCTTGATGATTTCCTTATGCTGCACGCCAAATCGCTGCTCTTCGTCCACAATCAGCAGACCGAGGTTCTTGAACTGCACGTCTTTGCCCAGAATGCGGTGCGTACCGACAAGGATGTCGATTTCGCCCTCCTTCACGCGGCGCAGAACGTCCTTGGTTTCCTTCGCCGTGCGGAAGCGGCTCAGCACGTCCACCTTGACCGGGAAGCCCTTGAAGCGCTTCAAGACCGTGTTGTAGTGCTGCTGCGCCAGAATCGTCGTCGGCGCCAGAATCGCAACCTGCTTGGAGTCCATCAGCGCCTTGAACGCCGCGCGCAGGCTGACCTCCGTCTTGCCGTAGCCCACGTCGCCGCACAGCAGCCTGTCCATGTTGCGCGGCGATTCCATGTCCGCCGTAATTTCCTTCACGCTCTGCTCTTGATCCGGGGTCAGCTCGTAGGGGAACATGTCCTCAAACTCGCGCTGCCACGGCGTATCCGCGCTGAACGCAAAGCCCGTCTCCTGCGACCGCCGCGCATAGAGCTTCACAAGGTCAAACGCCATCTTTTTCAGGCCCTCTTTGACCTTCGCCTTCTGCTTCTGCCAGTCGCCGCCGCCGAGCTTGTTCAGCTTCGGGGGATTCGCCGGATTGCCGATGTAGCGCTGCACACGGCTGAGCGCCTCAATCGGCACATAGAGCTTGTCGCTCCCCTGATACTGGATTTGCAGATAATCCCGGCGCGTGCCGCCGTTTTTCATCTGCGCCGTGCCAAGATAAATGCCGACGCCGTGTTCCTCATGCACCACGAAGTCGCCGGGCTTCAGGTCAGTGAACGCGGCAATCTTTTCACCCGCCGCCTGCCGCTTCTTCGCCTTGCGGTAGCCCGTACCGTACACGTCCGTGTCGCTGACGACAATCAGGCGCGCTTCCTCCCAGATGAAGCCGTGCGTCAGCGTGCCGGGCAGCACCTGCACACATTCTTCCGGCAGTTTGTCGATTTTCTCCGCGAACGACGCGGCGACATCGTGTTCTTCCAGCGCCGCCGCCAGTCGCTGACCGCGCGCCACGCCGCCGCACAGCACCGCCACGCGGTAGCCTTCGCGCAGCCAGCCGTCGCAGTCCTCCGCCAGCGGGCGAATCTGCGACGAATACCCTGCCACGCGCTGCACGCCAAGATCAGCGGCATCCTTGACCGCCACGCCCGCCATGCCCTCCAGAAACTCTGTCACCGCGACCGTCGCATACCCCTGCACATGCCGCAGCAGCTCGTCCCAGTCCATCAGCAGGGTTTCCTGCTCCTTGACGGCTTCGTCGCGGCTCATCGCGCCTTCGAGATCCTCCGCGAAGCCCGCTCGGCGTTCTTCCGCGCGCTTCCTGAGCAGATTCGGGTCGCTCAGCACCACAATGTCCGGCTCAAACCAGTCCAGCACCGTGTAAGTATCGTCCGTCAGCACGGTCAGCCACGCCCGAATGCGCTTGAACGGCAGCCCTTCCGCCAGCATGTCCGCGTCCGCCAGCAGTTGGGCGCGGCGGCGTTCCAGTTCCGCCTTGCGCGCGGCAGTCTGCTGCTTTTCGCGAATCTTCGGGGTGATGTTCTTATCGAAGAAGTCCGGCGCGTCCGCGTCGTCCTCCGGCAGCGGCGGCAAATCCGAAAAGAGCGTCGAGCTCGCGGGCGTCAGGTCGCCCCCCTGACGCTCGATGGCGTCCCGCATCCGCCGCGCTGCCTTTTCCGCATCTACCGTTGGAAGCAATACCTCCGTCGCGGGCGTGAGCGTGCATTTCTCCACCGAATCAAGGCTGCGCTGGCTGATGCAGTCAAATTCGCGGATGGAGTCCACCTCGTCGTCGAAGAACTCAATGCGCAAACTCTGGCTGCACGCCGGCGGATACACGTCGATGATGCCGCCGCGCAGGGCGCACTGCCCCTTGCCCTCCACCATGCTGACGCGCTCGTAGCCCATGGCGGTCAGGCGGCGGATGAGGTCATTCAGGTCGATTCGGTCGCCGGGAGCAAGGCGAATCGTCTCTTCGCGGAAGCGGTCGGCGCTGCCCATGCGCTGCAAGGCGGCGTCCATACTCGTGCAGAGCAGGCGGATATCCCCCTCCTGCGCCCTTGCCAGCGCTTCCAGCCGCCGCCACGCGCTTTCGTGGCTCGACGCGCCGCGCGTAAGGTCAATTTCGCCGCCCGGCAGACACGCCACACCCGATTCCAGCAGCTGCTGACCGTCCTCGGCGTCGTGCGCCGCCTTGAGGTCGTTGCCGGAAATCAGCAGCACCTTTTTGCCCGTATCGGCGCAGAGTTTTGACGCGATATACGCCGCCATTGTGTCCGGCAGCCCCGTCACGGCGATGGGCTGTTTGCTTTCCGTTGCTTTCAGCAGCTTGTCATACGCTTTCGACGCAATGCCGGATAATAATGCCTGATTCATATGCGCTCCTTGGGATGAGTCGTGGTACGAAAAATACGCCTGTGCTTACACGTTCTTATTGTATTCCTGCATGGCATGGTCAATACCGTTTTTGACCCAGTCCTCCACGCAGTCCGCCGCACGCTCGAATGCCTGCTGCATGGCGATTTGCTCTTCGCGGATGGTGTACTTGCTCAATACCCAGTCCGCCAAGTCCCAGCCATCGGGCTTTGCGCCCACGCCAACCCGCACGCGCGGGAAATTCTGCCCCGGCGTATGGGCGATGATGGAGCGCATTCCGTTATGCGTCCCGGCACTGCCGGATTTGCGGACGCGCAGGCGGCTGGCGGGCAGGTCAATATCATCATAAATGATAAGCAGATTTTCCAGCGGCACTTTATACCAATTGAGCAGTTCGCTGACGCACTCGCCGGACAGGTTCATGAACGTCTGCGGGGCGCAGAGGACGACGCGCTTGCCGTCCACATTCGTTTCGGTCAGCAGTCCCTTGCACTTGCTCTTGTTCAGCGTTACGCCCCACTTGCGGCAGAGCATTTCCAGCGTATCGAACCCCGCGTTATGGCGGGTATGGGCGTACTGCGTGCCCGGATTCCCCAGCCCAACGACAATCAGCGTTTCCTTTTCCATGGTGATTCCTCCAAAACAGGTCTTGGCGGAGAGGATATACACCCCCTCCGCTGAGATTGCAAGGAGCAGTTGCCCCTTGACTCTTTCGCGCGATTGAATTGCGCGCATCTTCATGCTGGTTTCGCTTGCTGCGCAGGGATTTCGCCTCTGCGGAGGCGACAAGGGGGCAATGGAAACAGACGAAGTCTGCGGTCGCCCTCTGGACTGCTTCGCATACACTCCCCCATGCGGCTTGAGCTTTATCGGAGCGTTGTTAGTTAGTGTGCCTTAGGCTTTCAGCCGTTCGATTTCCTCCTGCACCATTTCCTTTGTGCAGAAGTTCAGCGGGGAGAAGCGCCCGTCCAGCGCCTTTTCCAGCTTTGCAATCGCCGCTGCCTTGTCACCCGCTTCCAAATCGTAGCGCGACAGGAACCACAGCGTGTCAATCTGCGAATCCTTCTCCGCGTGTGCCTTCTCGAACCATTCCTTCGCCTTGTCCTTCTCGCCCGTCACGCGGTAATATGCCTGACCCAAGTTGTCCAGGCACACCGGGTCTTCGTCGTCATAGTCCACCGACTCCTGAATGAAGGCGAACATTTTGTCGATGCCCTCCTGCCATTCGCGGTCAATGTCCTCCTGCGTTTTGACCTTCGGCTGCTCGGCGGCTTCTTCGGCGGATGCTTCCGTTTCCGGCGCTTCGGGCATTTCCGGCGCTTCGGCGGCTTTCTCCGGTACAGCTTCCGCAACCGGCTTTGCGCCCGAATACTTCTCGACGTACATGTATCCCAGCGTCTGATAGGTCAGACCAATCGGCGCGCGGTTGTGCTGCTTTTCCAGCAGGTGAATCGCCTTGTCCAGCTCGCCCTTCTTCATCAGGCACGCCGCATAATCCACAAAAAGCTGACTCTTCTGGTCGGTCGTAAGATCGGGGCACTTCTGCGCCTTGATGAGCAGGGGCATCGCCTTGTCGTAGCTGCCCTCGCGAATCAGCAGAATCGCATAGCCCAGCATCGGGCGCGCGGACATCAGCCCCTTGTCAATAGCTTCCTCATAGAGCTTCTTTGCCTGTTCCAGATCGCCTTTTCCGTGCGCGCGCATGGCCTGCTGCGCCTTGATGGTCGCCATGAATCCCATTGTCGTTTCTCCTTCAGCGGTTTTTGGCTGCCTTCTTTTTCAGGCGGTCATACCGATATTGTAGCGCATTTTGCTCCTCTTGTACAGAGGGCGGATCGAATAATGACGGCTCGGCGGACAGCGCCATCGCCCGCCGCGTCATGTCCAGCGCGGACTCGTAGTCCCGCTCGTAATGCTCGTAGTGCTTCGCCAGCTCGATGTAGGGCTTCGTTCCGCCCTCGTGCCGCGCAATCATTCCCAGCCAGACCTTTACCGCCTCGTCTCGCTCGCCGCCCCGGCGGTAGCTCTGCGCAAGACGCTCCTGCCCCTGCGCATGAAGATTGCCGCTCGTCAGCTGATAGCACTTCCGCGCTTCCGGCACATGCTGAAAGCGTTCCAGCGCCACGCCCATTGAGAACACATCCTCGTCGTGCCGCACGTTTTCCGGCGCGCGGTACATTTCCACCATCGCCGTCAGCAGTACGCAGAGGCTCGCCACGTCCTGGGCGTTGTGTTCCAGCACATCCGTCAGCAGGTCAAAATTTCCCGTCTTGAGGTAGTCGAAGAAGCGCTGCGGCACCTGTGCACCCGGCAAATCATCAAAGCGCGGAATGCCCAGCACGGCTTCTTCCAGCTTGCCCAGATTGCACCGCTGCAGGCGCAGTTTGAACACCCGCCGCGCAATGTGCAATAGGTCAATGTGCGGCTTGTCAAGGCACGAATCATCCATACGGTTCATCAGGAATCGGTCGCGCAGCAGCGGCACGTCGAATGTCCTTCCGTTGAAGGTGCAGATCGCGTCGTAGCCCATCAGCGTATCCGCAATGGATTGCAGCAGAAACTTTTCCTCCGGATAATCGCGCATCACCAGCTGATGAATCTGGAATCCCGAATCCGTCAGGCAGCCCATGCCGACCTCGAACGCGACAGTCCCCGCGCCCATAAACCCGGTGGTTTCGGTGTCCAGATAGAGGATGTTCCGCGGGTCGAGGTCGTCCGGCAGCGTTTCCTGCGTCATCAGGCGAAGGGCGGACAGGTCAAGGTCAAACGCGCCGGGAAATTCGGATAACTCGCGCATTTCCCGCCCGTGGTAGCAGTCCGTGAACTGCTTTTCCGACGCTTTCGGGGGCGATTTCGGCTTTTCAATCGCCTTGAGTTTGTCTCGCAGATTCATTCCGTCAGCGCCTCCAAAAGGGCGATGGCGGTCGCTTTGCCGTCCTCGCCGATTTCGCCCACCGGCCCGACGCACCCCGGACAGCCCTGACGGCACGCGCAGTCCCGCACAACTTGCAGCGCCTGCTCCAGCAGGAGCTTTCGCATGGCATACGCCTTCTGCGCCAGCCCAATGCCGCCGGGGATGTTGTCGTACAGCAGCAGCGTCGGCTTGTCCGTCAGCGGACTTTTCACCTGATAGACGATTGCAATGTCCTGCGGCGCGCACATCAGCGACAGCGGCGCAACAATCCGCAGCAGATTCGCCACACCCATCATGCCATTTTTCAGCGTGTCGCTCTCGAACCGTGCCGCCAGCGTATCCGGCAGCGTCCACCACATGGCGGTTGTGTGCATTTCCGTCTCCGGCAGCCGCACATGCCCGAACCCCAGGGTTTCGTGCGTATCGAGCCTAATCTTCTTGAACATCGTCACCAAGGTCGATACGCGGATTTCGCCCAGCGCCGTCAGCCCGCCGTCCTGCTCTTCCTCTTTTTCCTTGTCCAGCAGGGAGAGCGTCACGTTCAAGTTCGCGTCGGTGTAGTACCCCACGTCCACGCGGCGGATGAACGCTTTGCAGGCATCGAAATCCAGCTTTTCCACCTGATACTGCTGCGCCTCGTGCATGTAAATCGCGTTTTCGTGCAGCAGCATCGGCACGGTGTAGCGGTCCATTTCGCCGATGACGCGGTGGTTCGCCGGATCGGTCGTGTCGATGATGACGAAATTCTCCTCCGCCCGCGCCGACCGCAGGGAAATCTCGCTCGCCGGAAAATCCTCCGCCGACCAGTGATACCGCCCGCCGACATGCCGCAGAATCCCCGCCTCATCAAGGTATTCCAGCAGCTCCGGCGCTCCGGGCGCATTTCCCAAGCCCTCGCCGTCCTCAAACGGCAGCTCAAACGCCGCGCACTTGAAGTGGTTGAGCAGAATATACAAATTATCCGGATTCAGCAGCGCGTTCTCCGGCGAGCGCTTCATCAGATAATCCGGGTGGGACACGATGTACTGGTCAAGCGCCGCCGAGGACGCGACATAGAACACGATGGACGTTCCCTTGCGCCGCCCGGCGCGCCCCGCCTGCTGCCACGCGCTCGCGATTGTTCCCGGATAGCCGCACAGCACGCACGCATCCAGCGCGCCGATGTCGATGCCCAGCTCCAGCGCGTTCGTGGACACCACCGCATCCACCCGTCCCGCGCGAAGTCCGCGTTCAATCTCTCGCCGCTCCGTCGGCAGATACCCGCCGCGATAGCCGCGCACCCGCCCGGCGTTCCCCAGCGGGTCGCGCACCATGTCCTTCAGGTACTTCGTCAGCACCTCAACCGCCAGCCGCGACCGCGCGAACGTAATCGCCTGAATCCCGTTTTGCAGCAGCAGCCCCGCAATCCGCCGCGTCTCCTGCAAAACGCCCTTGCGGATGCCCAGCTGCCGATTGACCACCGGCGGATTGTAGAACACGAAGTGCCGCACGCCCATCGGCGCGCCGTTATCATCCACCAGGCTGACCTCGCGCCCCGTCAGCGTTTCCGCCAGTTCCTTCGGGTTCGCAATCGTCGCGCTGCACAGGATGAACTGCGGATGACTGCCGTAGAAATCGCACAGGCGCAGCAGCCGCCGCAGCACATTCGCCAGATTCGACCCAAACACGCCGCGATAGGTATGAATTTCATCAATCACGATATACCGCAGGTTCTCAAACAGCTTGACCCACTTCGTGTGGTGCGGCAGGATCCCGCTGTGCAGCATATCCGGGTTCGTCACGACGATATGCCCCGCCTGCCGAACCGCCTTTCGCGCCGCGCCGGGCGTATCGCCGTCATAGGTATACGTCTTGATATCAACGCCCATCGCCTCAATCAGCTCATACAGCTCGCTGACCTGATCAGCAGACAGCGCTTTCGTCGGGAAGAGATACAATGCCCGTGCATCATCATTCTGCAAAATGGCAGACAGCACCGGCAGGTTATAGCACATCGTTTTGCCGGAGGCCGTCGGCGTGACAACCACAACATCCCGCCCTGCCAGCACCTCGCGGATTGCGTGCGCCTGATGGCGATACAGCTGATGCACCCCGCGTTTTTCCAGCACAGGAAGCAGCCGCGGATCAAGAGAATCCGGGAACGGCTCATACACCGCCGGACGCGCCGGAAGGACATCCCAACGGACAACATTTTGCATAAACATAGGGTCACTGCGGAGGGATTCCGCCAGCTGGTCAACATTCATAGGAAGCACCTCCCGACAAGGATTGCATTTCCCCCTCATGATAGCAGATTTCTGTTCGCTTGTAAAGGCGAACAGGGGGAGGGAGAATAGGGGAAAAGAAAAAAGGATAAACACGCGGGCAAAGCAAGGAAAAGCGACCAACTCAATCGCGCGGAGGGGTCAAGGGGGGATCCCCCTTGCAGGGTCAAGGGACAGCGTCCCTTGTGGGGCTTGGGGCAACGCCCCAA
>ERZ827498.1122-NODE-1122-length-31348-cov-44.841722_pt1 | contig 31348 bp, 29 predicted proteins | sample MGYA00519865_ERZ827498 | MGnify/ENA primary metagenome ERZ827498 (study PRJEB31778, sample SAMEA3449328) | human gut metagenome | biome: human gut; feature: human-associated habitat; material: faeces | place: United Kingdom | collected 2010/2012 ...
CCCGATTCTATCTGATAATCAAAGACTAAGGCATGATCATTTCCCGTGCTCATTTCGTAATAGACGCCGTCGTCATCGGAACATTCAGTATAATTAAATAGATCAGATGGTGTAAGCTCTACTTCTACGCCGACTTCCGGCGAATTGATTTCCGAATCGGATAAAGCAGCAAAAGCAGAAAACGGCAACTGAAATATGCTTAGGAAAATGGCAAAAGTACAAAGAAAACTAATTTGCTTTTTCATTTAAATCCTCCTACTTAATTGCTATAATGATGATGCTGAACAAGAACTATAAAAACTTCTCTTAAAACTAATTTTGCTTTAACAAAAGAGTAATAATTTTTTTAGCCGGAATATTGATATTAAGCTGTTCGCCGTCGTAATTAAGTCTTCTTTCTTTATCTTCCGCAAGATTAGTTTCAAAAACAGAAGTGAATTTTTTTGTCAACCGAATTGACGCAGTTTGTGAGGTATCGGACGAATTATAAATTCTCATGATGCAGTCGTCGGAACTTTCCGCGCGTTTAAAAGCTGAGCATGAAACAAAATCGCCCTTAATAACAGCCAAGCTTTCGTTCGGAGCTATGACACCGTCGTGTCTGTCGGTTTCTGCCGAAACTAAGCGGTCATAAGAAATTGAATATGCACGCTCAAAAGCAGTTGCTCTCTCTTTCGGAGAATAAGGAATAATAGCATATTCCAAATTGAGAGGGCGTTTGAGTTGCATATCAGGAGTCGGGAAATGACCCCAATCCCCAATTCTTCCGATGCTTCTGAGCAGTGTAAGCGCCATATCGGTTCTTTCGTCTCTTAAAACCTCATACTCATGCAAACCGCGAGCGGCAATCAAAAGACCGCGGCTATTATCCTCCAGAGCAAAGAAGGCCTGCATACGCTGTAGATTTTCAGGATTAGTCCATCCGTTCCAAGGAACTATATTACGCTCCAATACATCAAACTGACCGTCGGCAAATACAGTCGATGTGGAGATATCCGTTGGGAAAACCGCTCTTATTCTGTGATCCTCGCTTTTGTTTTCAATGTGCGTTTTTATGTCAATTCTATGTATACCCTGCGATAAAGTAACATAAGAAATAATTTCATTAACTATTTTTTCGTCACTTCTTTTTTTATGATCTGCCGATAATCCGACAGGAATATTCATTTTTTGAAGTATTTTATATGTAACCGAAAATGAATTACTTTCAAAAACAGATATTTGGGCATCAGAGGAAAGTGTATAGATTGTTTGCCCTTCGGCGCGGAAATAATTATATGAATCTCCGATATCGCCGGTATCCTCAAAATAATTAAGACCCTTAAAGCTGCTCCCGGATACCAGATCATAAACTGTCAATGTACCGTTATCGGCTATTTCGAGACGCAAGGTGTCATTTTGTGCAGTGCGCTCGTCAAAGCGGAAGGCAGTATCCACAATTTCAGAGCCATCCTTAACCAGCTTATAGGCAAAGCAACCCATACCCGTAAGCTTGACCGGGAACGTCAATTCAACCCCGTAATCCCAGCTACTTTTTCTGAAAGAATCTTTTGGCAACTCAAAACGGAATGTGCCGCCTAAATGTTTAAATTGACAAGGAATCTGATTGCCGTAAAAATCGTATAATGCCAAAGCTTCGGCATCCTCGCGGGATTTAAAATACACATTGGTTTTGATAACCGTTTCCGTTGTTTTGGGGTTGGTATGAAATACGATAATATTTTTTTCAGAGCCGATGGAGGTATCAATTTTTTCAGAAAGAAAGCGTATAGCCTCGCCGAGAACATACTCCGCGGTTTTTTCTGCTTTCATCAATCTGACATCTGTTTCCTTGATTACCTCGTCACAGCTGCAACAGCATATTGTATCATGTGGATGGCTCTGCATAAGCAATTTCCAGGCATGACGAATCATATCAAACCTGTACTCGTCACCGAATATTTTCGAGAAAGCACTTAAGGGTTCACACCTGTTTGAAAGCAAATTCTGAACGCGGTGATTCTTTTGTTTAATAGGAATATGGGTTGACGCAGTCGAAACTAATGAAAATTGTCCCGAAGTGTGTTGACCCGTCAATTCTCCGGAAATAGGATAGAAAGAATCGGAAAAAGGACGAATAGCGGCAATATAATCGTGAAAATTGCTGTGTTTAATTTCAACATCCTTACCGAAGATCCGATTTGCGGCTGCTATTGACTCAGGTATAGTTTTCTGAATCGGCTGATGATCGCATCCGTTCATTCCAAGCAAATTAGGAGATTTGGCAGACTCAGTAGTAGCTGAAATCAGCGCGCCGTAGCGTTCTTTGACTTCTTTTTCGTCTGTAGGCATCTCGTTCGCGTTATTATACCAATTACGGAACATCACACCGATAACCTTAGAACCGTCATGAGAGCTCCAGATTAAATCAGTCTGCGGAGGCAAGGGTGTTTCGGAAGAGGTGTTATCGGCAAAAATTTCTTCGATTCCCCTGCCGAAAACAGCATTATCAATATCAAAGCCTCTTAAAATTTGCGGCAACTGCGATATATTCCCGAATGCGTCCGGCATATATCCGCTCATCAAAGGCTTTACATCAAGTTCTTCACACCGTCTTAAGCCCTCAATCATATTTCGGACATTTGCTTCACCGCTCGTCAGAAACTCATCCTGAAGTATATACCATGGACCGACCTGTATTCTCCCTGCACGTATTAGTGCTAAAAGACGGTCGCGCATATAAGGTCTTATTTCGAGATAATCGTCAATCAAAATCATCTGACCGTCGAGATGAAAATATTTAAAATCGGAATTATTCTCCATAGTCTCTATAAGAGTGTCAAAAAGCTCAACCAACCTCATTCTGAAGTCTTCAAAGCTCATATACCATTCGCGATCCCAATGAGTGTGAGATATAATGTGTAGTGTTTTCATATTGATTTCCCTTTTCCCCGCTGATTAGAAATATGTTTTGGAACATATGCAAAATCACAGTTCAGCCTTAAGCCACAAGCAAAATAATACATTTTTGGGAATTATTGTATTATTTAATTGCAGTTCAATCGATTTGTGTGTTAATTATAACATTCGCACTTATGTTTGTCAATAATATTTTGTCAATTTGATAACAGAATCACTATATGTTTTAGCTCAAACAACAGAGCATTGTATTATATTATTGTATTATTTTATGAGCCGGTTTTTGTCTTAATTAATATAATTGAGCATTTTTGGACAAAAAACTTCATTTATTTTACAGTGTGCACTCTTGACACAAACAATTTTTTGATATAAGATATAACTAAAATCAAATATGAGCGAGAAATGTAATGACATACAAAAACAAACAACGCGATAAAGTAGTTGACTACATCAAAGAGCTTATTACCGATAAGAAAATCAATACCGGAGAAAAATTGCCTTCAGAGACCAGTATCACACAGCTGTTGGGAGTAAGCCGTGTCACTGTACGCAGAGCTCTGGATGAGCTTGAAAAAGAAGGTGCCATTGTTAAATTACATAACAGAGGTGCTTTTGCAAAAAACACAAACTCATCAAATTCGAGTCAGCTAATTCCCTTAATCATGCAAAACGCAACGGAGAATTCAAGATTTCTTGAAATCTACACCGGCGTTCAGGATTATCTTTCTAAGTACAATATACGACCATTACTTTCAATCGCGGGATATGACAGTGATAAAGAAAAGGAATTGATACTTGAGCATTTTCATAACGGATACCGATATATATTGCTTTTGAGCTCTTTTTCAGACAAGAATATTCCTTTTTATTTATCGATGCGGGAAAAGGGAATGCATTTTGTTTTTATTGATAAAAAACCCTTTGAGATGCCCTGCGACTCCGTAACCAGCAATAATTTTGACGGTGCTTATCAAGCAACAAATTATCTTATTTCACAAGGTCATAAGCGCATTGCCATTATTTCCGGTCAACCCTTTCATATGGCGACCAGTAACTCAGACAGACTAAGCGGTTACAAACAGGCAATGCTGCAAAACGGCATTTACGACCCTTCCCTTGTGTTTGAATTTGAAAATGCGAAAGCCGTAAAAATAGCTAATGTGCTTTCAAAAGAAACGTGCGATATCACTGCGCTATTTGTCCTTTCAGACATTATAGCAATAGATATTATGAATTATCTACAGACGGAAGAAATACCAATGTCCGTTTTCGGATTTGATAATCTGCCAGAATCAAGAATTTGCTCACCTAAGCTTTCAACAATTGAACAACCGTTTTACGATTTAGGATATTATTCCGCACGGCTGTTACACCAACGAATTCTTGATAATAATAAGAAATTCACAAATTATACCCTTCCGATAAAATTAATCATCAGAGATTCCGTTTATCCCAATAGATAAAATTCATCAAAATTATTGCAGAGCATATTGAAACCTCCCATTAACGGTTCGATATGCTCTGCTTTCTTTAATCGAGTAGGAGGCTACCCATTAATTGAGTAGCCGACCTCTCACACCACCGTGCGTACCGTTCGGTACACGGCGGTTCAATCATATTAAGTGCACAGACTTGTACGCTTCGGATATGTCATAATATCCCCTGCGTGCAAGTCTTTCGTTTGTTATGGTATGATGTAATATATTTGGAAAACAACTGCGGCATAAATTCCGCCGCGCTTAAAGAAGGTATTTCGGAAATTTCCTGCAAAACAGAGGAAGAAATTTACGCGGCGGCAAACATCATGGAAGCGTGTACCTCATACATAATTTAAAAGGAGCTGATAATGCCCGAAAACAGCAAGCTTATTAACGCGGCAAAGGCGTATATAGACGGGCATTTGTCCGAGGATATACGAATCGAAAAGCTCTGCTCCGAGCTTCAGATAGGCAGAACAAAGCTGTATGAAATATTCCGAAAAGAACTTAACATCGGTGTTTCAAAATATATTCTTAAAAGACGTATGCACAGGGCAAAAAAGCTCATTAAAACCACCGAGCTTTCGGTCACCGAGATTTCCCAAAGCATCGGCTTTTCCGACTACAATTATTTCAGCAAAGTATTTAAAAAATTTTATGGCAGATCTCCAAAGAACTACCGTAAATAATAATCAGAAGCGCTAATCCTTTTTAGTGTGTTTTTCTTATTCTTCTGCGGTGTATTTTAAGTTGGGTAGTTCACTTCACCTATCACCATGACAGGTGGCACCTGCCACCGAGAAGGCATAGTTCCCCCTCGGTGGAAAGTGTTTATTTTTTTACCGCCTTATCTGCCTCGGATTTTGTAAAGCAAGCTGCTCTTGCCGCCTTTGGTTCGGTATCGTTGTTCGGTTTCAAGAAGTCCTGCTTTCCGCAAATCCCGTAATGCTCTGCGGACAGTGGATTGGGACAGCTTAAGCTCTGCCGCTATGGTGGGTATGGCAGGCCAACATTCACCGTCCTTGTTCGCTCTGTCCGCAAGGTATATATAGACAGATACCGCACGGTGCGAAAGCTCCATGCGGTATAAAAAATTAAGCTTGCTCACTTGGGTTCACCTCCCGGTTCTCTCGGCTTGGCGGGGAGTGCCTTCGGCTCGGCGGTTCGGTTTTTAAATCGTTACCGCCTTTTTTCCTGTCTGATGATTTTTCGGGTGAAGTCTGTTGAGGCTCATTGCTTTGGCTCTCTGCCTGATCTTGACCGCCCGCAGCGGCGGCCGCCTCCGCTTCCTTCATTTCTTCATATTCCGTTTTCCGATACTTCTTCACAATACCGGTTATAATCTCCTGTTTCTCGGCGTATTCCACCTCACGGCCGCCGTTATCGGTTACGGTGTAGGGGTCTTTCTCGTTAAAACTAATACCCCAATTTTTGAAAAGCTTAAGCCTGACTCTCATCGGGTGTACGCCTGTTTTCATCACAACAAATTGACCTTTGGGCATAGATTTTAATTCGTCGGGTGTGAGCAATGGGCGCTCGATCATCTGTAATGACTGCGAGGGATCATTCTTTGAACGGCTGACCGATCCGGACATTACGGTTCGGCTGCCCAGAGCTTTGGAGAGTACCTCTGCCGAGGAGCTATTGGGTGCGAAACCGCCGAATATTGTGAGCTGAGTGTTGTCCACAATAATTTCCGCGCCCTCTTTGCCATAGTTTTTGTCAAGCTGTGAGAAGGACTGAATAATCGGTACAATCTGCAATCGCCTTGAACGGGATGCAGAGAACATCATCTCTGCGGATTCTATTTTCGGCAAGGATAGCGATAGGTAATTCTTTGATGCAATCGCCAAATTTTCCCCCGCTTCAAACCGTGCGTGAGTCTTTCGAACTCACACGGCTTTCCATCGACAATGCATATTGATTAGATTAGTATAAACTTCAAAACTCAAGAAACTCGAATTATTTCATTTCCAACTTTTTCTCTTAATTCATTGATTTTTCCAAGCATTATTTTCGTCGGTTTGATTTGATTAAGGCTTGAATTTATAATTTCCATTGATATTGCGTGGATAAGTTTATGTACTTCTTTATGTATAATTATAAGATTAAAATAATCATCAGTGCCACCTAAGAATTTAGGTATTTTATGATGACAGTGAATTTCATCAATACATAATTCTTTACCTGTAATAGCACATTTCCCATATTGAGCCGCAAACAGCGAAATTCTATTATCATAATATTCGATGCTTTTATCATATAACTGTTCTTTACTTAATAAATGCATAACAGAAATTACTGTTTTACTGAATTTTAGATTTTTATGAATTTCTTCTCTGCCCTCTGGGGTATATTTACAAATTTTAATCTTTTTATACATAGGATTTTTCGTTTGCACATATCCAACAGGACATAAAGGCTCATCACAAATAAACCTTAATTGTTCAGATGAGCCAAACCTTTCTTGAATGTGTGAACGGGAAATCGTTCCGTGTTTGCTTATCATTTTACCCAACCTATTAAAAATCGATGTATTAAGCCTATACTGAATTTCCCTACAACTTATTGTTACATTAGTTGCATATCGGTAATAATTATGGATACCTAACACCATTGAATTGTAATGTTTTACATTGAGGATTAGATTATCCGCATTTTCAGAATGTTGTATTACGCTATGAAAATCTATACCTATAATCAATTATTATCATCGACTTGTGGCTGTTCCTCCGTTCTCCATTACAGAGAACATCATCAGTAATGCCACTGCTTTACCCACAATTAAATTGGCTTATTATTCTTCGACCAAACCACATTTGTGTATTGTAGGTTGCCACGTTCCGATAACCTTATCTTTAGCATATATACTTAGGTGCCTGCTCTAAGCCTGATAACTTGATAGTGCCTTTAACACTATAAGGTATTTCATATCGGAAAATCTTACTTTACCTCATTATCACCGTACAATACGGTCTGCACATTTCTATGCAGTCGAATTTTAGACCCGTACATTCACAGGTTCGTCAGATATTTCTATCATTCTCACCATATATATTTTATAGACTCCCGACCTATAGGTGACACAGCCAACCTCTTGACTGCTTTCGTGAAAAAGAAATTTTCTTTTTCTTACGGTTACTCTCAGCCGACTTCACCGAGCTTCTGACAAAAGAGGTTTCCCTTTAGTGCCAGTCGGAGTATTAGAGGTAGCGTTTCAGGACGTTACTCCCTCATTCCACTACTCAGGTTATCAGTTCTATGAAACTGATTATATAAAACTCCTTTCATCTTTTTATATATTATATTTCAGCTTCACGCCTAATCTTTTCAATTAGGAACGTGTCGCACTTCCGAACTCGTCACAGAAGAAAATACAGCGGTTTTTGAGCTTACCCTTGTTTTCATCTGCTACGGCAAGGATTTCTCTGTATAGCTGTTGAATGATAAGAGAGATCATAAAGAAGGTGTTGGGATTTTCCTCCGGCATGATTACGAATATAGCCGATTTCTCATTGCAGAACTTTTCGGCGTCGATTTCGGTATCAAAGCATAGGAGCTGTTCCAGTTCCGAATCGAGGAAGGAGTTCAGTCGGGACAGTGCCGTACTCATAACGCTTGCCATACTTTGTTCGGCTGTATTCAGTGCGGCTCCCGCAAACCACTTAGCTTTATGGTCGTTCGGTAAAAGCTCCATAAGCTGCTGAAACTGATTTTTCCCTTTTCTGCTTGAAGGCGCGAGCAATTCTTGTATGATTTTGAACACAGATACAATGTGCCGTTTCTGAGGTTCACAGAACTCTGCCACAAGCAGAATAGTTGCAGTCAATAAGCCCTCGGCGGCGTCATAGAAGTACGCATTCTGACCGAAGCTCGCCGCGTCCATACCGGATAGAATAATGGTTTTAGAGATAATCTTGGCATATTTCTCGGCTTTGGCTTTGTATATGAGCTTGTTTTCTTGCTGATATAAGTCCATATACTTGTTGACGAGGTGCAGGAGATTGTTGCCGTTGGAGCGTGTAGGATTGCGCAGATCAATGACCGAAACATTGTAGCCGTAGCCTTTGGCAATGTTGCCGTAGTTACGCATAACATCGCCTTTGGTGTCGGTTGAGAGGAACGACATTCCGCTGGCGCAGGCGTACTCGATGCAAGGATACAGCCAAAATGCGGTCTTGCCGACACCCGCCGCACCAATCATCAGCGCGTGGACATCTCCTGTATCCACCATAGCGGTGGTATGATGCTTGCCTCCTGTACAGCCTACCACGATTCCCTGCGGCAAAGCTTCTTCCGGTTGTTCTTTCTTCTTTTTGAAGAAGCGGCGCTTTATCATTCGGGACACGGTCGGCATTTCGCCCTTGGCCGCCTGTTTGCGCCATTTCTCAGGTGTAAACGGAATGTGATTGTAGATTTTCTGTATTTCCGATTTGGTCGCCCACCGCGCCGTTCCGTGCTGACCGTCGCCGACCGTCTTGGATTTAATGCTGTTGAGGTTATAGATGTGGGCAAGTAAGGTAACGCCACCGAGAATGCAGAACATCACTACGGCGACGAAGATCAGAGTTGTAACGCCTGACACGGTTCTTCTCCTTCTTCCTCATTTTCATTGGATACAGAAAACTCCGCGCCGGGGCGCGGAGCATTGCCGTCGGCTGCCAGCCGATCCTCGTTCCAATCCTTATGGTTCGGAACGAGGATTTCGTGCTGTATACCTTGTATAAACAGCTTATCGGATATTCGTTTGTTTGCTTTCTGACCGGCTTCATCGTTATCCATGCAAAGGTACACCTTTTTTATATTCGGATTGTCTTTCAGCATTTGAAAAAGCACCCTGTCCGAAACGGAACAGGATGCCGCATAGCTGTGAATACGCCAGCAATCTTTATTCAGAGATATGAACGAGAGCATATCGATTGGTGCTTCAAATAAGCATAGACATTTGCTCTGCCCATGCCAGTGAAAGCTGTACTCCGGCATACTGCTGTCGGCATTGCCTTTGTAGGTACTTTCGCTGCCTGTACCTCGTTTATGCGCATGGCGGGGTATGCCGTCCATATCATAACCCACGAACACAGCGTTGTGATAATCAGCCGATTCATAGATCATCTTCTTATGCACAAAGGCATTCAGCACATCGCGGTCAATTCCGCGGCGGGTTAAAAGATAGGCATACACACGCCGCATATTATCGTTTTTCGGCGGCAGCTCAAAGGGTTTTGTTTCTTTCACAATGGGCGGCGATACCGTAAGCGTTCCGCCGCAACCGCCGAGCAGATATTCCATTGCTTCTACATAGGATTTGTTATAATATCTTCGGACAAAGTCAATGGCGTCACCGCCTACTTGTTCGTATTGGTGATACCACAGATTGCCGCGCACGGTGACCTTCTGCGAGCCGTCACGCCAGACATACTCCTTGCCGGAGCGTTTTAATGTTTCGCCAAGGCTTTGCAGCAAAGAGACAAGATCGGTCTGTCGAGCCTGCTCTTTCTGAACGTCTGTAAAATGAATATAGGTTGACATAGGAACTCCTTTCAATTTTTTGTAAAATAGGTTGAATTTCGCCTATTGAATGTGTATACTATAGTTGGAGGTGTTATCATTGAATATTAACACAAATAATCTTGTTTCCATTACAGAAGCAAATCAGAATTTTTCAAAAGTGGCACGGCTTGTTGATGAAAACGGTTCCGCCGTTATTTTAAAAAACAATGTTCCGCGCTATCTGATCGTAGAGTTCGGGCAGGCAGAAAAGGAACAGCTTGCTTCGGACGAAGATGTTTTGTCTATATCCAAACGCTTGATTGCAAAGAATAAGCAAGCCTATGAGGTGCTTGCAAAATGAAGAAGCTAACAAAAGAACAGATAATGTGGATTATTAAACACCAAATTTGATAAATCGCAGCTCGTAAGGGCTGCGTTTTTTATCCCATTTTCTGTCCGTGCGCTTGTTTCTTTTCTTCAATCTTTTTGTGTAATTTGCGGTCGATGGCAGCGCCTTTTTCTTTGTGCTCCTCCAAGCGGTTTTGAAGCATGAGGCTGAGATGATGCAGAAGACGGATAGTACCCAATGCCGCCGACCAATTCCTACCCGATTTTATGCTGTGCAGAAGCTGCTCGGCATACCTGTTGCCGTGTTCTGCGGCGGAGGACAGATAGAACATCGCCTTGGTATAATCACGCTCCGTTTCTTTGCCGTACAGATACAGCCTTCCGAGTAGATATTCCGCAAAGTCATTGCCGTTCTTTGCGGCAATTTCAAAGTTACGGATTGCCCGAAGAACATCCTTGACAGCGTCCTCGGTCAGCAATATCTTTCCCGCAAGGTAGGCAGCATAGGGGTTGCCCTGTGCGGCTGCTCTTTCAAGATAGCCGACAGCCCATTCCAAATCCTGCGGAATGATTTCTCCGCGGTACAACAGCTTACCGAGAATATATTGCGCCGGAGCGAAGTGCTTGTCTGCCGATTCGGTCAGAAGCCTAATCGCTTCGGGTATATTCTGCAAGAGCAATACACCGTCGAGGTATGTCTTGCCGAGCATATATTTCGCATAGCGGTTTCCTTTATCTGAGGAGCGTTTCAGCAGTTCCTCCGCGCGGGGCAGGTCTTGTTCTATATCTGTTTCTTGAAGCAAGGTCTTGCCGAGTAGATATTCGGCGTACTGATTGCCGTCTGACACCGCATCTTCCAGCCACACCAAGGCGTAATCAATATTTTTAGTTACATCCTCGCCGCGGAGAAACATTTTACCAAGACGGTATTTGGCAACATCACATCCGAGGTGTGCCGAGTCAATAAGCAGATCCACCGCTGTATCGGGATCGTAATCCTCGCTCTCGCTGTCGAGCAGTTCCTTTGCCTGATGATAGAGATTCCACATAGCAGATTTCTTTTCTTTATCGATGAGAGGAGGTTCGGTTTCTTCATCTGCTGGTTCGGGATCGGGAGCAGACTGTTCCTCCGTCTCATCTATCGGAAACCTGTCGGCGAGAATGTTTATCGCTTCCTGAATGACAGTGTTTTTTACAGTTTTGAATTCGGGATTATCGACAAGCGGAATCCGAGGAGGCAGTTCCTGTGTATAGGTTTGCAGGATTTCCTCTTTCTGCTCATACCACAAATCATAGAGTACGGCTATGCGCTCATCGGCGGCAAGCTCATCTACGATGCGATTCACAATTGCTTTCACATCAGCTTTCAAATATCCGTACTGCTTTTTGCCGCTTGTTTTTGAGAGACGGTCGGCAAGCTGTAAAAGCATTTCCTCAAGCTTTGGATTATCATAGGTGCCGCTGTTGATTTTAGAAATAATTTCCGCAATCACTTCGCGGCTCCCGCTTCGTAGCGCGTCACGATGCTCAGTCTGCTTTTTATATTCGCATAGAAGTTCTTGGGCAAAGATGTCATTTGCAAATGCCGAGCGCAAATTCATCACGCCGCGCTTAGACAGATACGGCTTGATGCCCTCGTCCGCATACACTATAAGATGCACATGGGGATGATGCGATTCGTTATGAAATGCACCATACCATTTTAACTTATTCAACGGAACATTGAAATTATCAGAAAGCGTTTCTGCCTGAGTGCGAAGCATATCCCGCCAGCGTTCGCCTTTATTGAATCCCAATCGTTCGGCATCCTCACGACGAAGAGAAATAATGACCGTCCAAACATTGCCGCCGTAATTATTAAGCTCATCCGACACCTCATTAAGCTTTATCTGTACTCCGTCATCAGTAAACAGTCCGTGTGATCCGAAGCGCTGCGCCCGCGGTCGAGTGGCGATATAGTCAGCGTAGGTCTTGGTCTGCATAACCTCGTATGAATTATCTTCGAGAGCGCGGGTGATGAATTCCGAAGCGTTTCCAACAGTCGGTTCTTTGAGATAGTCCTCATACTCCAACATCTCTTTGCTGTCGGGAAAGTCAGTAAGGATTTTTTCAATGAGCTGCTTTTGCTTTAGCGAGGTCGGCGCGAGCTTAAAGGATTTATCTATCTTATCCACGCCTTCTCTCGTCGCAATATATTTTGCATAGCCGCCGACACTTGTTCGAGCATTCGGTTTCAGATATTTAAACTTGGTGATCAGCTTCGCCATACATCATTATCCTTTCTGCCAGTCAACGGCATCCTCGAAAGAAAAGTTACCGTTTAATCGCTTGACTTCCTTCACACACTCACCGCGCAAGCGTTCAAGAGATATCGGATCAATATCCTGCGACGCAGCAATAAGATTCTGCATGATAGCAATCTCAACCGCCAGCTTGAAGAGCATTCGGTCCTGACGGTTGTTGCTTTCCAAAACAATACTTTTCATGTTTGAGAGAAAAGCATTTGGAAGATACGAGGTTTCCTCCTCTGCCGTAACATGTCCGACATAATACCTAATGGCACGGTCAATAAATTCTGACTGACTTCTGCTTTTATCCTTGCGATAATTATTCTTCACAAGCTCTAATGTGCTTGGATATGCCCATAGCAAAAATTTTTTCTTTCCCTTTGGAGCAGACATTGTATCACCTCCGTATCTTTTTTAGCAACCCTACCCAAAATCGCCGTAAAATCGGCTTTTATCCGCATAACAACCCACATAATATTATCTTTAGGCTTCAAGCAACCCTCCCTGTAAAAAGCGAGTTTTAAGCTCCGAAAATGCCCTAACGGTCGGCGTTGCCGTCCGTTGTGAATAAGAGGTGGGTGCAACTGCAACCCACCTCTTTTTCTCCTGCTTATTTTCGTACCGCCTGCCGATTTCCGCAAAAGGGTGCGAAAACCGCCACAAACGGCTCTTTGCCTTTGCAGGGCTTGTGTTTACCCGCTGTGGGGTTGCATCTCGCCACACGGGGCGGCACAGGGGCTTACGGACGGGGCTTCGGCGGCAATATCAATGTCGCTCATTTGCACTCACCTCGCTTACTTCGGTATGCTCTGTTTTCATGGGCTTCGGCTTTTTAGGCTTCGGCACGGCAGAGAGGGAAACAGTGCCGGATTTCATGTCGATAAAATCACGCACACCGGCAGGCACGGTTTTGGTGTAAAGAGCGTCCAGAGCTTTTTCGAGTTCCGCTTCGGCGGTCGTGCCTTTCTGCGAAAGATAAAGGACAAGGGCGGATGCCTTGTCCTCGTCAAATGAGATATTGAAGGTTGTCTTTTTCATGTGGGTGATCTCCTTTCAGATACAAAAAAGCGACGCCGTTTTTCGGCGCCGCATTGTCGGGTATATATTTTTAGATAGTTTTGAGCGTTTGCGAGAGCAACAGCAGCACGATAATCGAAGCCGCAAACGCCGCTGTCCCGGTGATGACGGCGGCAGGTTTGTTTATCGGCTTTTTCCGAGCTCTGCACACTGCCCATACAAGACCTACGCCCACAGCAGAGGAAAGAAGAGATATTCCGAGTCCTTTCCACAGCCACAAAAGCTCTGCAAAAATTCTCATCGTTTGCACCGCTTTTCTACAGCGTAAGTCCCATATCGGGTTCTTCGTCCTCGGACAGTTCCCCGTCCATTTCGATGAGCTCACGAACCCTATCCTGCCCGCAGAGGATAAAGGTGCGGATATATTCCCGGTCTACCTCGATAGGAATTTCGTCAAGGCATTCGTCGATGGTATCCTCTGTGATCTCCGGCAGGCGCATTTCCCGGTACAACTCACGCGCTTCTTCGCAGTCCTGCAGGAAGGCTTTGAGGAAACCGATCAGTCCGTCATGAGTGCGGCGGACATCGGAGGGATAGCCCTTGGCAATCAGTGCAATATTGTTATCGTAGTTCGGTGAAAGAGATATTATCCTACCGGTTTTCACATCCCGCAGCAGTCCGAAGTTTTCTGTATGGCGGTCCATATTATAGCAAATCGTATCCATCCATAGGAGCAACAGATACTGCTCAGCTATATCCGGCGATATTTCATTCAGAATATTAAAGCAATTTTCGTAATCCTCATCATCGTCTGCAAGTGAGCGCATAGGCTCAAAGTTGACCTCTGCACCGTTAGTAAAATCCTTTGAACGGATATACTCGCCGTCCAACTCATAATGCGCCATCGGCAGTCCGAGCTTTTCACCGAGCCTGCAGATAAACAGTTCCGAAAAGTATTCCTTTTCATTGCCGTTTTTATACATCCACCATTCGCCGTTTATAAGTTTCCAACACTTTTCAAAGCTGCCGGTATTTGTAAGCTCCGGCGTCCGTGAAGGACGGTTTGAAAAGCTGTCGGGGTCGCCGCGCAGGGCAAGCTCGGAAAAATAGTTTTCCTTAAACCGTATATCTTCATACACAGCCGCCGAGCCTTCGGGTCTGAACCAATAGCGGTCGGTCACCGTAGCAGCGTTTACTGCAAGCGCAGTCTGCGCATCGTCCGTTATGCGCAGCCGCAAGGCTCTTTTGAGAAGCCTTGCATTTTTTCTGCTATGGTCTACGGCGCGGTAGGCAAGCCATTTTTCAACATCTTTAGTTCGTTTTAAATACAGCGGCAGCAAAATATCATCCGCATCTGTAATTACACCGTTTTTTATATGTGCTATAACACGGTCTTCCGACATAAGTGTCCCCGTAATGTTTTGCATATTCCGCACCGCCTTTCAATATTTATTTCCGATATTATAGCCTGTTTTTTTATAAAAATCAACCGCCCGCTAAAACTTACATAATCAGTTCTGGCTCAAAGCCGTATAATTTCACTTTTATCCATTCTGCTCAGTCCTTTCATTGTTATTCGTTTTTTATTGATTTATTTATTCTCTTGTTGTATAATGCTTGATGTTCAGAATTAAAAAAAGCATAAGTTTTTTGCAAGCTACAGGGGAGCATTCTATGGCAACAGCATTATTGATTATAATATATATCGCTTTTATCGGTTTGGGAATTCCGGACTCGCTTTTCGGTACGGCATGGCCAGCAATATACTCTGACTTCGGACTGCCTTTTTCATTCGGAAGCTTTGTTACGGTCATAGTGTCTTGCGGAACGGTCATATCAAGCATTATCAGTTCTAAAGTAATTGCCAAGCTCGGAACCAATAAAGTTTCGGCATACAGCACACTTCTGACAGCGATTGCCTTGCTCGGCTATTCTTTTGCACCGAATTTATGGGTGATGTGCTTTTTATCTGTTATACTCGGCATAGGAGCAGGCTCAATAGATGTAGCACTGAACAACTATGTTGCTCTGCATTATTCCGCAACACATATGAGTTTTTTGCATTGTTTTTACGGCGTTGGCGTTTCTGTAAGCCCCTACATTTTATCCCTTGTTATTGCAGGCAAATCCGGTTGGCGTGGCGGATACAGAATTACTTTTGTCATTCAGCTTGCCATAGCTGCGCTATTGTTTATATCGCTTCCGTTATGGCATAAGGTGCACGGTGCTGAAAGAAACGCCGATGAAACAGAACATAAAAGTTTATCGCTTGGAAACATATTGAAAATCCCGGGCGTGAAAATGATGTGCGGACTGTTTATCGCATCCTGCGCAATAGAATGCACCTGCGGCGGATGGGGCAGCACATTTCTTGTGGAATACAAGCACTTGTCCCCTGAAAAAGCAGCCCGAATTATAATGATATATTATATCGGAATGACTCTTGGACGGTTTTTGTCCGGCGTGTTGGCTACAAGATTACATAGCTGGAAGATAATAAAGCTGGGGCAGATCGTATTAAGTGCAGCCCTGTTGCTTTTGGTTCTTCCGAGCAATGTATATCTGTGCGCCGCCGGAATGTTTTTAATCGGACTCGGAAACGGTCCGCTGTTTCCGAACTTTAACTACCTTACGCCCGAAAACTTCGGCAGTGAGATTTCACAGTCTGTCATCGGAATTCAAATGGCATCGGCATATATCGGAATCATGCTTGCTCCTACGCTTTGCGGATTGCTCGGTCAGACATTCGGTATGGTCATTTTCCCGTTTTACCTGATATTGTTTTATATCATTTTGATACTGTTGACGATCCGTGTAAGGGCGGTGTTAAAGAAAAACACAGAACAGAGTTAATGCCATAAACAGTACCCTTATCTGCAAAATTCTTTCTTTACAATCATATTTTTCATCACCTCCGAAAATAAGAAAGCTGCTTGATTCTCAAAAGAAAACCAAGCGGCTATGTATTTGTTATTCAATTTTCCTGTACCTGTTCTTCGGCTGCCGACACATATTCTTCAAGTCTTTGCTTTTCAAGCTCTGCTATCATCTCCGAAAAAGGTTCGAGGTTACCGTTTACGGCATAAGTTTCAAGCGCATCGAAATATTCAAGGCGGTTTTCCTTTACAACAGACACCGGAAGAAAGCCGTGCGACATAAGCTGATAGTTCATAATCATCCGCGAGGTTCTTCCGTTGCCGTCCGTGAACGGATGCATCCGCACAAATTCCGCGTGCGTCCATGCCGCCAACTCTATGGCGTTATTTTCATATTTATACGCAAGGTCTGAAAAAAAGTTTTTAACCTGACGGTACATTTCACTTGGTGCCGGCGGTTTATGACCTGCGTCCGGAATGCGGACTTCTACATTGCGGTATACTCCGCCTATGATAATGTCATGCATAAGCAGAGTGTGAATATCTTTCACCGTATTTTCGTCAAGCGGCTTTTTATCTGCAACGCATTTTTGCACATAAGCGAATGCCTTTGCGTGGTTTACAACCTCGTATATTTCACGGAGCATTTTCCTGCCCACAGACAACCCGTCCTCAATAACAGCCTTTGTTTGTATAAGGGTCAAAGTGTTGCTCTCTATTGCGGTTGAGTTATGCGCATATTCAACATTAAAGCTGTCATTAAAGCTCGCCGCCACCTCCGGCGGAAGGTCGGTCTTTACTTTATTTGCCCGATCATTTAATTGCAGCAATAAATTGTAATCCATTCCGGCTCACCTCGCTTTTATTTATGCTTTATTTTAGCGACGGTTAATTCATAGCTTACATCAAGCAGCATTTTAATTATTTCATCAGACGCGGTGCCGTCTAACGCTGCCGTAACCCAATTTTCCTTGTTCATATGATATGCGGGAAAAATTCCGGATTCCGTGCGTACCGAGCCTAACAATAACGGATCGCACTTTAGATTTACCACATCTATGATATCCGTTCCGCGCAACCCGATTCGGTATCGCGGTATATCCATAATCAGCGCAAACCATTTCTTATTGTTGCTGTGGCGGTACACCTCAAAATTCGGATTTTTGATCCACGGACAATCCGGCTCTATACCGTAGGTTTCCGCTATGTACTTTTTTAATTCCAAACGGTTCAATAGCTTATCCCCCTGACGAATTATTAAAACTATTATACTATAAAAGCACAAAATAGTCTACTGCTGTTACTCACGGCTTTTAATCAAGGTTAAAATTTTACCGTAATCCTCTGCTTTAAGCTCCGTGCCGAATGCGGAGTTTACAGCGGCAATAAGCTGCTCGTCGGTCTGATTCTCTGCAAAGCAGGCGGACAGCTTTTCCGCAAAGCTTTCATCTCCTGATTGTTCATACAGAAAGAACATATATAACGCCTGCGCTTCCTTTGTTTTCTCTGCCGTAAAACCCTTTTCGGTCATAGCGGTTTCAATAGCTTTCATCGTATCCTCAATCGTCTGCAATTCAGCCTTTTCCACGTCCGTCAGTTCCTCGGAGACAAAGCGGTTAAGGTCTTCGGGATCCATATCCGCGCTCATATTTAAAGCCGAAATAAATACCGCAATCGGCATTGCGATTATAACTATAACGCCGAGTATCAGCCCTATCAACGTTTTTCGGGATTTTTTATCGGTAAATACTGCGATGGCTATTTTCTTGAGTGCGGCGGCTACCGTGGCACTCATTATCTACCTCCCGATTTGCCGAACAGTGCGGCCTTGTATTCGGGCGCTATAACCTGCAAAAGATACCTTTCGTTGCCGCAGCGATAGAGACAGGTGCCTCGTTCGGGATATTTGATAAGTTCAAATTCGCTCGGCTCGACCTGCAAGGCGTCCATATATTCCTTGGGGTTAATCTGTCCGGCATTAAACAGGAACTGGTGCGTCGGAATGGAAAACAGCGGCTTTGTAAACTCACGAATGGACGGAATCAAAAAGTCCTCGATATTCTGACTTGCCAGAATGACCGAGGAGTCCTTTTTGCGCACACGCTTCATGCAGTTGCGCAGATATTCGATTGTAGTCATGTTGGATAAAAACAAGTACAGCTCATCCACCGATGCCGCCGTACTGCCTTTGCCGAGCAATTCGTTGCTCATAAAGGACAAAATGTTGAACAGCATACAGTCTTTGAGTCGGCGGTTGGTATCCATAAGACCTTTTACGCCGAATACGAGAAAGTTGGAGTCGGTAATGTTGGTGTGTCCGTTGAAGTATTTGCTTTCAGAGCCTACGCACATGGAATGGATTCCGAGGCAGACCTCTTGGAGCGTTTCCTCTGTATAGAGGTATTTTCTCTGTTTGTCGTAGGTCATAAATTCTTCTTCACAGAGCTCGTAAAAATCCTGCATAATCGGAAAGTCTGAGGGCTTTTTTATGCTGTAATCCGTTGTGTCGGTAATACCGAATCGGGCATACAGCTTGGAGAGCAGGATTTCTATGGTGTCGATCTGCGAATCGGTAAAATCCTTGTAGCTGCGGAAGAAGTCCTTTAAAAACGCAATATGCTGTGAGAGCCGTGTCACTTTCCTAAACGCTTCCGGGCAGGCTGTGCCTGCTCCCGATTCGCGCACCGAGTCTGTTTCTTCGCCAAACCCGTTCCCCGCGTCTGAAATATCATTCCAAACTTTAGGTTCTAATGGGTTTATGATGTATTCGCCCGACATAAAATCTATATAGCAGCCGTCGAGCGCTTTGCATAGATCCTCATACTCCGTTTCGGGATCGAGACAGATTATGCGCTTACCCGATTCACGGATATTGGTGAGAATGAGTTTCAAAAGATAACTCTTGCCCTGACCGCTGTTGCCGAGGATGAGGATATTGCTTGTAGTCTTGTCCTCGGCTCTGCGGTCGAAATCCACAAGGATATTCGTGCCGTACTTATCTCTGCCGATATATGAGCCGTGTGGATCTGTTTTGCCGCTGAAATTAAATGGGTACATATTGGCAACAGATGATGCAGGCAATACTCGCTCATACTGTGCGCCAAACATATTCGCGCCCACGGGCAGAACAGAGAGAAAGCCCTCTTTCTGCCGTAATGTCAGCCTATCGACGGAAATTTTGGAACGAGTCAGTTCCATTGCAATGTCGCTCTGCAATTCCTTGAGTTTTTCCATGCTCCTGGCTTTCAGTTCGATGAATACCGACACATGGAGCAGAGGCTCTTTGTTCTTGCGGAGATTGGCGAGAAGTTCAATTACATCCTGCAAGTTGCCCTCGGCTTCAATGGTTTCGCTTACATCATTGCCGCCGCTTTTAAGCCTGTTTCTGCGCGTGGCATTTTGAATGATCTTTCGCTGTTCCATAGATTCAACAAGCCTATGGTAAATGCGCAAGGTCAAACCGTTACGGTCGGCAAGCTGTGAGAGGATTGCCTGTTCCTCGGTAGTGGGCGGATACTCCCGAATTGCCCACACGCAGCGGTAGCTGTCGCCTACGATATAATGGTCGGATAAAAATTTAACTGTGCCGGGCAGAATCATATCGAAGAAATCCTTGGTGCGGATTTCCTCTGCCTGCTCCGGCGTTAATACTTTCGGTTTTCTTTTGAGCATAATATTTTCCTTTCTGCCGTAAAAAAGATATAAAAAATCAGCCGTTCGGTAATTCCTGAACGGCTGACTGCTGTGACACTTTTTAATTTTACATAGTCGGCTGCATGCCCTCTGTTTCATCCTCGGATTCGGTTTCTTCAAGTCCGCTTGTAAGCGAAATTTCCGGCAATGCTTTCAAAAACTGTTCGGCATTCCGGTAGGCAATGCCGTCCTCGGTATCCTTATTTTCACCGAGATACAGCACATAGCGCCCCTCTAATGTACCGAAGCGTGGAGTGGTAAGCAAGAGCATATTTTCATTGCGCAGATGCCTTGACTGCTCACTTACGCATTTATCACTGTGCTTTATTTCATATGCAGCGCAGCCGCGTTCGTTTCTTCCGTAGATAAGCATATCGTATTCGCCGGTTGCGAACTGGTATTTAAACACATCGTAATTTCTTCCGAGCGCTTTCATAGTTTCAAGCAGCACGATATCTTCAAGCATTCTGCCGCGCACTTCTTCGAGAATACGGTCGGTGATGAATGTTTTTTCATCCTCCGTAAGCTGCCCGAAGGTTTCATACTGCATCAGCGAATACACAAGCGCCTGTGCCTGACAATAGCGCATACCGGGCTGAGTAAACAGTATGCGTTCCTCCTTTTCAAGCCCCATTTCGGCATTGCGGACAGGGCATTCCACAATCAGATCCAAGCCCTTCAAATATTCCTTGATTCGCGCCGCCTGCGACGGTGTTATCTCGACGGTCTGCTCGGCTTTGTTGCGAATGTTCAATAGCTTCATCAGCTTCTCGGTAACGGTTTTTTTATCGATTGCTTCAAGAATGTTCGTTCTTTTCTGCAAATCCCGTTCGTTTTTTAGATTGTGCGCAGTTATGCCCAGATCGCTTGAGACGAAATCTCTTGTCAGTACGCTTACAAGAAAACGGTGGTTCATATCCTCGACAATACGGTTGATGGCGCTTGTCAGCTCATCCGCCTCGTACAATTCTCTGAGCGGTCCGAACCTATGACCGTACCGGCAGCAGGCAAGCGAGTGCTGTATGTTCCTGCTTATTGCCGTATCCACATATTTTCTTGTTGATTCGTCATCCCTGAAAGAAGCGTCATCGGCGATAACATCTTCATTTTCAAAATCAAGCTCTCCCTGACTCAAAAGACCTCCGTAGCGAATATACTCGTCAATACTGTCAATTCCGAGCAATCGGCTGTATTCTCTGAACGGAATAAATGTTGTATGGATCATACGCACACGGTCATACAGCTCGTTATCCCGCGCAAGCCAGAAGCCGAGAGAATCTTTGCCGGAAAGAACAATTTTCATACCCATCATAGAATAGATATCCGAAAAAAGTGCGGCGGAACCAATAAAGTCTTTCATAAGGGTAACTTCATCAATAAAAGCGTAACGATAGCCGTTATCAAACATCTTCTCTAAATCCCGCGTAATTTGAGCCATTGTGTTTTCGGTATTCATTTTAGCATAAAAGCATTTGCCGAATTCTTCTTCAGACATTTCTGCAATAGTCTGCAACAACAGCGTTGTTTTTCCCGTTCTTTTCAAACCGAAAAGAGCGCATACACGCGTTCTGTCTGTACTGTGCAAAAATTTTTCAATTCTGCCGAAACAATCGCGTTTTTTTAAACCCTTTACGGTTTCAATCATTTGGCGTAGGTCGTCGCCGTAAACAATCTTGGTTTCATACACAATATTTTCCCCCTCATTTGGACATATCACTTGCACCGAACCGGCGCACCCTCTTATATCCCACAGATAACCTACAAGTCAAGAGGTTATCTGTTTGTTTTATAAATTTCTCCGCCGCCTGTTTTCATTTCTGCCGTAAAAAATCAGCCGCTGAGTATGTTTAGCGGCCGATTTTTCACAGCATATTCATTGTATAATCTTCGGCTATATCCTCCGCCACATCATCCTCTGCGGTATCAGTCTGAACCGGGTGCTCGGAAAGAGCCAACTGCCGCAGCGTTTCAATTCTTTTTTCAACCCCATCGTTTATTGCGTTTATACGGCTGTCGTCAATATATTCCTCCGCGCCGTCCGATGACAAAACCTCTTTTATAACCTCGCCCACATCCGAAAGGCTTTCAAAATCTATCCACCCGAAATCCGATACAAGCTTTAGCTGCTCACTGTGATGATTTTTAAACGGCTTGCAGACAACATCTCTGCCCGAGCGTATCTTTGCCGGAATTTTATCATAGCCGAATGAAGAACCGCTGTCATATATCGGCGCCATTCCTATCCATTCAAGCGTTTCGGCATTTCTGATCGCTCCGAAGTTATTAAGGTGTCTGTCTTCATTCGCAATAATGTAATCCAGAACTATCATACGGTCAAGAAACGGGACGACGCCCTTTATTCCGAGAGCCTCACAGCACTCTTTGAAATGCGTATATGCCGAGGTATTATTGCTTTTCTTTTTTGTCTGCAATATGCGCCATGCGGGTATAAGCTCCGTGGCTTCGTCTATAAAGTCCTCGCAAACGGAATACGGTGCGCCGTTATCCCACATCAGCGTGTACGGAATATGCGGGATGCTTAAACGCTCCATTATTTTTGCCGCTATAACCTCATTAAACGGCTGCTGTCTGAACGGATTGCTCCCGCCTTTGATAAGGCAGCGCTTTCCGTTTATTATTTTCCAACGCTTTTTCAGATTACCGTCCGAGGTGCTGTCCGGCGTGCTGAAATTAAGCGCGCCCGTTTTCCTTTTCCCACCGAACAGTATGTCGCCTATATCGTCGGAAAAATCGTTATTGAAGAAATTCACTTCGTCCCAATTAAGACCCGATCCGTCGGGGCATATCCAATATTGGTCGGAAAGGCTCAGTCCGTAACAGCGGACAAGCAGCATTTTCGTGCTCGGTATCTGCAAGGTTTCAAGCGCTTCTCTTATCCCCGAGCGGCTTGCCGGAATTGAGCGGTCGGTCCACCAATCATTTAAGGCTGCACGGTCGGCAGCACCGTCCTTAAACGACACGCCGACAGGTAAATGCTCCGGAGCATATATCTTATATATTTTCAGTATAAAACCCGCAGCGTTATCCACTTCGATTTCGGCAACCGGAATACGCTTATGCATAAAGGTGCATTTCAAGCTTATTGCCCCCTTTTCTCATTAAAGATATTTTATCACATTGCATATATAAAAATCAATTCAAATTTGAAAATACTGCTCCCCGTCAATATTCGGCATTGTATCTCCCTGCATACTCGCGTCAAAATATAACGCTAAAATCCGTTTAATTTCCGGCTTATTAAGTCTATGCACCTCAAAGCCCTCGCCGGAGATTTTGCTTTCAATGCGGTTTGCGGTCTCAAATACCTGCTTTTCTTTCTGTCCTTTGAGCCTTGCAACAAAGAAAAACTGACGGGCGGCAGCCATTTCTACCTGAATGGTGTCGAGAAAGTCTATATCCTTTTTTATAAGCCTCTTTACCCTGCCGTTATCCTCTGCTTCAAGCCGAGCGGTCAGATAGGCTTTATTATCGTCAAAGCATTCGGATGAATCGGTGCAGACTATCTCAATATCCGGCAGAGCCGACAGCACCATCATAAGGTGGCGTATTTTCACTTCAATATTCGCATGTGACAGTACCGATATATTGGTGGGAGCTACACGGAAAAATAGCAGTTCTCCCCTGCCTGTCATAAGCCCATATTTCGTAAAGGTCTTAATGCCGATAAGCTCCTGCACCGAACGGCCTTTTTTCTGCTGCTTCATTGGTGTTACCTCCATTCAAAATATTGCTGTGTAGATATAAGGTATTTCACGGCGTAACGCATAAAGTCAAGCACGGTGGTATCGTCCATGCGAATAGTAAGAAAACCGTAACAAAGCGTTACTGCGGCGGGCATAACCGTTTTAAGCTGCACTAATATTACGGCGGACAAAAGCACCGCTATCGCCAAAATCACAAAGTCACGCATACTCCAAAGCCAGAGGTTAGCGGTGGCTTTGAGGTTCTGCGGGTAGATATATCTCGTCATTGCGTTATTCCCCCGTTCTCAATATTTCTTGATTCCTCACAAAACTCCTGCGGCGTCTGACAGTATTCCTCGCGGATTTTCTGCGTTATCATACCCTTGATGAGCCGCGACTCCGCGTCGGTCGGCACATAATCAAAATACACGCAGCCGCCCGGCTTATCTATTTCACACTCAATGCGGAGTGTATCGGCATACGGGTCATATTTTCCGTACATATTAAGCCATACATCTTCCGTATCATTTATGTGCAATGCGAATTTCCTGTCTGCGTCAAACCAACACCTGAAAACTACGGTTATCTCGCTGCATATGTCACAGTCGACTTCCATATCCCGGTCAACCTCGAGCGTTTCTTTTGTAAACTCCGGCGTATCCATTTTTGTAATAACAGATACCGGTCGGTATTCCGCGTCAGCGTTATGGCTGCTCAGTTGCTCACGGATATGCTCCGCAAGCTGATCTGAAAGAAATTGACTGCATACTGCTTTTGCCTGCTCATGGATAATTCCGAGATATTTAAGCCCCGCCCTGTAACGGGCGAGGAGCTTATCATAGGTCATATCCTCGTTTAATGATGGCTCGAATATACCGTAATCTCCGTACCAGCCGGCATACTGCTCGTTTTGCGGAATATCCGCCGCGTCCTCATATGCGGCAATTATTTTAAAAGCGTCCATACCGTATTTCTTTGAAAATTTGTTTGCCTCTTTGTAATATTCCATAATATTCCCTGCTTTCAAACAGCCTTTGCCACGCTGCGGGTAAGATTTACCGCCGTAGTCGTGGCGTGAACCACATTCATCATATTTACCCTTACAGAGCTGTCCAGTCCAAAGGTCTGCGCTATCTTCGGCACTTCGTCCGCCGCAAGCATAATTCCGAGCCCCATTAACATATTTGCCGAAAAGGTTATAAGTCCGAGGTAAAGCAGGGTTGTCTGCAAAAACGCCGTAAGGCAAATAGCTATTACCTGCTTGCACCACTGATTAAAGCCGTCCGCATATCCCCTCGGTACGCTGAACATATACAGCGCGCCTACCGACATTTGTATAAGCAATATTCCGCCGCGCTTTATGTTGGCGAAAAACACCTTTATAATACAATACGCGAACGCGACCAATGACAGCGTATTGAAAAGACTTATGTTAGCCTCTATGTCCGTTAAGAAGAAATTTGTCAGCGCGGATAAGCTAAGCTCCGATAGTCCCGTGCTTTTAGTTCCGGCAGCTAATGCGGCTAAATCCCGCGAAAATATGTTTTGCAGTGTTATGCAGAACTTATACAGTTCCACAGGCAGTACGCCTATAAGGGAGCAGGCAAAAAAGCCCTTTAAAATATTAAGCGCGGCAGTCTTAACATTCGCCTTTCCGCACTGGTACTCTATTGCGGTATCAAACACGGCGACAACCGTTCCCGCTGCAAACAAAGACCACCCGAAAAGCCCGAACAGCTTTACCGTCGCCTTTACCCATTCAAGCCCGAACATATCCGCGCCCATATTTCCCATAAGCTCAAAAAATTCCGCAACGGCGCTGTATACCGCAAGATATATCCATTGCAGCATTTTATCAAAAATAAAGCCGGACATTTTTTCACTCAGTCCGGCAAAAAGGTCGTTTAGCCAATTCAGAAAAATTCCCCTTTCTAAAAAGTATAATATTTAGATTTTTAATTTCCGTTTTTCCGGCGACAGGCGCGGCGGAAAAACACATTATAAGCGAAAAAACCGCCAAATAAGCGGTTTTTCAAGAACACTGGAGTGGCATTCCCGGTGGGGAGAGTGGCGATTTTCGACACTCTCAATTCGGCGGTTCAAGTTCTTCTTTCATTTTCATTCCGTGTATAACGCCTATGCGGTATGCCTCGGTCTGCAGAATATTCGTTATATCCGAATGGGTATCCCTGTACTGCCAAAGCAGCTCCTTTTGTTCCTCTGTCAGCGCATCTTCAAGCCCCGCGGAATACAGCGCCAATTCTTTAGCTTTAAGCTTATATTCCGGGTTGTTGGATGTTACATCCTCTATTGGGTGCAGCTGACCCGAAAACAGTTCCTCAAAAAATTTCACCCGAATCATCTCCTTTCTTCAAGCACAACAACATACCACATACTTTGCGGAAAGTCCAGATAAATAAACTCAAATAACAGACCAGATATACAGCGGTGCGGTAAGGCAGAAAATAAGGCAGGCAAAAAGGATACAAGGCGCCGCAAACTCAAATTGTCCGTGCTTTCTGTAGTCAAAGTAAGCAGTGCCTACCTTTACAAAGAACAGAATTGCGAGTATCATATCGCACACGGGAAAGACCACATTATTAACAACAGTCTGAATCTGACCCTTGGCTGCGTTCCATGTATTCTCAATAGCTCCCGCCACATCGCCCGCTGCAAATACGGTTACCGAAAATACGGACAAGACCGCCGCCACTAACAGACAGAGAAAAAGGATTTTTGCCGTTTTCTTAATCATATTTTTTACCTCCGATTACTTTCATAATTTCTTCGTCCGACACATTACGGATGCGGATATTTAAGTTTCTGCAGAACTGTATTTCATTCCGCATACCGCTTGTAACGGTATCCCCGAATACCCACATTTCATCACAGAACCATAAAAGCGCAAGTCCTGCCGATATACCCATTTCCCGTTCCGCGGGCTCTGCGTCGTCAAGGCACTCCGCGTAAAAATGCGGCACGACCGGAGCCGTACCGCACCTTAAAGCATATTCGGCATATCGCCTTACTTTTTTAAGGCTTTCTTCCGTATTGCCGCCGAGCGGAGCGCAGATATACACGCGCTTCATCATTCGTCGTCATCCTTTCGGGATTTAATACGGATAATGCCTGCGGATATAACCCCGCCGAGCGCAACGGCGGCAAGACCTATCCAAAAGCCGAGTTTTGAATTGTCCCCTGTTTTCGGAACGGGAATATACGGCGCGGGAGGCACGGTAAGCGTTACGGTCTGATCTGTATCATCAATATCCGCATGAACCGCAAGCTCCTCTCCGTAACAGTACAAGGCTTCAAAAACCACAATATCCGTCTGACATTTTATACCCTTGCCGTCAAATGTATAGCGGACAATTACCTCTCCCTCCGCTTTTTCGGGTGTAAAGGTTATTTCGGCGGTAATTTCTTTCCCGGTTACAAGCAGCGCCGCGCCGATGGATCTGTCCATAAGTATGCCCTTTACGGTGTATTCCCTGCCCGGTATAAGGTGATTATAATATACAGTATCTTCAACCGTAATTTCGCCGCCTGCGACTGCGGTTTTCTCACCGTTTACGGCAGCCTTTGTACGGATTTCCGGGATGCGGTTATTAGCTACCGCAATCTCAACAATTTGTCCGTTAGCGTCTATTGTTACAGTATAAATTTCATCGTTCGGCAAATATCCGTTTGCGGGTTTAAGCTCCTTAATTATCAAACTGCCGAAAGGAATGTTATTGAATGTGAAAATACCGTTTTTATCTGATTCGGCGGTTAAAATCGCGTTTTTAGCCATATAATCGGTTTCATTACCGCGGAAAAGCCCGAACACCGCGCCCGCAATTACACTTTCGGTTTCACAGTCAATTTTCAGTCCCTTGACCGAACCGTAGAGGATATTGTTTTTAATGACTTCGCCGCCGTTCGCCTTAATTTTTACAAGTGCGGTTTCCTGCCCTGCATACTCAAACGAAACAGGATATTTTTCATCCGACAGAATATATTTCTCGTCTGTCGCAATTTCCTTTACATAGAGCCTTGCACCTACGGGAATATCTGTTTTAAAGGTCAGCTTGCCGTTCTCATCACAGCCTGCGGTTTCAAGCAGACCGTTTTTCGGGATAACCGAGCCGTCCGCCGCAGTCATTTCCTCTGCCGCATACAATCCGAATTGCACCGATAAAATTTCGCCGTTATTCCCGATATTAAAAATCTCATCTTTGTCAAGAGTTTTAAAGAGCGACACCTCTGCTTTTTGGCGTTGGTTATATAATTCTATCGCTGTTTCGGTCACCTCGACGGTTTCTCCGGCATAGGTCAGCTCTACGGTTTCGGGAGTGCTGTCAAACACCATACCGTAAGGCGCTTTTATTTCTCTGACGGTGTATTTTCCGAGATACAGCGGTCGGCTTTCAGCATTGCCTCTTTTATCTGTTGTAACGGTATCTACTGCCGTTCCCTTTGCATAGCGGAGCGTACCATCCGGCGTAATAATATCCTCTGTGGCAGTAATCTCATAAACCGCGCCCGCAAGTTTTTTGTTTGCAAAAACGGGTTGGTACACACCGTTAGACTTATTGACACTCGCAAACACTTCGCCGTTTTTCTGTATTCGGATAATACCTTTCTGCGGCATATTGTGCTTTTCAACGGTTACTACCGTTTTACTGCCGTCAATTTTAAATGCCACAGGTTCAGTGTTCAGCACATACCCGTATGCCGTGCATTGCTCTGTAATTTCGTAATTACCGTAGGGCAGCTTTTCGGGCAGCATAAGTTTGCCTGTAAGATCCGTATAATAGGTATCTATATCCGCAGGCGTCTGGTAGGTTATATGCTGCACCACAAATTTGCCCGTATCGGTATTTCTCACCTTAAAGCCGATACCCGCCGCAGGGATTATTTTCCCTGTTTCCGCGTCCTTTTTCACTATTTCTACCGCCGACTTAAACACCGCGTTATTTATTAAAAAGCGGTAGGTTTCGCCGTCCTCGCTGATAAACACATTAAAGGGAGCAATAAGCTCTCTGCCGCTTTGTCCTTTAGTCTGCTTTACGGTATATTCGCCGTAAGACAGGGCTTTGGTTTCGGCAAAACCGTTTTTATCGCAGACAAGTGTATCCCGTTCGGTTTCTTTGGCATTCGCATAGCTTCCCGCTGACCTTAAAAACACCTCAAACTCCGCGCCCTTTTCCGGCGTTTCTATTTTTGTGCTGCCGTCGTCCGTGTGCTTTATTATTGCGATCCTGCCCTTTTTAACCGTTTCCTTAACATTCAAAGAAATGCCGTTATACTCGGCGGTATAATTCTTCGGCTCTGCGCCTATGTGTTCGCTGTCCTTGGCAACAAGATAACCCTCGCCCGCCGTAAGCTCTTTAAGCGACCAATCGTTTCCGCATACATAATATTTGGTGGTGAACCTGCCGTCCGCGTCGGTCGTATAGGTATCTATAAGCTGATTGCCTTTATATATGCCGTATTCAGCCCCCGCAAGCGATGCATTTCCCTGTGCCGCGCCCTGTTCGGCGTCTGCTTTTATTACAGTTAACTTGAACTTTTTAAGCGTGTTATTAAAACTGACGGTTGCCGTCTGTCCGCTTGCAACGGTAATGTGCTGCGCCTCGCGCTCTGCATATTCCTCCGGCGTTTCTTCCGTTACGGCATATTCGCCCGGCGCTAAGTTATCCGCCGTAATACTGCCGCCGTTTGCGGTTTTAACCGTTTTATCTGCGCCGTTTCCCTTAATGCGGAATGTAATGCCGTCTACTCTGCCGTCCTCGCTTGTTTTCACTATTTTAATGTTTCCCGTGCTCACGCGCAGTCTTAAAAATGCGGTTACCGGGTCCCTCACCGTTGCGGCGTAGGTTGCAAGATCCTGCTGTCCCACGCCCGGCTTCACTATACCGTCACCCCATACTATAATGCCTTTTCTGCCACCTGTGTTTTTTACACCCGTTACCGTAACCGTACCTTTGGGCGCTGCCGTACCGCTTACCGTAAGTGTATTGCCTGCAACGCGGCAGGTATATCCGTTATCCGCCGAAAAGCTGAACCTTTGCAGAATATTGTTTGTATCCGTGAATGTTGCGGTATACTGTGAGCCGTCCCATTTAAGCTCCCTTGTTTCCCCGCCTGACGGAGTTTTACTGCAAAAGCTCGGCGTTGTCGTATGAGTTTTAACGCCCGCCACAATATTATTGTAGTGAGACATTATTCTGCTTTTCATAGGATGCTCCGCCCCTATTTTATCCAGAATCGCATTGCAGCCGACAGGCGTTATATGATTAAAACCACTGTCCCTTTCACCTGCCACGGTTTCCCATATAAGGAGCTGGGTCGCATAGTACAGCGAAAAGCTGTCCGCGTCCGCCTCGTTTTGGGTGCGCCAGTTTATTGATACACTGCCCGTATAACCGTACTGCATTATTCTGCCTATAAATATCTTAATATCCGGCACGGTGATAGTGTGGTTATATTCGGACGGGAAGTTATCCCAATAGCTTTCGTCGCGGCTTGTAAGCTTATATTTATTCTCTATCGGCGTTCCGGGTTCAATGCAGTAGCAGGCAGGTCCGCTGTATGAGCCTATTGTGAATACCGTATTGTATTTAGCCTCATCCGAAAACCAACCGTTCATATGTTTGAGCTTTCCGTGACCCCATTTATCGCTGTAATTTACATCTCCCCTGCGGGGAAAAGCCAACTGGTAATTCTCGACCTGCTCGCCTGCCGCAAAAGCGGAAAAGCCGCCGAGCATACCCGTACACAAAATGACCGCCATAATGACGGACAAAATTCTCTTAAAAATATCTTTTTTCATAGTCGTTCCTCCAAATAAAAAAGCACCCGATTTTTTAAGTCGAGTGCTTAAACTTTATATTATGCGTAGCCTATATATATTTCGTAATCCCTACCGTTTTCCTCTGCCCATATCCACACCGCGGTTATTTCGGGTAACCTTGCATATCTGTCTATATACCACTTAATATCCCGCTCGGTATATTTGCAGTTTTTGCCTGCAGCTATAGGGTTATCCCAACAGTATTTCGCCTGCCTATCAAGCTTTAAGCCCGACTTTACTGCGTATTCCTGCGCCGTTTTAATGTAGTAATCTATATTAAACTCCGGCTCCTGCTTTTCGGGTTCGGATGATTCTGTAGGTTTTTGCGTTTCCTCCGGCTTACTTTCCGGCTCTGCCGAGGCGGGCGGTTTTTCGCTTTCGGTCTTACGGGTTTCCGGCTCTGTCGGTGTTTTCGGTTTCTCCGTTTTTTTAGGCTCGCCGTTGTTTTGCATTGTACTTTCCGTCAGCTTATTTTCATTTTTGCTCTCTGCCGGTGCGCTGCTTTCCGGTTTTTCCGTTATTTCAGCGGTTTTATTGCTTGATGCGTCGGCAGGGGTTTCTGATATATCGGATACCGTTTCGGTTATACTGCTTTCGGTATTTACCGGCACGCTGCTGATGTTATCTTTTTCTGCCCTGCACCCCGCAAGACCTAATGCAATTATTACCGCGATAACGGCAAGGATTATTTTATTCTTTAACATATTATCACCTC
>ERZ827498.1168-NODE-1168-length-30451-cov-4.738814_pt1 | contig 30451 bp, 27 predicted proteins | sample MGYA00519865_ERZ827498 | MGnify/ENA primary metagenome ERZ827498 (study PRJEB31778, sample SAMEA3449328) | human gut metagenome | biome: human gut; feature: human-associated habitat; material: faeces | place: United Kingdom | collected 2010/2012 ...
TTATCCAGATAACTGTATACTTCTTGTTGATACATACAGCGTTCTTAAGTCAGGAATTCCTAATGCTATAAGGATAGCTAAAGAAATATTAGAACCAATGGGTAAAAGATTAAAAGGTATAAGACTTGATAGTGGAGATTTATCATATTTATCGAAGAAAGCGAGAAAAATGCTTGATGAAAATGGATTAAGAGATTGTAAGATACTAGCTTCTAATAGCTTAGATGAATTTATCATAAGAGATCTTGTAAGCCAAGATGCTAAGATAGATATTTATGGTGTAGGTGAAAGACTGATTACAGCCAAATCAGAACCGGTATTTGGTGGAGTTTATAAGCTGATGGCTGTAGAGGAAAATGGTGAAATAGTACCAAGAATTAAACTTTCAGAAAATGTAGAAAAGGTAACTAATCCTGGTTATAAACAAGTATGGAGATTGTTTGATAAGGAAAGTAATAAGGCAATTGCAGATGTTATTACTTTAGCAGATGAAGTGATAGATGACAGCAGAGAATATGAAATATTTGATCCTGTACATACTTGGAAGAAGAAGCTTGTAGATAATTTCTATGCTAAAAAGCTTCAAGTTCCTGTATTTTTAAATGGGGAATGTGTTTATGAAAGTCCAGCTGTATTAGACATTAAAGCTCATTGTAGAGAAAGTGTAAATAGTTTATGGGATGAACAAAAGAGATTTACTAATCCACAAGAGTATTATGTAGATTTATCACCTGATCTTTGGAATTTAAAAAATGAGATGATTAATAAATATAGCGAAAAATAATAAATAAAAAAAGACAGTAAATAGAATGAAAAAATCAATCTATTTATTGTCTTTTTTATTATAGATAACTAATCTGCTATAGTTTTCTATATACTCTGAAATTGCTTTATTTATTACATCATCTTCACTTAAGTCAGGATGCTTTTTTAAAAAAATATTTAAGGTATCGATTATAGAATCTTTTAAAACTATTTTTTTCTGTGATGAGGAAGTAGTTGGTAGTGTAGGGTTATTATTTTGATGATTTTGCTTATGATTTTGCAAATCGCAATTAATGTTTCTAGTTATTGTTTCCAGCTCAAATATTCTCATTTCTAAGGCATATAGCCTATCAGCAGGGGAAGAGGGTTGGGCCATAGAAGTTTTGGGAGATTTCAATACTTCTTTATGCTTTAAAAAGTTTTTTCCATTGAAGGTGTAATCATATTTTCCCATTAGAGATTTAATGGAACTTTTCTTTATGCCTAAAAGAGTGCTTATTTCATTTAAGCTGATTTTTTTATTTAATTCTAAAATATAATTTACTTTTTTAACTTCACTTAAACTATTAAATTTAATTTTATCCATAATTCACCTCGAAAAATAAAATAAAGTATATAAATATTATACCATAAAATGGAAAATGGATAATAATTTTGTGGATAAATTTTCTTTGTAGTATAATATAGTAATTAACAGTAATAAAAGGAGAGAAAAACATTGATAAATCCATTACTTTTAATACTCCAAAGTATTTCAGGGGGAGTGGCAGGATATATTACCAATAAATATGCTGTAAATATGCTTTTTAAGGAATACACTCCATTAAAGCTGGGAGGAGTAGTTAAGAAAAATAAAGAAAAATTTATAGATGAAATAAGTACTCTAGTAGAAAAAGATATTATTAATGGAAAGACATTAAAAGAACATATACATGGTGAAGAGTTTAAGAAACAGTTAGATGTAACTGTAGAAGAGTTTTGGAATAGCGGCCTTAAAGAAGCATTTAATGATGTGAAAATAAAAGATATTTCATATTTTGAAGAAAGTAAAAAAAGCATCATGGAGTTTACAGAAGCTAAAATGAAACTTATATCAGATAAACTATTAAAAAATATAGTAGATAATATAGAAATAACAGAAATTTTATCAGCAAAGCATATAGTTTATATAACAGATATTGTTTATGAAGAAATTTTAAAATACATAAAGTCTGATGATAAAGTTTCTATATTATTAAAGGATATTTATCATCAAAATAATAATTTGATATTAAAAGATATAATTAATGAAGATGTGAAAATAAAGATAGAATCTATCATAGAAGAACTTATTATAAATTCATTAGAAAATATATTTGATGATGAAGAAAAACTTTTAAATATACTGGGAAAGATATATGAAGCCATTGATATAGATGAAATAATCAATAGTTTATTTAAGACAATAGCTTCTAACACATTAAATGATTATTTTTCTCCAGTAGAAAAAAAACAAATATCTTCAGCTTTATTTGCTAAGGGATGCACCTTTATAAATTCAGATAAAGGTACTGATAGCTTAAAGAATATTTTAAATGAAATAATAAAAATAGCAAAAGAATTAGATTTTACATTATACGAATTATTGCCAGAAGAATCAGCTATTAACCTTTCAAGATTTATCGAGGAAATTACCATTAAAGTTATACCAAGCATATCACAGTGGATTAGATTTAATAAGAATGAAGTTAATGAAATTATTGAAGAATCTATAGATGAATCCATTGAAGGAATGGATGGTAGTATTAAAAGGATAATAGTGCAAAAAGTTAGGGAGAGTCTTTTTAGTGATATCTCAGAAAAAGCCAGTGTGGTAGATAAGATTATTTCTTATATAGATGAATATGAAATGAACGAAGAATCAGTAAAGAAGATATCACAAGAGATAATAACTTATTTAAAGAGTAATAAGGTGAAAGATATAATAGGTAAGCTTGAAGAAGCAAATATTATATCTGAAAGCAAAATAATGGCACTAAGTAAGCTTATTATGGAAAAGATTAATATTCATGGTGAAAAAATATTAAGCCTATTAGTTGAAGCAGTATTCTCTAAGAAAATTAGTTCTCTCATTAATGAAGAGAACATTGGTTTATTAAAAATAAAGGTGAAAGAGCAGCTTATTTTATTGATTTGTAATGAACGAAAAGAAATATTAAAATTCTTACAGCTAAAAGTAGTTAATATTATTAATGATAAAATTAATGAAGCAATAAATATGCCTGTGAAAAATCTTTTATCAGAAAAGGAATTTACAAAGTTATCAGAGAAAGCTAATAGGTCATTATTACATCTGCTAAAGGATAGCAAGAGAGAGATACTAGAACCTATAAATAGAATAATAATAAGCAAAGTTAGAGAGATAGATCTGATAAAGATAGCAGAGAGCGAAAAGGAACTATTAGGAAGTTCAATGATTAATTTAATAGTAACTCTTGAAGAAGAAATGATAACAAGATATTCTGAAAATATTTTAGATGAATTTATAGAGGATATATGTAATAAAGATAAATTAATATTGGTTTCAAAGGAAAAGTTATACAATTATATAGATAATAATATTGAAGAAATTCTTGATGGCAATATAAAGAATATCATTTATGATAATTTGATAAAGTTTAATGAAGATGAAATATGTGAGCTTGCTCAATCATTTATGGGAAATGAACTTAAGCCATTATCAGTATTTGGGGGCATTTTAGGGATTGTTGTTGGAGGAATTTATGGGTTGTTTTATGGAACAACCTCTATAAGTGGATTTTCAGGGAGTGTGGCTTCTACAATAATATCTTGCATTATCATGGCAATGATAGGTGTAGGCACTAATGTTATAGCTTTAAAAATGTTATTTTATCCATATAAAAGAAATAAGTTTTTAGCTAAAATACCATTTTTAAGGAAGTTTTCTTTAGGATATATTCCATCACATAAGGATACAATGGCAAGAGGAATAGGTCATGTTATTGATGAAGAACTGTTAAACGGTGAGAGAGTAAAAATGCTATTAACCTCTAAAAAAGATATGTTTAAGGGATATCTTATTAGCAGTATATCAGAAAGTAATTACAAAGTAATCATGGATGCTATAAGAGAAAAGAAAGAGATTATAGTAGATTATTTATACGATGGAATGAAAAAAAATATAGAAAATAATAAAAAGAAAATAGCATATAAATCAGTGGAAGGTATAGGAAGTATAAATGTTGGGAAAATTTTAAAGTCAAGGTATATATCTAAAATTGTCCTTGATGCTAGAAAGTTAACAGTAATTTTTTCAGAGAAAACAGCAGATTATTTGGCTAATAAAATGAAATCTGATAAAAAATGCAAAGAATTTATCAAAGAAGAACAACTTATTAAAATAAGAGAAGATATTAATAATAGCTTAAAAAAAGTTTTATTAAATAATGGTAAAAGTATATTAAATGAAGAAAAGATTCAAAAGATGATATTTAAAGGCGAAGATAAATATCAAACTATAATTAATAACAATTTAAGCGGGCTTATCTCTAGTGAAAAAATTGAGAGTTTAAGAAAATATATTAAAGATAAATCAATGTTATGGATATTTAATGAAAGTGAAAGCTATTTTGAAAATGAAATTTCAGGGTTTTTACAAAAAGAAATTGATGGTGATAATACCATTGGCAATGTATTTGGTGGAAAGCTAGCAGCATATATTGATAGTAATATACCTAAGCTAAGTAGATATATTATTAGCAAAGGTGAAAGTTATTTAAAAGCTAATAAAAGTAAATTTAGTGAAAAGGTAAGGGGAGAAATTACCTCAGGGCTTAATTTCCTTGAAAGAGGAGCTTATGTAATGTTTGGTGGAGATGATATAGTAAATAGGTGTATAGATACAATAATAGATATTAAAGTACCAATATTTTTAGATAATAAATACTTAGAAATTACATCATTAGTTCAAAGTACATTATCATATTCTATTTATCCTACACCAATAAAGAGTTTACAGCTTAAGGCAAAAGAAATAAATTGTAGTAAAATATTAGATAGCATTTATATAAGCCTTAATAAATCTATCTATATAAAAGAAGAGATTGAAGAGGTTATTGATGAGTCTATCAACATAATATTAAGTGAAAATCTTAAAGAGTTTCTATTGATACTAGATTTAGATTCCTTAAAAGATATCTGTTACAAATTTAATAGAGAGTTAAATAATATTATAAAGTTAAGTAATGATAATTTAGTAAAAAATCTAGAGGATATTGTTAAGTGCTTAGATGAAATAATAGATGAAGGGTTTATACAGTCTATTAAAGAAACATCCATAAATAAAGTAATGCTAGCATTAGAAAGAAAAGATGTAGTGAAGTGTACTGAAGCAATATTGAATATAGTTGTTAATAATGAAGAGTTTGCAATGCTTGTTGAAAAAATAGCAAATGAATTTTATGAAGATGTAGTTAAAAGAGTATCCTTTAATGCTATTATTGATGAAGAGTATTCTAAAGAATGTGTAGAAGAATATATTGAAGCTGCTTTTAATAGTAAAAGGTTTAATGAAGTTAATAAGGAAATAATAAATCTAATTTGTGAAGAAATAATTAATGACGGATTCAGTTTTATAAAAGAGGATACAAAAGATGATGTTATCTGTAGAGCTATTGAAGCAGTTTTAAATGTTACATTTAATAACACTAGTAAACTTTTAAAAGCTGTAAATATAAAGCAAATAACTATGGAGCAGATAGCAATAATGGAACCTAAAGAAATACACATTATGTTTAATGGCTTTGCTGGTGATTTCTTTAAAAAATTATATTTATATGGAAGTTTTGGTGCTATCTTTGGCATTAATTTATGGTTTTCAATTGCCTGGGGAATAATAGAAGAAATTAATAATAGAAGAGTAGCGTAGAGTAATATTTGGGAACATTTTCTTTTGGTGAAGATGTTCCTTTTTATTTAAAATTATATTGACAATATTAAAGGTAAAGAGTATATTATAAATGTAAATAATAGTAAAAAGTTTATTTTGTTCGCTATTCTTGGGGAAAACTGTTTTTTTATGGTCCGTAGATTTTAGCAAGGTGTATTGCTTTGTTAGTTTACGGATTTATTTTATTTAACTTTATTATTAATGGCTTTTATAAAATAAATATATAATAGAGAAAAAAATGAAAGTAAATGTAATAACTTTTAATGACAGTGAAAAAATAATTAAAAAGAATTGATAAAAATAATTAATAGATTTATGCAAAGTATGTTATTATATATGCTGGTGAAAAAATAAAAAGGAGATGGGTAAATGACAAATGATATGCCAACTGGAAATCCAGTGAAGCTGATATTGCTATTTTCAATTCCACTTTTAATAGGAAATATATTTCAGCAATTTTATAATATGGTTGATACTATAATTGTTGGAAGATTTATAGGAGTTGAAGCATTAGCAGCAGTAGGGACAACAAGTTCTATGGTATTTTTGGTAAATGGATTTGTAATGGGGCTTACAAGTGGATTTGCAGTGCTTATTTCGCAAAAGTATGGTGCTAAAGATGAAGTAGGAGTTAAGGAAGCTGTTGCTAGTTCAATTATTTTATCAATAATAGCAACTATACTTGTTACTTTTATAAGCGTACTTTCGGCAAAGCCTCTATTAACTCTTATGAATACACCTTCAAATATAATGAAGGATGCCTCAACATACATAATTATTTTATATGCAGGAAATATAGCTATTATATTCTACAATATGATGGCAGCTATATTAAGAGCTCTAGGTGATAGTAAAACGCCTTTATATTTCCTTATAGTATCTTCAGTACTTAATATAATTTTAGATTTAGTTCTTATTATAAACTTCAAAATGGGAGTTGCAGGAGCTGCTTATGCTACAGTAATATCTCAAGGGGTTTCAGCGATTTTATGTGTAATTTATACATATAAAAGATATAAAATATTAAGGCTTAAAAAAGATGATTTTAAAGTTAAGAAAAAATATTACAGAAAACATTTAAAAGTAGGTATACCTATGGCTCTACAGTTTTCGATAACATCTATAGGAATAATGACAGTACAAAGTGCTATAAATATATTTGGTTCTACAGTAATAGCTTCTTATGCAGCTTCTTCAAAAGTATTACAATTAGTTATGCAACCAGCTATTACTTTAGGTGTAACAATGGCAACTTATTGTGGACAAAATATAGGAGCAAAAAAATATGATCGTATTAAAGAAGGAGTTAAGAAATGTGTACAAATATCTATAATTACAAGCGTGATTTCAGCTATAATACTTATTTTCTTAGGAAAATACTTTGTAATGATGTTTGTTAGCAATCCAGATGCAGAGATATTATCTTATGCACAACAGGTTTTAAATATTTCAGCAATTTTCTTTATTCCACTAGGGTTAATATTTGTTTATAGAAATGCACTGCAAGGAATAGGAGATTCATTTATTCCAATGATGGCTGGAGTTTATGAACTTGTTGCTAGAGCTATTGTAGCCTTTACATTACCTAAGGTTTTAGAGTTTATGGGAATATGTTTGGCAGATCCTGTTGCTTGGTTTGCAGCAGTAATTCCACTAGCTTATACTTACTATAAAAGAGAAAAAAGTTTTAAGCATGAAAGTGAAAAAATTTAATAAAATAATATGGAAAATATTTACAATGAGTATTTATAGTAGTATAATGTTAATATAGATAAGAAAAAGGAGTCACAAAAGATGTTTTGCGACTCCTTTTTGTCTATAAACATTTAACCATATATGTGTGAAAAGGGAGGGATGCTTGGCGATGATAATATCGAATGATATAGAGTCTTTTATGAAGACTAAGGGAAAGGAGGAATGCTCAAACATTAATATTGTCCGTAAAGAAACAGGAGTTTCTTGGCACCATAGTTATATAAAGAACTATGAAGCAGCCCAGAGGGAGATGATCCAATTATCTAATCTACTGAAAAGGAGATGGTAATTAAATTTATATAGATATGGTTAAATTTTAATACTTGAAAATAATAAAATGGATAGATAGGGAAAGGAGTAGAAAAAATCTACTCCTTTTGGTTTATATTATAAATAGCATCTCCATATAATAAGAGTATAAAATGAAAAACTTAAGAAAAAAGGGGGAGAAAGATGTTAAAAGAAATCATAGAAAGTGTAAGTATAAAGGTAGTTTTAGAAATTATTTTTAAGACTTTTCTTTGTGTAGTGCTTGTAGGAGCAATTGGCTATAATCGAGAAAAGAAAGGTATGGTTGTAGGAATAAGAACCCATGTACTTGTAGGTATGGTTGGGCTTTTAATTCAAATAACCTCACTTGAATATTATCGTATTAATGGAGGAAATAATGATGTATTTAGATTGGCAGGACAATATATATCAGGCATAGGCTTTCTTGGTGCAGGTACGATACTTAAAGATAAACGAAGTGTAAAGGGGTTAACTACTGCTGCTTCAATATGTCTTGCAGCATGTATAGGGCTAGCGGTAGGATCAGGTGTATACTTAGGAGCGGTTATAATAACTGTAGTATCATACATTTTTTTAACTGATATATTTAGATTAAAAAAAATAATGTCAATAAAGAGAAATTCTTATGTTTTTATTGAAGTTGAATTAACAGGTGATACAGCTGTATCTATGGAAAAAGTAAGAGATGGTTTAAAAATTGCAGGAGTTTGCATTGTTTCAATAGAAACAAGAAAAGTGTCCATAGATAAAGCAAAAATAATCTTAAAGCTCAATGTAGATGATGAAGTAGATATTAATGATATTTTATCTGAAATTACTTATATTGATGAAGTTAGTAAAGTTGAATTTATTGGATAACATATTTACTGGATGTATCATGCAAATATGTTAGATCTAAGGAAGTAGTAGTAAGAAATTCATTTATTGAAAGTATTTTATATGATATTTGCCAAGAATGTGATATTATATTGATTAATGCTGATCTACTAAATGCAACAAATGAATTTGTATATGGTATGGCAAGATTTAAAATATAAGAAGAAAAGGAGAAATAAAAATGAGTGAAAATAACAATGTAAGATTAGGATTAATTGAATTATATAAGAATAAGGTAAGATTTTTGAATTTTACTGATGTGGAAATTAATGAAAAACATGAAAGTAAATTCTTATCAGATGAAGAGTATGAAATATTAATAAACTTCTATAATGAATATAAAAGTGAAAATAAATAATTAAATTATAAATGAGGAATAAGAAATGAAAATTAGAGTCCCAGAATACTTTAAGGATTTTAAATGTATAGCATCAAAATGTGAAGATACATGCTGTGCAGGATGGGGAATAGTAATAGATGATGTTACATATGACCGTTATAAAAATGTGCAAGGTAAGTTTGGAGAAAGACTAAGAAGTGAAATAGTTCATGAAGCAGGAGAAAATATATTTGTACTTAAAGGAAATAATTGTCCATTTTTAAATAAAGAAAAGACTTGTGATATATATATAAATATTGGTGAAGAAAACCTGTGTTATACATGTCAGCAATACCCTAGATATACAGAAGAGTTTGGTTCTCTAAGAGAAATAGGAATATCACTTTCGTGTCCGGAAGCAGCTAGAATAATGCTTAATAATGATAAAAAAGTAACCTTTGAATTAAGTGAAAATGAAGAAGTAGTGAGTTCATATAATGATATAAACGCACAGCTTTTTATAGAATTACTTCAAAGCAGAAATATAGTTATGGATATGCTACAGGACAGGGATATTGATTTAAGAAAAAGAGTTGCTTTGGCACTTTTATTTGTTGATGAAATTCAAGAAAAAATAGATGAAAGTGAAATTAAGGAAATAAAGTCTGTAAGAGAAAAGTATTCAGATAAGTTCTTTCTAGAAGAACTGTTAGAAAAATTGGAAGAATACAAAGATAATGAAGGTATAAAATACGATAATATACAGGAGTATTTCAATGTCTTTAGAGATTTAAAGCATATAACACCCAATGATCCCTTAGGTCTTAATGATGTCGTAAGATATTTTTGGCAAGCTGATGAAGATGAGGAATTATACATATTAAAACATAAGCAATTTGTAGAGTATTATGAAGATAAAATATATAAATTTGAAAATATCTTAGTTTACTTTGTCTTTAGATACTTTATGAAAGCTGTCTTTGATTATGATGCATTGGCTAAAATAAAGACTGCCATTATAAGTTATATGATGATAAGGGAATTAGCAGTGGTGAGATATATAGAAAATAATGAGTTCACTGATGAAGACATGGTAGATATAGCTCATACATACTCTAAAGATATTGAACATTTAGAAGAAAATATAGAAGCTTTAGCAGAACTTTTTGAAACGAATGAAGTTTTTGATATAGAAGAAATGGTAATGGCTTTAATGAATTAAAATTTACTTAAGTACTTGCTTTTGGCAAGTACTTATTTTTTGATAAAAACAATATATTTAAATATGTGTATAAAAAAGAGAAAATTAAGATAAGTATTGACATGTTATAGAAATAGGTATATACTAATAATATAGTAAATGAAAATGATTATCAATGTTAAGGAAGAGGATGATTAAAGATGCCTTTATCAATGGTTAAGAAAGGTGAAGCTAATATAATAAAAAAAATTGGTGGTAAAGAGGACACTAAAAAATTTTTAGGTAATATAGGGTTTGTTGTAGGTGCTGCAGTTACAGTTATATCTGAAATAAAAGGTAACATGATTGTGGAAGTTAAGAATTCAAGAGTAGCAATTGGTAAGGATATGGCTAATAAAATTATAGTATAAATTTAAAGATAGAGAGGATAAATATGACAAGTTTAAGAGATATAGCGTGTGGAAATACTGTAAAAGTTAAAAGAATAGTTGGTGCAGGACCAGTAAAGAGACGTATCATGGATATGGGAATTACAAAAGGTATAGATATATATATAAGAAAGGTAGCACCTTTAGGAGATCCTATTGAAGTTACAGTAAGGGGATATGAACTGTCACTTCGTAAAGCAGATGCAGAAATGATTGAAGTTGAATAATTTTTATAAATAATTAATGATAATTATTTTAGTTGTTAATTGAAATATTTTGAAATAGTTATATATTAGAAAGAAGTGATTGATAAAATGACAATAAAAATTGCATTGGCTGGTAATCCTAATTGTGGTAAAACAACACTCTTTAATAGTTTGACAGGTTCTAATCAATTTGTAGGTAATTGGCCAGGGGTAACTGTAGAAAAAAAAGAAGGAAAATTAAAAGGGGATAAAGATGTTAGTATAATAGATTTACCAGGTATTTATTCATTATCTCCATATACTTTAGAAGAAGTTGTAACAAGAAATTATTTAATTAAAGAACGGCCTAATGTAATTTTAAATATTATAGATGGAACTAATCTTGAGAGAAATTTATATTTAACTACACAACTAATGGAACTTGGTATTCCTGTGGTGGTAGCAGTAAATATGATGGATATTATAGAAAAAAACGGAGACAAGCTGAATACGAAGAATTTATCTAAGGAGCTTGGATGTACAGTAGTTGAAATTTCAGCGTTAAAGGGAACAGGTGTTATGGAAGCAGCTAATAAAGCTGTAGAAGTTGCTAAAAGTGGTGTACTTCAAATTCCAAAACATAAATTTGCAGGATGCGTTGAACATGCATTAGCACATATTGAAGAGGCAGTGATTCATAATTTGCCAGAAGAGCAGCAACGTTGGTATGCCATTAAGATATTTGAGCGTGATGAAAAAGTTATTGAACAATTAAAAATAGCAGAAAAAATAGCTACTCATGTGGAAGAAGATATTAAAAGATGTGAAGATGAAATGGATGATGATGCAGAAAGTATAATTACTAATGAAAGATATGTATATATTTCATCTATTATAGAAGATTGTTTTGTAAGAAGGAATAAAGGTGGACATACTGTTTCAGATAAGATTGATGAAATAGTAACTAATAGATGGTTAGCACTTCCTATTTTTGCAGTAGTAATGTTTATAGTTTATTATGTTTCAGTTACAACAGTAGGTTCAATTTTAACAGATTGGACAAATGATACGTTGTTTGGTGAATGGATTATTCCAGCAGTACAAAATGGCTTAGATGCTATAAATTGTGCACCGTGGCTATCAGGACTTATAGTTGATGGTATTATTAGTGGGGTAGGAGCAGTACTGGGGTTTGTACCGCAAATGCTTGTATTATTTGCTTTCTTAGCTTTCCTTGAGTCTTGTGGATATATGGCGAGAATAGCTTTTATCATGGATAGAATCTTCCGTAAGTTTGGACTTTCTGGAAAATCATTTATTCCAATGCTTATTGGAACAGGATGTGGAGTTCCAGGAATAATGGCTTCTAGAACAATTGAAAATGATAGAGATCGTAAAATGACCATTATGACTACAACATTTATTCCATGTAGTGCTAAGCTACCTATTATTGCTTTAATTGCAGGAGCATTATTTAATGGAGCCTCATGGGTAGCACCAAGTGCTTATTTTATAGGAGTAGTAGCAATTATTTGTTCAGGAATAATATTGAAGAAAACAAAAATCTTTGTTGGAGAACCAGCTCCATTTGTTATTGAATTACCAGCATATCATATGCCAACAGTTTCGAATATATTAAGAAATATGTGGGAACGTGGTTCATCGTTTATTAAAAAAGCTGGAACAGTAATTTTACTTTCTACAATATTTATTTGGTTTTCTGAAAATTTTGGTTTTGCTGATGGTGGATTTGGTATGGTAGATAATATGAATGATAGTATTTTAGCAGCTATAGGGGGTATTTTAGCACCGCTATTTAAACCTTTAGGTTGGGGAGATTGGAAAGCTACTGTATCAGCAATTACAGGACTTATTGCTAAAGAAAATGTAGTTGGAACTTTTGGTATTCTTTATGGATTTGGTGAAGTTGCAGAAAATGGATCAGAAATTTGGGGTAGCTTGGCAGGTAGTATGACAGCATTGGCAGCATATTCATTCTTAATATTTAATCTTTTATGTGCACCATGTTTTGCAGCTATGGGAGCTATTAAGAGAGAAATGAATAATGCTAAATGGTTTTGGTTTGCCATTGGTTATCAAACATTGTTAGCATATTGTGCATCATTATGTGTTTACCAAATAGGTGTGTTATTTACTGATGGAATATTTGGTATAGGTACAGTAGCAGCAATTATTATAATAGCTATATTCTTATATTTGTTCTTTAGACCATATAAAGAAAGTGAAAACTTAACTGTAAATTTAAAGGCATAGTAAATCTTTAAATATAATATGGAGGGATTCATATGGGAACTGTTATAGTAGGAATTGCCTTACTGGTAGTAGTAAGCTTAATTGTTAGAAAAATGATTAAATATAAAAAACAAGGTAAATCCATTCAATGTGGTTGTGATTGCAAACATTGTGGTGGACATTGTCATTAATTAATAAAGCCTCAGCAAATGCCGAGGCTTTTTCTTATGCACTAAATAATATATAATAAATTAAAACTACAAAGGAGAATTAGATTATGATTGATGTAGTAGCTGCTGTAATAGTGAAGGATAATAAGTTTTTAATAACAAGAAGAGCGCCTAAGTTAAAGCTTGAAGGAATGTGGGAATTTCCAGGTGGAAAAGTAGAGCAAGGGGAAACGCCAGAAGAAGCTCTAAAAAGAGAACTGGTGGAAGAATTAAAAATTGAAACTGAAATAGGTAATTACATAGAGACAAGTATCTATGAATATCCTAATGTAACAGTACAGCTTATGGCGTATTTTGCCACAGTGATTTCAGGAGAAATAAAGCTAAGTGTCCATGATGAAGCAAAATGGATAAGTATATCTGAAGTAGAAAACTTTAAATTTGCACCGGCAGATATACCTTTTATAGAAAAATTAAAGGAAGTTTTATGATAAAGTAATAAGAAAGAGGTTATTAAAGAAATTAGTAAAGCACCTATAAATAGGTGCTTTTTTTATAGATAAAAAACGTGAACTGAAAAATATATAATTAAAAAATAAAAAAATATTACCACAAAATACCAAAAAATATACAAATTTTGACACAATTTCCTGAGATAATTTGTTATAATCTTATAGATAAAGTCATAGGGGGATGAATAAATGAACAATGAAAAAGATAGTAATAAGCTAGTAACTATTAAAGAAAAAATAGTTACAGCAGTTAAGGAAAATAAGAAAAGGACTATTGCAGCTGCTTTATCTTTAATTTTAGGGATAAGTGTTGGTACAACAAAAAATATTTCTAAAGAAGAACATAATAATAATATTAAAACAATTGCAGCAATTTCAGAGCAAGTTAACCAATGTAACAATGAATATAATGAGCTTGAAGAACATATCCATAAGCTTACTGCAACTAAAGATGAATTAACTACCAAGCATACAACATTAACTACTACAGTAAGTTCTTTAAAAACTTAGATAGCCACAGAAGAAAGTAGAATAGCATCTGAAGAAAAAGCTAAGGCTGAAAGAGAAAGACTAGCAGCAGAACAAGCAGCTAAGGAAGAAGCAGCCAGAATAGCAGCTGAACAAGCTGCCAGAGAAGAAGCGGAAAGGCTAGCAGCTAGTCAAAATTATGCAAGTTCATCAAATGGATATGTGGCAACGGTAAATGAAGATAATATAGGATCTATGGTTTGGATAACAAAAACAGGTTCAAAATACCATAGTCATGGAAATTGTGGGAATTCAAAATATGTTTCACAAGTTACAAGAGAAAGTGCTGAAGCAAGAGGCTTAGACCCATGTTCTAAGTGTTATTAGGGGAAAATACAATGGAAAATAATTTTAAAAAGGAAAATAAAATGAGCTCTTACAGAAATAAGAGTATATTACTTTGTATTATTACTTTTCTTATAGGTTTTATGTTTTTAGACTTTGGAAAAAGGGATAATTCAAAAGAGGTAGAAAATATGAAATTTTCTTTAGAGAGCGTAGAAGCACAAGTATATAAGAAAGAATCAGAGAAATCAAGTTTAGAATCGCAAATAGAAAATTTAAAAAAGAATATTAGTAATTTAGAAAGTGAATCTTCTAATTTACAAAATAGATTGGAAGAATTAAAAAATACAAAAATACAATAATATAAGTATAAAAGAAAAGTTTACATCAAAAGGTGTAGACTTTCTTTTTAATTATTATATAATTTAAAAAGATAATAAAGTAAACTACTTTATTAGTCAATAGTAAAATAAAAGGAGATAGAGTATGAGATATGTTGTTGTGACAGTGGCGGATGGAGAAGCAGGAGTTTTTAATAAAAAACTTAGTGCTGAAGCATTTGAAAAGTTTAAGGTTAAATCATCAAAGTTACCTGCACATATTACCTTAAAAGCACCTTTTGAAACAGAAGAGCCTATAGAAGTATTAGAAGAGGCAATAGAAAAATATATTAAAGACAAAAAAGCAATACCTTATGAAATTAAGGGGTTTGAACATTTTGATAATAGAGTTATTTATATGAATGTTATTGAAAATAAGGAAATGAGAGATTTTCATAAAGGTTTTGTAAAGGCCATAAAAGAAGTAAATTATATAAGCTTTGGAAGCCATGAAGGTGAAAATGCAATATTTCACGTAACAGTTTCATCTAAAAAAGTTTCTTTCGTATTTGATGAAATGTGGCAATGGATCAATCAATTCAATTGTAATTATAATGTTTTATTAAATAATATTTCCATATATAAGTGGCAGGATAACACATGGAAGCTTCATAAAAGATTTGAATTAAAAGAATAAATATGACATATCAAATAAGTACCTTTGAAGATAGGTACTTATTTTTTAATTTAAAAAGGTTTGTAGCATAAAGTTTGTGGAAATAATTAAATAAAAAGGTATAATATACAGGTAAAGAGGTGATGGTGTGAAAAATATAATGATAATTGAAGATAACAGAGAAATGAAAGCAGAACTAATAAGTTTTCTTGGAAGATATGGATGAAATTATGAGTATAAATTTAGGTGCCGATGATTTTGTAACCAAGCCATATAATACAGCAGTGCTTTTAGCGAGAATTTCATCACTTTTAAGAAGAACATCTAGTTATAATCTTTAATACTTTAGTAATTTCAAAGTATAAGTTAATAGATTTAATAAATTCATCAAGAAAAAGTGAAAAAATCACTGTAAGAAGTGCAGGATTATCCTTTACAATTCTTATAGCATCAATAGTTATCCTGGTAGTAGCATATTATTTAGCATCAGTTACTAATCTTGATTTTAATGATTATAGATTCTTAACTTCAATTTTCTTAGGAATAATAGGCACATTAGGGTTTTTCTTTGGTGCATCATCAGTATTACTTCTAATACTAAAGAAAAGTGATAATTTATATTATAATAATTTAAATACATTTACCATAAGACAAATAACAAATAAGTTTAACCCTAATTTTATATCCATGGCAGTAATTTGTTTAATGTTATTTGTAACCATAGGAATATTAACCACTGGTTTGAGTATGAAAAAATCTTTTGAAGAAATTACTAAGAAGTTTACTCCTTATGATTTATCTTGTTCATTAAATAAAGATAATGAAGAAAGTAATATTCCAATAGAAGAGGCTTTAGCTAAATATCATATTATTTTAGATGAAAATACTGAATATATAACAATGAATACTTATATGATAGATTTTAGTATTAAAGATTTACTAGGTAAGTACACAGACACTGGCTCTGAACTTATTAACTTTAATCCAGTTTTTGGAAAAGTACAAGTTATATCAGTGACATATTTTAACAAAAATAGAAAGCTTTTAGGTGAAAAAGAACTACAGTTAAATAATGATGAAATTTATCTAGCTTCTAATTTGGAAAGCATGATTCTAACCATTGAAAGATTCTTTAAGGAAAATAATGAAATTATTATTGATGGAAAAGCATATGATATAAAGGAAAAGAAGGTGCTAGATGATTCATTAGGTACAACAGGAGCTAGCAATAATATATTTTCTTTTATTGTGCCAGATGATTTCTGCAACAATTTAACTGCTGATAGTGAATATATTAATATTAATTATGTAGGTGAAGGTAAGGAACAGAAGAAAGAAGAAGTAGCTAAAATATTAGAAGGATACATGACCATAGAGCCAGGAGTCATAGGTGATGACATTAAGTTGTTAGCTATGAGCAGAGAAATAGCTTATGATTCTAATGTAGGAATGTCAACAATAATACTTTTTGTAGCAATTTATATAGGAATAGTATTTTTACTTTCCAGTGCAGTGGTTTTATCTATTCAACAGTTGGCTCAATGTAATGATTCCATGGAGCGTTATGAAGTATTAAGAAAAATAGGAGCTTCCAGAAGACAGATTAATCTGGTAAAAATATCACCACAGTATTGATATTAATAATTATAATTATCAATAAATATACAATTGTAAGTGAATTGATGGAAAATATTTGGATATAATTAGTAAATATAAAATAATAATAGTTATGAATAGAAGGTGATATTATATTTACTATAACAAGAATAGAATTTATTTCAGTAATGTCAGCAATTATTTTACTTTTAAATTTAAAAGTGCTAGTTAAATTAATAATATATAGAGAGTTTGACCATAAGATTAAAGAAAAGGTTATGCATTTAATTTTTAGCTTATATATCACTATTTTAGCTGCAGTGGTATATTTTCCAATTCCATTAGCCTTTGGTAAAAACGTCATAAGGAAATTAGCTAAAATTCACTTAATACCTTGGGAAAGTACTATCAGTATTTATAGGATTGGTGGTATAAGTGAAGTAATTACCAATGTAGGTGGTAATTTAATTTTATTATCTCCATTTATATTTTTTATTTGCTATCATTTTAGGAATATTACGTTTAAAATAAAGCAAATTATAGCAATGGCTTTTACAATATCTTTATTTATTGAATGTAGTCAGGTTGGTTTGTCATATTTAGTTGCCAATTTAAGTAGATCCTTTGATATCATGGATTTACTTTGTAATACCATTAGTGGACTTTTAGGTTATTACTTATATAAGGTATATAGCAGAATAAATATAAGCTACTCAATTAGAGAGAAAGTAGTTTAGTACTGATACCATAGAAAGTCCTAGGTTAAAATTAAAAAATCAGTAAATGTGTAAATTGCATTTACTGATTTTTTATTTATCAATATAATTAAATAAAGCAAAGTTAAAAGAATTAGGGAGATATTATGCTTAATCATGGAACTTACGATATAATAAATGGGGATTTTAAAACAGCAAAAGAAAAATGAGCTATTGGATATACACTATATAAAAATTGAAAAGTAAGGTGGTTATTTATGAATTTAAGTAATTTTGAAGAATATATTAATCAAGTAATAGTAGAGAGAGGATATGATTATTATTTAGATGATAATGTTTTAGAGATAACTGAAGAAGATACTAATAAATACTGTATTATAGTGGGAGGCTCTAATGATTATGAAGTAGAGATAATATTAGATAATAAAAATAATATTATACATTCAGAATGTGATTGTCCATATGATTTTGGACCAATATGTAAGCATGAAGTAGCTGCTTTTTATAAATTGAGAGATATAAAGAGCAGTAAGAAAAGTACCAGGAAAGCTAATAAAAATCAATTAAAAGAAATATTATTAGAGTTATCTAAAGATGATTTAGTAAATATAATTTTAGACATAGTTAAAAAGAATAAAACTATTAAAGAGAATTTATTGATAAAATATTCCAATGATTCAGAAAATTCAATTAAACAATGTGAGAAATATATAGCATCATTAACAAGAAAATATATGAAAAATAGGGGCTTCGTTGAATATAGGGATGTTAGATATTTGGTTAATGAGATGGATATATTACTGGATAAAGTTATAGATATATATGAAGTTAAAAAAGATTATTTATTAGCAGTAAATATGGCATTATACCTTATGCAGGAAGGTGTTTCTGCATACCAATTTGTTGATGATTCTGATGGATATATGGCAAACTTTGTTCAAAATATCATTGACATTATATGTAGGATTATTTATATATTAAAAAATGAAGATATAGTAATCAAAGAAAAAGTATTCCATATATTAATAGAAATAAGTGATAGCAAGGCGTTTGATGGTTGGGAAGATTACAGTATAATATTAATATCTTTTGCAGAAGAATTAGCTGATAATGATATATTAATAGAGAAGTTAAAAATACATATAAAGGAGTGTATTACTGCTAACGAAGCGAAGAATAGTTATAGTAGTAAGTATTATACTGAAAAATTATTACAAATCTTATACAATATAGTAGATACTTATTGTAGTGAAGAAGAAAAAGTGAAATTTATAAACGAAAATATTAAATATTCATCATTTAGAGATATATTGATAGAAAAAAATATTAAAGAAAAAAACTATGAAAATGTAATTGAAATTACAAAAGCAGGGGAAAAAGCTGATTCAGAGTATGCTGGATTAGTATTTAAATGGAAAGAAAAAAGATATGAAGCATATAAAGCTCTAAATAATAAAGAAGAGCAAATAAAATTATTGTATGAATTTATTATTGACGGAAATTTTCAATATTATAATGAATTAAAAGAAATAGCTGGAGATGGTTTTGATAAATATTATATTAAGATAAAAAAGGAATTTAAATCTCAAAAGTATTTTTATAATGATTATACGTATTTAAAAATTATTGAAGCAGAGAATGATGTAGATGAGATATTATATATTGTTAAAAAACATCCAGAATTAGTTGAAAGATACAAAGATATTTTATGGGATAAATATAAAGAAGAGGTTATAAATATTTATATAAAGAGTATATATGCATATGCTAATAATGCTAGTAATAGAAAACAATATAGAGAAGTATGTAAATTTATTAATAGATCAAGGGAAGTATTAGAAGATAAAGAAACGAAAAAAATAATCAATGAATTGTTAATATTAAATAAAAATAGAAGAGCTTTTCTAGAAGAGCTAAGGAGTATAATAAAATAGAATTGAGGGGTATAGTATGCTTAATCATGGAACTTACGATATAATAAATGGAGATTTTAAAACAGCAAAAGAAAAAGAAAGTTTGTGGGAAATTTCAATTGGGTTAAATAAAGTTGATGGATTAGAACCTTCCAACTATTTAATTAAATTAACTAAAGACTCAATAGAAGGTAGAAAGAGCTATAAAGAAATAGAAGAGGATTTGAATAAGTATTATAAAAATATAAATTTAAATGATGATAAATTAGTAGCAAATAGAGAATGTGATATTGTATCTACCAGGATAATGGAGATTTTAACAGATCAAAGTTTTACATTTAGCCCCGTATATTTAAAAACTATTCATAGAACATTATTTAATGGCGTATTTCAAGGAAAACTTGCCAATTATGTAGGCGAATTTAGAGATTTTAACATAACTAAAAAAGAAGAAATTCTTAATGGTGATACTGTTATTTATGGCAATTATACAGATATTATTGAATATTTAAAGTATGATTTTGAAGATGAGAAGGCTGTTAATTACTCTAAGTTATCATTAGAACAGCAAATAAAGAGGCTAAGCAAATTTACTTCAGCCATATGGCAGATACATCCTTTTTGTGAAGGCAATACAAGAACTATAGCTGTATTTATTCAAAAATATTTAATAAGTATGGGATGGGATGTAAATAATGATATGTTTAAAGAAAATTCTTTATATTTTAGAAATGCATTAGTATTATCAAACTATTCTAATATGAAAAATAATGTAGCAGTTAATTTTGATTACTTAAACTCTTTTTATAATGAGTTAATAGGGAAAAAGAAAAATGAACTATTGGATATGAAAGCTGTGAACCAGTAATATATAAGGCTAATGATATTTAACATTAGTAATAAAACGATAGACAAGGGGGTATGCAAATATGGCCACAATAAAAGATGTTGCAAAAGAAGCAGGGGTAGCAGTAGGTACAGTTTCTAAGGTTATTAACAATATACCAGTTAAACCAGAAACAAAGGTTTTAGTAGAAGAGGCTATAAAAAAATTAAAGTATGAGCCTAATGTTTATGCTAGGGGTTTAAAAATTAATAAAACTAATACTGTAGCTGTAATTTTACCAACAATTTGGCATCCTTTTTTCAGCGAATTAGCTTATAATATTGAGAAATGCCTAAGAGAAGTAGCCATGAAGATGATTTTATGTAATTCTGAAAAAAATCAGCAAAGTGAAATAGAATATATATCTATGGCTAAACAAAATAAGATGGATGGCATTATTGCAATAACCTATAGCAATATAGATGAATATGTTTCAGAAAAAATACCATTTGTAAGTATAGATAGATATTTCTCTAAAGATATAACGTATATTTCCAGTGATAACTTTCAAGGTGGAAAATTAGCAGCAGAAAAGCTTATTGAAGCAGGTTGTAAAAATATAGCTTATATAGGTCGTGGATCAAAAATAGATAATGCTACAAGAAAAAGAAAAGAAGGATTTATAAGCTATTGCACAGAAAATAATATTAATTATGATATATGTGAATTACTAGGAAGTTCCAGTGAGTTTGAAATTTTACTAGATGAATTTATTGAAGAAAATTTTAAAGAAAAGATAAAAATAGATGGAGTTTTTGCAGTAACTGATAGACATGCATTGGATTTTATTAAAAGGTTAGAAAATATAAATGTTAATGTACCAAAAGATGTTCAAGTTATTGGTTTTGATGGAAGTAGATCATTTAGCCAAGATGAATTTAAAATATCTACCATTAGGCAACCCGTTGAGCTGATGGCTAAAAAATCAGTGGAAGCATTAATAAATATAATTGAAGACAAACCATTAGAAAAGAAGGTAATTCTTCCAATAAATTTTATAAAAGGATATACAACTAAATAAATATTAAGAAATAGATTTCCTAAGTTAGAATTTTGCTTAGGAAATTTTTCTTAAAAAATACTTGACTATATGATGAAAACGTATTAATATTTAAATGTAGCAAAAATGAAACGTTTCAAGTAAATGAAATTATTACTAAAAAATCTTTTGTCATATAAGGGAGATGGACATGAGTAAAAATTATAATCAAATAAGTAAAGAAATATTAGAGTATGTAGGTGGAAAAGAAAATATCATCAGTGCTGCACATTGTGCCACAAGATTAAGATTAGTTCTTAAAGATGATAAAAAAATTAACATTAAGGCCATTGAAGAAATGCCAGCAGTAAAAGGTAATTTCAATACTTCAGGACAATTCCAAATAATCTTAGGCTCTGGTGTTGTTAATGAAGTTTATAAAGAACTAATTAAAATAGCAGATATAGCTGAAGGAAGTAAGGAAGAATTAAAGAAAGAAGCTGATAAAAAGCTAAATCCTGTTCAAAGATTAATTAAATCTTTAGCAGATGTTTTTGTACCAGTACTTCCGATTCTTGTGGCTGCAGGATTATTGATGGGTATAAATAATATTTTAACTTCTCAAGGGTTATTTGTAGAAGGACAATCTTTAATTGAAGCTCACCCACAATTTAAAGATTTAGCAGAAATGATTAATACATTTGCCAATACAGGATTTGCATTCTTACCAATATTTTTAGGATTTTCAGCTACTAAGGCGTTTGGTGGTAATCCATATTTAGGAGCTTGTATAGGTGCTTTAATGATTCATGGTGATTTATTAAATGGTTACAGTTATCCATCAGCAGTTATTGAAGGAACTGTACCATATTGGAATATATTAGGTTTCTCTATTCTTAAAGTAGGATATCAAGGAACAGTACTACCAGTTTTAGCATCATCTTTTGTATTAGCAAAAGTTGAAAAGACATTACATAAAATAATACCATCAGTTTTAGATAATCTTTTAACACCATTATTTACAGTATTTATTACAGGATTATTAACATTTGTAGCAATAGGACCAGTAATGAGATTAGCTGGTGATGGAATTACAGCAGGATTAATAGGTTTAATTAATACATTAGGACCAATAGGAGGAGCTATATTTGGATTCTTCTATGCACCAATAGTTATAACAGGTATGCATCATAGCTTTACAGCTGTTGAAACTCAATTATTAGCAGATATAGCAACAACAGGTGGATCATTTATTTTCCCAGTTGCAGCAATGTCAAATGTAGCACAAGGTGCAGCAGCTTTATCAGTACTTCTTATTCTTAAAAAGGATAATAAAATGAAAGGTATAGCATCAGCATCAGGTATTTCAGCTTTATTAGGAATCACTGAACCAGCTATATTTGGAGTTAACTTAAAATTACGCTATCCATTCTACGGAGCAATGATAGGTTCAGGAGTTTCAAGTGCATATATAATGTTAACTAAAGTATTAGCATTAGCTCCAGGAGCTGCAGGTTTACCAGGTATAATATCAATAAGACCAGATTCAATGATAAATTATATTATAGGTATGGCTATTTCTATGGGGGTAGCAGTGGTATCTACTATTATTTTAGCTAAGACTACAGCAAAGAAAGAAAATTTAGAAGTAGCATAATGTTATGAAGATATAAATAGGAGGAATTAGAGCATAATCTAATACCTTCTATTTTTGGCTTAATGATTTCAGTTTATTAGATTAATAGTTTATATAATAAGGAGAGAAATTTTAATGAAAGAGTGGACAAGAGAAGAACGTTATAGAACAATATTAGAAGCAAGTGATGAGGAAATGGCAGTATTAAAAGAAAAGGTAGATGGTTGCCCATATAGACAAAAATTTCATATTCAACCTACAACAGGATTACTAAATGATCCTAATGGTTTTGCATATTTTAATGGAGAATATCATTTATTTTATCAATGGTTCCCTTTAGGACCTGTACATGGAATTAAACACTGGTATCATGTTTCATCAAAAGATTTAGTACATTGGAATGATTGTGGTGTTGGTATTATTCCTAGTGAGTACTTTGAAAGTCATGGAGCATTTTCAGGTAGTGGATTAGCTGAAAATGATAAATTATATTTATTTTATACAGGAAATACAAGAAATGATAAGTGGGAAAGACATCCGTATCAGTGTTTAGCAATTATGGATGCAGAAGGAAAAATAACTAAGCATCCTAAAGCTATTGTGGAAGAACTGCCAGAAATATATACTGATAACTTTAGAGATCCTAAAGTATTTAAAGAAAATGATAAATATTATTTTGTAATAGGAGCTGAAAGAAAAGAAGGAAATCTTGGGACTATAGCAGTATATGAATCAGGTGATTTGATAAATTGGAATTATAAAGGTGAAATAAAAACAAGCTTCTTTGGGAATGGATTTATGTGGGAATGTCCTGATTACATAAAAATTGATGATAAAGGTGTTCTTATATTTTCACCACAAGGGTTAGAAGCTAATGGTGATAAATACAAAAATATTTTCCAATCAGGTTATTTAATTGGAAATAAAATCGATTTTGAAAACCTAGAGTTTAATCATGGAGAATTTAGAGAATTAGATAGAGGATTTGATTTTTACGCTCCACAAACTACAAAAGCACCAGATGGAAGATATATATTAGTTGGTTGGATGGGATTACCTGAAATAGCATACCCTACAGATGAAAATGGATGGGCACATTGCTTAACTATTCCAAGAGAGTTAAGTTTAAAAGGTAATAAACTATTACAGAAGCCAGTAAGAGAGCTTGCAAGTTTAAGAAAAAATGAAAGAATTATGTCATATGCTTTAAATAATGAGGAAACTATCATAGAAGATTTTAAAGGAAATGTATATGAAGTGGAGTGTAGTTTTGAAAATATCACAGGTAAGAGAGTTGGTCTTAAATTAAGACAAGGTATAAAAGAAGAAACAGTATTTTACTATGATTTAGAAGAAAAGAAATTAGTTTTAGATAGAAGTCATTCAGGAAAAGATTTTGCAGTGGAGTACGGTAGAGAAAGAAAATGTTCATATGAAGGTAAAAATTTAAAATTACAAATCTTTGTTGATACATCATCAATAGAGGTATTTGTTAATGATGGAGAAGAAGTATTTACAGCAAGAATCTTTACAGCTAAAGATAGTAGTAACATAAGCATTTTTTCTCATGGAAAGACAGATGTTAATTTAAAAATATGGGATTTGTTTTAGATGAAAAATAGTATTTAATTAAAGAGCTATAATAAGTTTACTTTTTAAAAAGGAGCTTATTATGGCTTTTATTATTAATGTAATAAATAAGTTTATTGATTATAATTAAATATTGCTTAGATATAAAAATAAAGTTATAAAAGTGTATAAAAAATATACAAGTATTACGATAATTAATAGGTGTATTATTAAGGACGGAGGAAAGTTAATAAAATGATTAGCTGAGAAAGCCATAGCTGGGAAAAGAGCTAAAACTATTAATTCACAAGCAGCTTTGAAGGAATTGACGGAAGTATTAAATGAAGTGTTGGTAGGAAGATTAGATGTAATTTATAATGAAAGAGAAAAGATGTTCCATCAAGGTAATTATGAAGAAGTTCAATTTAGAGACTATGAGATTTTTAAAAATAGATATTTAAAGAACTATAAGATTAAATATTACTTAATTGAAAATGAAAGAATTCCAGGATTGATAAAAAGAGGGTAATGTTTTATTAATATAATAATTAGGGTATAATTATTATATATTAATTGTTTTAGGGGGAAAGTATGGCTATATATTTAAATACAAAGGCACCTTTTGAGAATTATAGTGAACTTGCTCGAGAATATTATTTTGTAGATAAATCAGAGATAATAAAATCCCTTAATAGTAAAGTTTCAACTAAGAGTAAGTATGTTTGTATAACAAGGCCAAGAAGATTTGGTAAATCATCAGTTGCAGATATGCTAGGAGCGTACTACTCAAAGGCAGTAGATTCACATAATATATTTGATAAGTTAAAAATAAGTAAAGATAAAAGTTACAAAGAGCATTTAAATAAATATAATGTGCTAAGTATTTCATTTAATCAAGTATCCCATAAGGGTAATACATATGATGATTATATAGGAATGATTAAAGCAAATTTAATAAAGGATATAAGTGATAAGTATCCACAGATTGATCCAAGTGAGTATTTTACAATAAACCATATGTTAAATGCTACAAATGATAAGTTTATTTTTATTTTTGATGAGTGGGATTATATTTTTACTAACAATCTTTTTGAAAATAATCAAAATGACTTTTTAGAATTTATAAGACAGTTGTTAAAGGATCAACCTTATGTTGCACTTGCATATATGACAGGAGTACTACCTATTAAGAAATATTCAAGTGGGTCAGCATTAAATATGTTTGATGAGTATACTTTTCTAAAAGATAGAATATATGATGAGTATTTTGGCTTTACAAATGAAGAAGTATTAGCTTTGTGTGAGAAAAATGATGAAATTAAATTTTCCGATCTAGAAAGTTGGTATAATGGGTATTTAACTACTAAAGGAAAAAAAATATATAATCCACGTTCAGTAATAAAAGCGCTTGAAAATGGATATTGTGAAAGTTACTGGACAAACACAGGAGCTATGGATGAGGTCACTGATTATTTAAAGTATAATACTTTAGAAATTAGAGAAGATGTTATTGAAATGGTATCAGGTGAAGAAGTAGATATATTTATAGATGAAGAATTTAGAGCAGGTCAGAGAGAACCAAGAACTAAAGAAGAAATTTACTCTGCAATGATTATTTTAGGTTTTTTATCTTACCATGATGGATATTTGAGGATTCCTAATAGAGAGCTAATGAAAGAATTTGAAAAGGCTCTTAAGGATGATCTTTTGGAGAAGTATCAAGAATTATAGAAAACTCAAGGAAGATGAAAGTGTAGATATAGCACTAAAACAAATTAAAGAAAAAGAATATGTGCAAAAATTTAAAAATGAAAATAATGAAGTACTAGCAGTAGCTATATGTTATGATTCAAAACTTAAAGAACATAAATGTAAAATAGAAAAAATATAATTATGAGAGTTTTTTACTAGATAAAAAATAAGTAAACTCCTATTATACAGGTTGCTGTATAATAGGAGTTTTTACATAGACCATAACTTTAATAGCCATTATACGCTAGAAGCCAGTGTAAGGTTTCCAAATCATAATTTTTACGACCATAAGCATCTTCAATAAAAAAAGTATAGCAAAGATCTTTTTTACCATTAAACTTTTTATCCTTCAAATGAGTACATAATAAGACATCAAAATTATTTGCTTTTGTAATACAACAAGATTTATAATTTATTATACAATAATTATGTTGATGTTTTACTTACTTTTAAAATAAATATGTATAAAGGTAATAAAACAAAGTATGGAGGATTGAAAGAATGATAGCAATAGGTGAAAAATATGATGAATTGGAATTTATTAAGTTTGGAGAAATGTTATTAGTAAACCCAAATGAAAAATTAGAACAAGCTCACTTCTTTATTAAAGAAAAAAATGTAAAGATAAATGAGTTAAGTAATAATAAATGTATACAGTATGAAGTGCGGTATTTTACAATAGGAAGAGTTACATTATATTTAATGTTAGTTATATTTGATGACAATTATGAGAGTATTTATGGTCAATGGATTAATATATGTAATCAAACAGACAGAAGAAATCTTCTTGGGCTTAATTTTACAGATAATATTTATTTTGTTTTACTTTCTGAGGGGAATACAGTTAAATATGTACAGAGCATTGAAAATCCATTTAAGAACAGGATGAAGAAGATGCGTAGAAAAATAGATAAAGATAAAGCTTGGAGTAAAAAGGAATTTGAAATGGCAGTAAGTACTTTTAATGGATACAAAAGTAGAAGAGAATTTTATGAGAAATTATTAGAAACTTAGTTACATGATTAATGGTTAGAAATAAAGAATGAAAGGAATTGAAAAATGACAGAGTAAATTGGTGAAATTTTTATAAGAAAAGGAAAATATGTTACATATCAAAATATAAACTTGAAAATTCCTTATAGTGGACAAGTAAGCCTTCAGTATGAAATAGGTGAAGAAAATGACTTAGTGTTTAATAAAGGAATAGAGTTAGATAGAGAAATCTTATTAGAGTTTAATGAAGGTAAGCTAATAAAAGAAAAATAAAAATATATATTAAAAGTGTATGTTGTATTTTATACTTAACTTGTGTGCCAAATTTTCATTAAAAAGTCAGCCATCAATATATGGTAAATATGGAAAATGGATTTTATGATTCTTTTAGCCATTTTTTTGTTTCTTTCATCCGATAAGATTCTCCATTCATATCTACCATATATGATTTATATGTAATTCTGTCAGTCATTGCTGCCGCCATGACTGGATCGGTAAAGACTTCCCCCCATCTATCAAAAGATAGATTAGTTGTTATTATTGTAGATTTCCTTCCCGTCCTAATTGATAAATTAGTGAATAGTAATTCACCTCCTTCTTTATCTGATGATATATATCCAAATTCATCAAGAATAACTAAATCATACTTTTCTAGTTTTGATTGAAATGATCTTAAACTTTTTGTTGAACGTAATTCTTTTAGTTGCGTTATAAATAATGGTACTGTTGCAAAGAAAACCTTATACCCGCTTAAACAAGCCTTTATACCTAATCCAATGGCTATATGAGTTTTTCCTGTTCCACAGTTACCAGATAAAATAACATTCTGACCATTTTCTATAAAATCTAAAGTACTCAATATAGGAAGTTTATTTTGAGCATCAGCAGGCAACTCATTTACGTCCAACTCTTCAAGATATCTTTTGTAAGGAAAGTTTGCTGTTCTTATCCTGTTCTTTCGTAGCTGTTCCTGTTTATAGTCATATTCTTTTTGTAGAAGCTTATAAATCAGCTCTTCATAACTTGAATCTACTTCAGTTGCATTTCTAATTTCTGATTCCACTGTATCTTTAAATGTAGCTAATTTAAGGTTACTTGAGTATTCTAAAATACCTTTAAGAAATATCTTTTTATTATGATCTTTCATTAGCTCATACCGTCCTTTCTTTCAGAAAGCAATTCGGCATAATTATTCAAGAGATTTATTGAGTTATTTACTATACTAGAGTCATTTTCAAAATATTGCTTATAATAATCTTCTTCATCATTACGCTGACATATGAATTTTATTTTATCCAAAGTTACTGAAGTAGGAGTAATTTTTCTAATTACTTCAATACTTCTTTCTACAGATTCTATTCCAACTTCTCCAATTAGGTTTAATAATTCAATAAAATCTTTTTCTTTTCCAATAAAAAATGAATTATATATATTTTGAATATTGCCATCTATTTGCTTAAAAGCACAACTATTTATTAATGCATTAGGTTTACGATACAATGTATTAAGATAATGCTCAAGCTTAATAATCCACTGGAATGCGCCAGGATTCTTTTTATGATGAGCCACTTTTTCTTCTTCAAAATACACAATTATATCATTGGAATATATCTTACATTTCAATATTTTATTTACAAACCTATCGGGAACGGAGTAGTGGCAAGTATCAACAACTACTGTTGAATATTTATCTACTCTAAGAAGTTCTAACCTTGCTGATTCATATTTACCAAAGGTAGGCAAAAGCTTAACTTTTTCATCTTGAAATAACTCCTTTGGTGATTTTTCTTTATCATATGAGTGTCTTTCATTAAGAAATTGGCAGGTTTCTAAAAGATATTGATTAGCCTCATCAAGTGAGTTAAATCTATCCTTTTTACTAAAAGCCTTTCGTCTAATCACCTCCACACTTCTTTCCACATGACCCTTTTCATTGCCTGATCTAACATTACAGAATCTAAAATTAAATCTATAATAGAGAGAAAGCTTTAATAATGCTTCAGTAGGCTCTTTTTCATTTCTACCAACAAACTTTTTTATAACCAATCGCATATTATCGTATACAACTTCTGCAAATGATCCATTTACATATTCGAAGAAATCGCTATGAGATTCTAAAAAGCATTGTGTATTTTGTTTAGGGAATAGCTTCGCCCAGCGAAAATTGCTGTATGCCGCAGTGAATACTGCCATCTGATATTCTCTTAATACACCTCCTTCGGTATATATTTTTACACTTCCCCAATCAAACTCAACAACATCTCCAGGTACATATTGCTGCTTAATATATGCTTCCTGAGCTTTTTGTTCAATCTTATTGATAGTTCTTGAAACCGTAGTATAACTTACATTAAATCCTTCTGAAACCAATACTTCATAAATATCTTTTTTCTTTTTTTGTTGCTTTGATAGTCCTGTTAACCTTTTAGTTTTATTTTCATCTAGATAGAATTGGATCCGCTTTATCAATGCATCTGTAACTACCGTTTTAACTCTTGGAGATGACTTATATTCAGGCTTATTTGTAAGCTGTTGAATAAGTTCTTGGCGTTTAATATCATCATTACATTCTACACCTAACTCCATTAAATTAGTTTCATATTCATTTATATATTTATCAACCGTTTTCCTGGCAAAGCCAGTTTCACGAGCAATCGCTCTTTTTGATTTTTTGTCTCTAATGTACATTAAAATAATATCTTGTTTATTCATTAATTTAATCACCCTCTGCAACTCCTCTAATACATAATATTATTTCCAATTTATTATGTGTTTTAGAGGTATTTTTTATAAAGGGTGGCCTACTTTTTAATGAAATTTATGGTCTACTAATAGTGTCTCCTATACACCTGCTATAGCTAATATTCTATTCTCCCAATTTGCTATAGACTTTCTTATA
>ERZ827498.1173-NODE-1173-length-30283-cov-4.427650_pt1 | contig 30283 bp, 19 predicted proteins | sample MGYA00519865_ERZ827498 | MGnify/ENA primary metagenome ERZ827498 (study PRJEB31778, sample SAMEA3449328) | human gut metagenome | biome: human gut; feature: human-associated habitat; material: faeces | place: United Kingdom | collected 2010/2012 ...
CGCTGTGGTTTTTGGGAGCGATATTTATGGAACTGTTTCTGGATGTTCTGGGCGAATCTCTGGTGGACACCGCCAAGATGCTGCCCTTCCTGTTTTTGGCCTATCTGTTCATTGAATATGTGGAGAACCGCCACGGCGAGCGCATCGAAGCCATTCTGGCGGGCGGCGGACGCTGGGGCTCTGTTCCGGCGGCGCTGCTGGGCTGTGTGCCCCAGTGCGGTTTCTCTGCCATTGCGTCCAATTTCTATGCGTCCCGGGTCATCAGCCTGGGCACGCTGATGGCCGTGTTCCTCGCCACCAGCGATGAAGCGGTTCCGCTGCTGGTCTCCATGCCTGCCTACTGGGATAAGCTGGTGCTGCTCATGGTCATCAAGGTGCTCTACGCCATTGCGGTGGGCCTGGTGCTGGATTTTGTCCTGCGGGGCGTTCTGCCCAGGAGCCTGCGGGGCGGCTATACCGGCAGCGCCGATGAGATCGACTGCCACGAGGAGCACAGCGATGAGGAGGGCAAGCCCGCCCCCATCTGGAAAGCCGCCCTTCGCCACACGCTGGAGATTTTCGTGTTCATCTTTGTGTTCAGTCTGGTGTTCGGCCTCATTGTGGAGGGCGTGGGCGAGGATGTCTTTGCCGACGCTCTGGGCCGGATGGGCTTCTTCCAGCCGGTGGTGGCCGCACTGGTGGGGCTGATCCCCAACTGTGCCGCCAGCGTCCTGCTGACCCAGCTCTATGTGGAGGGAGCCCTCCGCTTTTCCAGTCTGGTGGCAGGTCTGTGCACCGGCGCGGGCGTGGGCCTGGCCGTTCTCTGGCGGGCAAACCCCTCCTGGAAGCAGAACCTCTTTATCACCGGCCTGACCTGGGCTGCCGGTGCGGCTGTGGGTGTTGGGATCCAGATCATGGTAGCCATTTTCGGTTAAAGTAAAATATTCAGTCAAAACGCCGTTTCGGGATATCCCGGAGCGGCGTTTTGTGTTATACTAGACAGTATCAAAACGATAAAATGGTTCACCCTCTCCGTCATCGCTTGCGCGATGCCACCTCCCCCAAAGTGGGAGGTCTTGACAGAAATTATAGAGTTTGTGGTTTTGTCAAAAGCTCGCCCTTTGGGAGAGCTGGACGCGAAGCGGCCTGAGAGGGTGAGCCCGTGAAAGGATAAAAATTATGACAGACTTTGAAAAGACCTATCAGAACTACAACCCCCGGGCAGCGGCACTGGCCGAGGCCCGCGCTCTGCTGACTGAGGCTGCCAAGGCCGCCATGGCCGACGGCACTCTGCCCGAGGCCGAGCTGCCCGCTTTTATCGTGGAGATCCCTGCTGACACCAAGAACGGTGACATCGCTTCCAATCTGGCCATGGCCGGTGCCCGCACCTGGCGCAAGGCCCCCAAGATGATCGCCGATGCCCTCATCGCCAAGGCCGAGCAGGGCGTGGAGGTGCGCCTCATCTACGACGATGTGGGCTGTTGGAAGGTGCGCTCACGTTTTTTTGAAGACATGCGCGAAGCGGGCATCGACGTACATGCCTTCATGCCCGTTAGGTTTCCTGCGTTCACGAGCAAGGTCAACTATCGCAACCACCGCAAGCTGTGCGTCATCGACGGCACGACGGCGTTCATTGGCGGCATGAACATAGCCAAGCGTTATGTGTCGGGACGCGGGCATCAGCCATGGCGCGACACCCACTTGCGCATAAGGGGCGGCGCCGTCTATGCCGTGCAGAGAGCGTTCCTCGTCGACTGGTATTTTGTGGACCGCACACTCATCAACAGCCGCTCCTACTATCCTCCCGTCCCCTTCGCCATCAGCAACAACTGTCTGGCGCAGGTCGTGACGAGCAGTCCGATAGCCATGTGGCCCGACATCATGCAAGGCTATGTGCGCATCTTGCTCGAAGCCCGCCAGTATGTTTATCTTGAGACACCCTATTTTCTTCCCACCGACCCCGTGCTCTTCGCCATGCGCACAGCTGCCATTGCAGGTGTCGACGTGCGCCTCATGGTGCCGCGCCACAGCGACGCGAAGCTGGTTGAGTGGGCAAGCACCTCCTACATTCGCAAGGCCATAGAGGCAGGCGTCAAGATCTGCTTCTACGAAGATGCCTTCAACCACAGCAAGCTGCTCATCTGCGACGACATGCTGTGCAGCTGTGGCTCCACCAACATCGATTTCCGTAGCTTCGAAAACAATTTCGAGTCAAACATCTTCTTCTACGACCATGACCTCACCATGCGTCTCAAGCAGGTGTTCCTCGACGACCTCACCCATTGCACCGTTGCCGAGACCACAGCCGACCTCCCCCACACACCTTTCTACACTCGTCTTTGGCAAGCATCGGCCCGTCTTCTGTCGCCATTGCTTTAGGTCGCCATTGCTTTAGGTCGCCATTGCTTTAGGTCGCCGTTGCTTTAGGTCGCCATTGCTTTAGGTCGCCGTTGCTTTATGTCGCCGTTGCTTTATGTCGCCCGTTGCTTTAAAAAAGTCATCGCATCTCGGTCGGGGTACACATGTACCTCGGTCGGAGTACGCATGTACCTCGGTCGGGGTACGCATGTACCTCGGTCGGAGTACGCATGTACCTCGGTCGGAGTACGATGATATAACGGTTCCTTTCACACAACTTTCAGGTTCCTTTCAAACAACAATTAAGCCTTCACGAACCGCTCCTTTGCGTGGTTTTAAACGACAATAGAGACAATAGAGACAATATATTATTCAAACTTTGTGCCACCAATTTTTCAAGACTATTAGAAAAATTCATAACACAGAAAAAATTGTCTCTATTGTCGTTTAAAACCAAGCAAGCTATAATAGATTGCCTTTATTATAAAAAGCCAGAAGAAACATATTGTTATAAAAATACAGAAAATCAGTATGGCAAAAAAATAAAAGATCAGTATGACATAAAAGAAAACAGAAAATCGTTTTTGCCCTGTCGCATAAAAAAAAGCTTACGCCATCAAGGACCATTAGCGTCCTCAACGGCGTAAGCCTTTTTTACCTTTTTACTTTTTTACCTTTTTACCTTTAAAAGGTCTATAGGATTTTTCACTTTTCGTTTTTCACTTTTCCCTTAAAAAGGCGTCAGCCTTTTACCTCTTCTTTCTGTTCGCACGCTGTTCGCGATATTTAGCTTTCTGTCGTGCAGAACCGCTACCATGGGCTCCGGTGATGTATTTCTTCTTTTTGGCTTTGGTCTTAACCTTGCCATCATCAGCCGGACGGTTAGATGCGCCGCCGCGTCCCCACGACAAGCCCCCACCGGCAATAATTGCGTCTATATCGTCGCCTTTGCTCATAATTGTTTTTTTAGAATTAATGATGGAACAAGCGCACGCCAGTGAATGCCATGGCGATGCCATACTTGTCGCAGGTGTCGATAACATTGTCATCGCGCACCGATCCACCGGCCTGAGCAATAAACTCTACGCCACTCTTGTGGGCACGCTCAATGTTGTCGCCAAAGGGGAAGAACGCGTCAGAGCCGAGAGCCACGCCACGGTTCTGGGCGATCCATGCCTTCTTCTCTTCCATGGTCAGCACCTCGGGCTTCTCCTTGAAGAACATCTGCCATGTGCCGTCGCGCAGCACGTCCTCATGGTCCTCAGAGATGTAAACGTCGATGGTGTTGTCGCGGTCGGCGCGGCGAATGCCGTCAACGAACGGGAGGTTCATAACCTTCGGGTGCTGACGCAGCCACCAGATGTCGGCCTTGTTGCCAGCCAGGCGTGTGCAGTGGATACGGCTCTGCTGTCCTGCGCCGATTCCGATAGCCTGTCCGTCCTTGACATAGCACACCGAGTTCGACTGAGTGTACTTCAGCGTGATGAGCGAGATGATAAGGTCGCGCTTGGCCTCGTCTGTGAACACCTTGTTCTTTGTGGGAATGTTCTCAAACAGAGCGGGGTCATCGAGCTTCACCTCGTTGCGTCCCTGCTCGAAGGTCACGCCAAACACCTGCTTGTGCTCAATGGGGTCAGGACGATAAGCGGGATCGATCTTTATAACGTTGTATGTGCCCTTGCGCTTGTCTTTAAGAATTTGAAGCGCCTCAGGAGTAAAGTCGGGGGCAATCACGCCGTCGCTCACCTCACGCTTGATCAGCGTAGCGGTAGCAACATCGCAGGTGTCGCTCAGAGCCACGAAGTCGCCGTAAGAACTCATGCGGTCAGCGCCGCGTGCGCGAGCATAGGCACAAGCGAGGGGTGACAGCTCAACCTTCACGTCGTCAACGAAATAGATCTTCTTCAGCGTGTCGCTCAAAGGCAGGCCGATAGCGGCGCCAGCAGGCGACACATGCTTGAAGGAAGCGGCGGCAGGCATGCCTGTTGCCTCTTTCAGTTCTTTCACAAGCTGCCACGAGTTGAGCGCATCAAGAAAATTGATGTAGCCTGGACGGCCGTTGAGCACTTCAATGGGCAGTTCGCCCTCGTCCATGTAAATGCGCGAGGGTTTCTGGTTGGGATTGCATCCGTACTTTAATGCTAATTCTTTCATATTGTGGATATTGGAGAAATCTACGTTTTTATTTCCATTTGCAAAATTACTGCTTTTCCATGATATATGCAAACACGTTACCATTTGTTGCTTATGTTTCAACATTTTTTTAAGAAAAGTCAAGCGAAGAGGGTGAAAAGTGATGTAAAATGCAAGTTTATACAGGTTCTTTTCAGTGGTCGGCGGTTTGTTTGCAGCAATGTTGAAAATCATTTGCGCGAAAGCCAAAGATATTGTAATTTTGCACTCTGCTAACAGCGCTTTGTCTGTGGATGAAACAAATTGAAGCACCAGAAAAAGGGAAAAAGAAAAAGCTTTGAGACATAAAAAAGAAGAAAAGAGGAAAAGAAAAAAACGAGACAAAGCGAGGAAAGGCGAAAGCATTGAAAAAACATTGAAAAAGCATAGAAAAAACAAAACGAAAAACAAGAAAACAAACCAACGATGTCAGAAAACAGAAACAAGAAGGGAGAGCTGCTGAAGAAGAGGCCGTCGGCAGTGTTGTCGCTCATGCCCATCGCCGTGCTGGTGATCATGCTCATTGCCACGATCAAAGCCTTCGGCAGCGATGCCCTGAGCGGTGCATCACAGATAACGCTCCTCACGGTGTCGGCGCTGTGTGTGCTCATTGGCATGGGCTACCTCAACGTGCCATGGGCGAGCTTTGAGAAAGCCATAACGAAGAATGTGGCGAGCGTGTCGAGCGCACTGGTCATACTGTTGCTCATTGGCGCTCTCGGCGGCACATGGATGGTGAGCGGCGTGGTGCCCACGCTGATCTATTATGGCGTGCAGACCATACACCCCGACATCTTCCTTGCCTCCACCTGTGCCATCTGTGCCTTGGTGAGCGTCATGACCGGCTCGTCATGGACAACCATTGCGACCATAGGCATAGCCCTCATGGGCATTGGACGGGCGCAGGGCTTTGGCGACGGATGGGTGGCAGGAGCCATTATCAGCGGTGCCTACTTTGGCGACAAGATCTCGCCGCTGAGCGAGACCACCACTCTTGCCTCGGGCAGCCTTGGCGTGCCTCTGTTCAAGCACATTCGTTACATGCTCGTCACAACCGTGCCGTCGATGGTCATCACGCTCATTCTCTTCTCCGTCGCCGGTCTGCTCTACGACACCAGCGGAAGCCAAGACATAGAGACGTTCACACGCGCCCTCGACGGACGCTTCAACATCACGCCGTGGCTGCTGCTCGTGCCTGTGCTCACGGGTGTGCTCATTGCACGTCGCACGCCGCCCGTTATAACCCTCTTCCTCTCGGCTCTCATGTCGGTGGTTGCAGGACTGGTGTTTCAGGAAGGTGTGCTCAGCGACATCGACCCGTCGCTGTTTAAGGCATCGATGATAAGCCTCTATGGCAGCACCTCCGTCCACACCGACAGCGCCATGCTCACCGACCTAGTGGCCACACGAGGCATGGGCGGCATGATGTCGACCATCTGGCTCATCGTCTGCGCCATGTGCTTTGGCGGCACCATGGCAGCGGCAGGCATGGTGGGCGGCATCACGCGTCTGTTCATTCATCTCATTAAGGGCCGCACATCGCTCGTGGGCTGCACCGCCGCTACGGGTCTCATGCTCAACGTGGCGATAGCAGACCAGTATCTGTGCATCTTGCTCACGGGCAACATGTTCAAGGATGTCTTTGACCGTGAGGGCTACGAGCGCCGACTGCTCAGCCGCACCACGGAAGACTCGGTCACGGTGACCTCGGTGCTGGTGCCGTGGAACACCTGCGGCATGACGCAGAGCACGGTGCTCGGCGTGCCCACCTTCACCTATCTGCCTTTCTGCTTCTTCAACATCATATCGCCCATCATGAGCGTGGTTGTGGCCGCCCTGGGCTACAAGATCTTTAAATGTGAAAAGGCAGAGGTTGAAGAGTAACGGCTTTTAAAAAACCTCGCTTGCGTTTTTTTAAAGACAATAGAGACAATAGAGACAATTTTTTAAATTGTTGAGATAAAAAATCAAACAAAAAGCTTGAAAAAATAATCAAATAAAAAAAATTGTCTCTATTGTCTCTATTGTCTTTAAACCCAACGCAAGCAAGAAAAGGTTTACAATATTTTCGCTTCAAAGCGCTTAAAGCCCACGGCGAGAGCCTTGCCTGAAACGTTGGTGAGGCGCAGCTTCGAGGCTTTGAGGTCGCCAATGCTCGGATCGGCGCATATCAAGGATGAGCCTTGGGCTGAGGGCTGAAGGTTCACGGGGCGCCACTTGCCGTTGGTGAACAGTTCAAGACGCATGGCAGCTGCCAAAGAAGCGTTTCCAAGGTCAAAGGCGAAGGCGCCGATAATCACGTTTTGGTCTGCCGTGAGGGTGATGCTGCCGCCGTTTTGCCAGTTAACGATCTCGTTTGACGGCGACACCTTTACGAGGTCGCCGTCTGCGGTGAGAGGCAACATGCGCAGTTGCGCCACATCGCTCTCCATGGTGAACGGCAACTGCTGCGACGGCACCTCAAGGCTCTTGTGGGCGTTGGTGTTGTAAGCCTCCACCGCCTGAGAGAAGAGCTTGTCGAGGGTGGGCAGCAGCACCTTCGTGCCTATCTCTATGCCGGGCTGATGAGCGTGGCGCACCGTGGGGTCTGCCGAGAGATCCTGCATGAGCGTCTGGAGAGCACGCGCATGACGGTAGAGCGTCTCTACAGAGGCAGAGCATCTGCCATCCTTAACGGCGAGCGCCATCTCGCACACCGCCACACCATAGTCGGCAAGGTTCTTGCCTTGCAGTAGCCACGGGCGCAGCTCCTTGACGAGCAGCGGGTCGCTCTTGTCGGCAAGCAGCAGGTCACACGCCACACGCAGATCGGCACATGCAGCCATCAAGCTGTCAACGGCCTGCTTGTCGCCACCCAAAGCCTTGTCGGCAACAGACTGTAGCTCCGTGCCCTCCTCGCGACGGAACCCATGGCCGTTAGGTCCGAGATCCTTGTTGTAGAGAGCAAAGGTGCGCAGGGCGTGGGCGTTTGATGGGAGCAGACGGGCAACAGCCTGCTCCCAGTTGCGGTCGGGGTTATAGGCCCGCATGTTCCATGTGTAGTCGGCAATGCCGTGGAGCGAGATCTTTGAAGCCTCAGCATGCTCCATGGGGTTCGACACGAAGCCGGCAAGGAGCGGTGCGATGTCGGTGCCGTTGCCATAGGCAGGACCAAGGAGAATGCGGTCGCGCACATAGTCGCTCACGGGGAAGTTCCACCACAGATAGGCCTTTCGTCCGATCCTGCTGTTTATCCATTCCATCGACTCGCGGTCAATGTCGGCCACCACGGCGTTGCCCGTCCACATGATGTCCACATCCTTGTCGAGCTGTGAGCCAAGCGTGCGCAGATACTTGTCGTCGTCGGTGCTCCACGACCTGTTGTAGATGGTGGGACACATCATGAGCGGTGTCACGTCCCTGTGTTTGTGAATGAAGACGCGGTTGACATGGTTCAGCAGGGCAGCCTGACGGACAGGGTCGGTGCCGTCGCCGCTGATGTCGTCGAAGAACACGGCGAAGGAGCGCACGCCAAGCTTATAGACGCTCTCAAGCTTTGCCACGAGCGTGTCGCGGTCGGCATCGTTCCACCTTATATCGACACCAGGGTGTATGGCCCAACAGAAGTTGACGCCGTGCTCGCGGGCATAGCTCGCCAGCTCACTTATGCGTTGTGCCTCCTCCTTAGGATAAGGCATGCGCCAGCGGTGGCGGTGGTAGAGGTCGTCCTTGGGACCATAGATATAGGTGTTAAGCTTGTTACGGCCATAAAAATCGATCTGTCGGAGACGTGCCTCATGGCTCCACGGGGTGCCATAGAAGCCCTCAACGGTGCCACGGAAGCGCACGTCGGGCCAGTCGGTCACGGTGCCGCGCTCCAGCTGTGACGTCTCAGCCACCGACTGCAAGAGCGACTGCACGCCATAGAACAGTCCTTGCTCGTCGGCACCGACGATGGTCACGCCCCGCTCGTCGGCAGAGAGCCAGTAGGCTTCGGCACGCGTCGGCACCTTGGCAGCCTGTTTCTTCGTGCAGCGGTCGCCATTCACGCCGAGCGTTATGACGAACGCAGCCTCACGGTCTTCGTGCGTGGCTTTGGGCATGCCGTCGCGCAAGGCCTTCACGGCAAAGGAGTTGCTGCGTGCCGCATCGGTCTGCACACGCCATGTGTCGGGCAGCCTCATCATCACCGCTCCGCCCTTCGTGGGTCGAGCGATCTGATGTGGGACGGGGTTTATACGGTCAAACTGTGCCCATGCTGTCTGTGCCGACAGGGCAGCAAGAGCCGTTACGATAAGTGTGTGTCGCTTGTTTAGGAATGACATTTTTGTTTGTGGGTTTAGGTGAAAATTAATTATAAGTTTCTTATAAGCACATTATGCTTCTGCAAAAATACAACTTTTTCACGACTTTCCCATCTTTCACATCCACTTATCTTGTTATGAAAACACAAGGCACAGAATAAAAGTTGCAGAAATGTTTGGCATAAAAAGTTTTATTTAGTAACTTTGCAGCTATCTTTTATTTTAAAACGCAACCTGAAACACATTATAAATTCATAAATAACAAAACATTATCGCTTATGAAGAGACATCTACTACTTTTCTTTGCCATGCTCATGGCAACGTTGTCCCTCTCGGCTGCCACGAAGACATGGTCGTTCGAATGGAACAAATGGCCGAAAGACGCCGGAGCACAAGGCTTCTACAACTTCGGCTCATCGTTTGTCGAGAAATCGTTCTATGAAGCCGAGCTGAACGGCGTGACATGGGACATCAAATCGGATGGCACGATGAAATATGCCTACACAGCCTCCTCGGGACAAGCCATTGGCACAGCTACATCAGTTTCCGACTACACCGAGTTGTGGACAAGCGGCATAGCGGGCAAAATTAAAGCTGTGCGCGTGAAGGCTCAGACAAAGAAGGGTTCTACATACACCGCTGACCTGTCGGTAAAGGTGAACGGCGTAGAATATAAATGTGGCGACAAGGCCACGGCTGAGCTGACAGGCAGTCTGGCAGAAAACGAGTTTATGGCTACCGATGACGGTCAGGAGGGCAAGATCGTCATTGCCATTAAGCCCACAGGCACCAGCCGCGGTATCTTATATATAAAGAAGATCGAGGTCGACTATGAGGAGATCGAATCGTCTGTTCCCGCTCCACTGTTTAGTCTTGCTTCAGGCTCTTACGATGAGGCACAGAGCGTGGCGTTGAACGTGGAGGGAGCCGAAGCCGGCACCTACGCCGTGTTCTACACCACCGACGGCAGCAACCCACGCGTTGAGGGTGGCACACGCAAGGAATATACAAAGCCCATAAGCGTGGAATATACGCAGCAGGTGAAGGCTGTGACGAAGGTGGGAAACGAGTATAGTGCGGTGACAGAGGCCAATTATGTCATAAGACGCAGCCCCAACCTCAGCTTCAACAAGACAGCCATTGAGCTAACATCGGGTGACGATGGCTTTGCCGACCTCATAAATCCCTTCAAGGTGTCGCCCATCACCTATAAGTCGTCAGCATGGAACGTTTGCTCTGTCGACAAATATGGAGCGCTCTCGTCATCTTACGTCACATCCACACAGACCGTCACGATAAGTGCGGTGTTTGCCGGCAACGACGAGTTTAAGCCGCAGACTGTCACCATGACCGTTACCGTGAAGGCCAAGGCACCGCTCGCCACACCTGTGCTCACACCCGAGGGCGGCACGTTCAACGCACCCGTGACCGTGACAGCCAAATCTGACGATGCCAACACCGTGACCCTGTGGTACTCGACCACAGCCACCAGCCTTGACGAGTTTGAAGACGCTGACCCCACAGCCGTGAACCCCATCGTTACCGTGGTTGAGGGCAACACAGCCACGATAAACATAAAGAAGAGCTGCACGCTCTATGTCAAAGCCATGGGCTACAACACCGTGAGCCCTACCGTCACAGCACAATATGTCATTGACGAGCCGCTGAAGGCTGCATTCTCAACAGACAGATCGGCCAAGACCCTCATGAGCCAGAACTTTGACACGAAAGCCATTGACGGATGGACAGCCGAGAGCGGATGGTCACTGAAAAACTGTAGTTTCAGCACCATCGACGACAACGACAAGATGTCGGCGTTCTGCGGCCACGAGAGCGTTGACGGCAGCAGCAAGACAGCAGCGCTGACAAGTCCTGAGTTTAGTGTTGCTGCCAACAGCAAAGCCGAGTTTTATGCTTACTTCTCTGGCGTTTTTCTCGTATGGGGTTCATGGAAGGTGAACATCATCAACACCGAGACGGGTGCCAGCGAGCAGGTGTTTGATGCCTTTGCATGGGCACAGAAAAACGCATACACCGGTCCCACATGGAACAAGTTCTCTTTCCCTCTCGACAGCTATGTGGGCAAGAAGGTCAAGGTGCAGATCATGCAACAGTTTGGCGGCGAGGATCTTGCCGTCGACGGCTTTGCCGTGGTGCAGAACGACCCCACAGCCGCTGAGCCTATCAACATCTTCGAGGGCGAGAGCATTGCCTTCCATGACCTCTCGGCAGGAGCTCCAGAGAGTGTGCAGTGGACCTTCCCCGGAGGCGACATAACGGCATCGGCAGAGACCGACCCCGTGGTAACATACACCAAGGCGGGCACCTACGATGTGACGCTCACCGTGAAACGTGGCGAGGAGAGCAACACCTTGAAGCGCGAAGCGTTCGTCATCGTGTCGAAGAAGGCGCCCACGGCTCTCATCGGTCTGCCCGAGGAGGGCTATCAGTCGCCCTTCGTCGGCACCTTCGTGCCACTGAACGTGCCCGTGACCTTCCGCGACCTGTCAAAGGACATGCCCACAGCTTGGGAGTGGCAGTTCCAGAATGCTGACAAGGAGACGAGCAACGAGCAGAACCCCACCGTGACCTTCGTAAAGGCCGGCACCGTGAGCGTGGGGCTGAAAGCAAGCAACGAGGCTGGCTCATCGGTGGACCAGCTCAACTATGCCATCCAGGCTGGCGGAGCACAGTATGTGTGGAACATCGCGACCGAGGAAAACAACGATCTGAAGAAGATTGGACTGAGCTTTTATGGCAACTATGCCGGCAGCAACTGGCTTGCGCTCGACAAGTTTGCAGAGAAATATAAGGCACCGCTGGCTGACGCCACGGTCGACGAAGTGGCTGTCTATTTTGCTTCTACCACTACTGTATCGCCCGATGCCGACATCACCCTCACGGTGAACAGCGTGACGGAGAAGGGTGAGCCTGGTGAGGTGTTGGCAACGGCAAGCATGAAGGCAAGCGAGCTGAAATATGACGCTGAGAACGTTTTGGCAACCAACTTCAAACTCAACAAGAAGGTGGAGCTGAAGAAGGGTCAAGAGTTCTTCGTTGTCATTGGTCCTTTCCCCAACAACACGCTTGAGGAGTCGCCCTACACCTCCGATGACATCGCCATTCTCTGTTACCGTCGCGCCGAAGGTGGCCTCGCCTCTACATGGCATTATGCCGAGGATCAAGACGAGAGCACAGGTCAGGGACTTGGCACATACCAGTGGTTCCAGAACACCGATGACCCCACATCCATGGCTGTGGCACCCATCATCAACTACGGTGTGGGCACATCGGGCATTGACACCATTGGTGCCGACAAGTCATCAGCCAACGCTCCTGTCGCCATCTACACCATCGACGGCATGAAGGTTGAGAAGCCCGCCAAGGGTGGCATCTACATCATGCGCCTTGCTGATGGCAGCAGTCGCAAGGTTTTGATGAGATAAAGCCTCAAGAAAGCATGAAAAAACATGCATGTAAAAGCACGCATGTACAAACGAAGATGAAGACCAAGAGGTCATGAAACCTCAAAGATAAAAAACAGAGAAAAGGCAATCGTAGGAGAGTAACAAAACCTCTCCACGATTGCCTTTCTTATTGTTTCTTATAATTCCTTATTGTTCTTTTCCGTAACAGTTCCATCGCATTGGCAAAGCCCGAGCAAGCTCGGTTCTGCCCATATGGCTTAACGAAAGAGGTGCTCTAAACATCTTTCATTGCTTGCACCTTCTCGTTTATAAAGCAAATTTCCGCATCTGTCAGCTTATACTTTTTATAAAGGAAAGCGTCTATTTCTTCAACGGAGCGACTCCAATCAATGTCCGATGTCTCGCTAAAGTCTTGTTGGGGGACAAACTTCCATGTTTCTGGTGTTAAATGATGGGTCGTCTTCAAAACCCCTAACAATGCTCGCACAAATTTTGTAGTTATATATTTTCTTGCTGCATCAGCCTCATAAAGAGAAGAAAAATTTCCTATGCTTATGAATGTTTCTGTATTTCCAACACAAGGTTCAGCAACAATCGGTGGCGTTAATATTTCACCGAACACACCGTTAGAATTTGCACTTGCCATGAACACCTTATATCCATCAAGGTTTTCAACCTCACGAATATAGTCGCGTCTCACAAATTTCATTGTTCTTGTGTTGTCCATGCGTCCCAGGATGCGGATATAATCATTTCCGTCATCGGGTTTATCATCAAAGAATACCTGAGGCAGACGTTCAAAGATGTTTGTTGACACGTCGTAAGGATGTCCCTCGCTAAGTTGGCCTATTGCCTCAGGATGATCATTGTGCATCAAGTCGGTAAACCTGTAAGCTGTTCGTGACACGACGATGTCGCTCATCGACTTAAACGTCTTGTTCTTGCAGACAGACCGCACAATGGCGTTAAGCTGCGGATAAGGCGTAAACAGACCAATAGGGCCTTTATCAACCTTCTTGTCCCTAATACTTATAGCTACTCCTCCTTTTATTTCAGTTTCATCAAACAATCTGACGCTCTTGTTCCAAAATTCACAAATGCCTATATGCCTGTCCTCCAACATCTTCTTGTTCCATGCCTTAGGCGTGCTGCCTGCATTAGAGAGGAAGCGGGCAGGGTGGATCATTTCCACCACATCAGAGATTGAATAGGCGCAATCGAGATAAAGGTTGTATATCGGACCGTTAAAGGTCTTCTGCTCTCCCACGGCGTCATCCTGATAAGGCGGATTTCCTATTATAATGTCTGTTCCCAATGAAATAAATTCATTCATTATCTTTTCTTTCTTTTTATCGTTCAATAAATCGCATGAAATGTAATCTTTAATAACATTCTTTACGGGAAGGCCTAACAGCGCGTAAACCTTGCGCGTAAACTCGTAGGTCAACGAAGAGGTAGGCAACGAATAGACGGTGTCCTTAACCTTGTCGCCAAACGCCTTATACAAGGCGTTGGCAAACTCGCCTTGCTTAGAGGCAATGTCAAGAATCTTTGTGCCATGCTTTATTCTGTCGGCAGGCAGATATCCAACCATCTTGTCTGCAACCCATGCAGGCGTCACAATCTCTGACGTAGAGAGTCGACCGAACTTCTTCATGGCTCTATCCACCCTATCGCTTGCAGGAATGCTATCGTCGTGCGACATGTGGTTCATGTGTGCCACCTTATAGTCGAGCTCGCTTAACACATACGGATTGATTATTGTGCGAATAGTGAGCAACACATCTTTGTCGAGCCCCACATTTTTTGCTATCCGCCTGTTTTCCACACTTGACCCAATAGCCTTAAGAATGTCATCAAGCGAACTCACCTTGCTGTTGGTAAGGAAAGCAAAGAACAAAATCAACGAATAATAGGTTGACAATTTTTTCATAAGGTTTTCACCATCTTCATTGCTCTCTTCCTTCCGTTTCTCCAAAGAAGATTTTTCTTCGTCTTCCTTATTTTCTGAAGTGTCTCCTGTGTCCATATCATCGCCCGACCCTTTGTATGCAGGCATCTTTATGCCTTTCTTTGAGCCAATGGGGTATAAGGTCTTTAAGACGTCAACGATGTCTTCATTCGCAAGCAGACCTTCGTCAACGGGAATATCCGTTGCCTCGTCCTTAATGCTCTTGTTGGCAGAATAAGCGTTCACAGCTTCGAGGATGTCGTTAGGTTCAACCTCTCGCATCTTATCCTTATTGACAACGATGATGGGCGATATCCTAAGCTCTTCAGCAATACGCTCGCCAAGCTTGCTGTTGCCCTTCTTCTCGGTATTGATGTTATATATCTGCGACTTCGATTCTTGCATTCTGAACATCCGTCCCGGCTCAAAATCGACAAGCAGCGTCTGGGGTTTCATGTTGTATTTTATAACATTCCCGTCCTTGTCCTTATATTCGCGCACATACTGATTCTGCAAGCGGAAAATGGCTTGGTCATATTCCTGTGGCGAGGCGGTGTCCTTCAGATATATCATGGTGTCCCATTGCTCCACGGTAGTGCCCGTGAGCATTCTGTTTACCGTTAGCGTGATCGTTTTCGTTCCACGGCTCTCCATCTGTTCTATCTGGTCCTTCACATCGCGCACATTCTTGAACGCGCCTTCATTTTCCACACCTGCAATGTTAAGCAACTTATATTGACCGAGGCATCTAAACTCGTTCTTATGCTCATTTATCATAGCCTCAACAGCATCGCAAGAAGCACGATAAGGCAACACCATCACTATATGACGGCAAAGCTTGCCGGCCTTTATTCTCTTGTCGTTAAGGAACGCTAAAATGTTGTCATCCTCTTTGCTCCCATCTATTGCCATCAAGAGATCGAGGACCTCTTTTTCATGTACAAACGTTTTATGAAGCCCGTTTTTGTTTTTTGATGTCGACTTCGGGCGCAGCAACTCATTAAGAGCATATTCAACATGCTCCTTCCTTAACTGTTCTATCTTTCTCATCGAGGTCTCATTGAGACTGAACGCGAAGCGAACCATCTGTGGAAATCCATAATAAGGGTTATCCCATTCGTTCGTGCTGTCGTCGTCAAGATGCTCCCTGTCCCATTTTTCCTTATCCTTCACGATGTCAGAAAACTGATAGAACGCGATGATGTCATCCTTCTGAAACTCACTTCCCATCAGCAGTCTATATGGAGTGCCCGAAAGGTGCAACCTGACGTTTGCGCGTAGATGTTTCAGCCCTTCGTTGTTTTCATAATCGTCTGATGTCTCTGCATATTTCTGTTCTCTGCTAAGCTCTGTCTTGCTGCCTCTTAACACCTTGCCATATTCTTCGGCACGCGCTCCATAATGGGTTTCGTCGATGATGAGCATGTCCCATTGGCGGTTAAAGATGTCGACATGTCGTGCTTTTATGACGTCGCCACTCAAGTCTTGAAGAGTAAGAAACACCACTGCTCTGTGCTTTCGTTCAATACATTCTTTTATTGCATCGGCATCTCTTGCAAGCATGTCGGCATCTATAAAACAGAAGTTCTCAAAGTTTTTAATGCTTTCTACCGTTTTCTTCCATTCATTCTTAACATCCGCCTTGCCCGAAACGACCAGTATCGACTTGTAGTGTTTGTCCGTAAGAGCGCAGCTAAGGGCTGTAAAGGTCTTGCCAAAACGCATCACAGCATACATCAGCAGATTGGTCCTTCCCTTCTTCACAGCCTTTTTGAAAAGTGAAACTGTTGCAGCCTGGTTTGGCCGTAGGTTATACAGTGTGTCCCCTCGCTTGTAGGTAAATGTTCTTGGGGTGGGACGTTCGTCAAATGTGTAAAACTGATATTTGCCTTTGTTCTCAGCAAAATCTGTTCTTATATCTTCTACGGCGTCTATGACATCTTTTTCCGACGCATGTTCGAAAAATTCATTCGAGTAATAAGGAAGCTCTGCAATATCTGTCGGTAGCAGCCTATGCAGCTGTTTGTCTCGTTCAAGATAGCTATGTATTGCGAAGTCGCGGAAATAGACATCCTCATCCACCTTTGATGTAGCCGAATAAGCTTGCTCGAGGTCAGGAAAATGTTTACGCCACTCGTTCAGACGTTGTTCTATAGGACGATAGGTGTCGCCCACTTTCAGATAGTTGGGAACGGTTCCCGTTGTGAACGCGTAGATATGAGGTTCCACACGTCCCACAATGTATTTGTCAAGAACAGAGCTATCCATTTTTCATCATTCATTTTTGTTGTATAACAGATGGTAGGGGTAGGTATTGCCCGAAGAGAACACTTTAAGCAACACGGGTATGCCGTTGTGCTTATGGATGTTTTTGGTTTTGCATCCCGGGCAAGGGGTTCGCTCCACCTCGCCATACAGATTCCGAGTTTCCACGTCATGACACGAATTGGGGATGACGCCTTTAAGACCATCCATCTGCCAAACGTTCCATGAAATGATGAAGGCAATCTCCTTTACATGTTCTCTGTCGGGCCGTTCACCAAACTTAAACTCATAATTGTCGATGAACGTATAAAGCAACGATTCACGGGCCAGCAACAGGTTGTCGCCTTGCCATTCGTAAGCTTTACTGGTTTGATAGGCTGTTACGGCAGCATCCATCCAATCTTTAAGGTTGTCCGTGTTTTCGTTTACAATTCTGAGTTTACGGTCCAAGAAACCAATTCTGTCCTCTAGTTTTATCCTACGTCCCGTTGTCGTGTCATATCTGCTCGTCATAAAAGGAGCTTCACCACAGGTTATCTCCATCCAGCGCAGCTTGATATACTCTTCCCATGTTTTACCCTCAGGAATAGCAATTTTCTCTCTGACGGTTTCCCATGTTCTGCGTTCCTCGCCTGTCTCACGATTGAAAGCGTCTCTTCTGCCAAAGAATTTCTCGTCAATGTTATTTACCATGATATTGCAAACCCATGAGGGCGTAAAAACCTCGGCCATCTTTTTTACACGCTTGTTCTGTACAGCCTTTTTCTTCATCACGCGCGGCATAATCACGTCAGAGTGTTCGCCTGTTATGCGTTCTGCCTTTATCTCGTCATAGAACGAATAGCCCTCACCCAAATGCTCATAATCGTGAGTTGCCCAAAATATATGATGAGTCTGCCCATCATTCTTATATTGTGTTACAGAATGATCGGTAAGCAAAAGGTCAAAAATTTCCTGACCATATTCCTCTAAAAGGCTATTTTCTATTATATCTACTTCGTTTGTCATTTAAAAAAACTGGTTTATCAATAACACCTTTCGTCCATTTTTTGGAACTCATCTATCGACATTTCTGTCGTTTCAGCAACATGCTCAACAGACATTCCGTCTATCATATACTGCTTTATCCATTTGCTCTCAGCAAAACGACTCATTAATAAAACTGTCAATCAGGTTTAGAATTAAGCATTGTTATTGTATTTGTGAATTCTGTCACCAAATCAACAAAATTAGGATTATCTTTGCGAATAATCAAAGCAGCAAAATTTTCATTATCTTCTTCATCATAAACGACCTGAGGAAGAAAGAGATATTCATCATGTTCTGCATAAACGCCAAACCAAAAATGGAAAAGACGATGCCTCATTTTCTGCATTCCATCCCCCGTTTCACAAATATAAAGAAGAGCCGCTTCATTTTTAGAAAAGAATTCCACTAAATATGGAGAATGTTCGTTTATATTTGGCAAAGACAACTGAATCATCACAAGACATTAAAGGTTAGAGGTTCTTCGCCTGTTCGTGCTTTATAGTCTTCATAAAGCGCCTTACGCATTTTTTCAACCATTGCTTTCTTTTGTTTCTTGGCCGATTCCCAGCGTTTTAAAGCTTCTTCTCTTGTTATTTTTTCCATATCCTCTTATTTTTATAAATGACAGTGCAAACCGAAAGCAGAGCGTCAAGATGGCTTGAACGCTTTGCTGAGGTGCAGCCTATCTTATGCAAAGATAGCGAATTTCACAAAATGTACAAAATAAAAGTCACAAGACTTTTATAATTATCTGAAAGTCATTTCAAAAAGAATGTTTTCGTTAAGCCAGATGAGCAGAGCCAAGCTTGCTTGAGCTTTGCCATGGCCATAAAAAGTTCATCAACGATCATTCTTGCAAAATGTCCAAATACTCGTCGTAAGAGATGAAGCGGCCGCCCATACTGCGGAGATGAGGCGTCTCAAACTGGCAGTCGATCAGTCGGCCGCCATTCTCCGCCATATATTGTGCGAGTGCGATGAGCGCCACCTTACTGCCATTGGGCACCAGCGAGAACATGCTCTCGCCGAAAAAGCAGCTGCCAATGTTGACGCCATAGATGCCGCCCACCAGGCGTTCGCCCTCCCACACCTCAACGCTGGCAGCAAAGCCCTGACGGTGCAACTCCTCATAAGCGTCTATCATGTCGCTGCCCAACCAGGCGCCCTCCTCGTCATGACGCAGTTCGCCACAAAGACGGATAACGTTATGAAAGTCGCGGTTTATGCTCACGCTATATCTTCCCTTTCGCATCAGTTTGCGCATTGAGCGCGACACATGGATCTCGTCGGGAAAAATGACAAAGCGCTGCATGGGGCAATACCAATGAATCTCGTCATACCATCTGAAAGCATACCACGGAAAAATGCCGTAGCTGTAGGCCAGCAGCAAGCGGTCAACGCTCAAGTCGCCACCCACAGCAAACCATCCGTCGGGCTCGCCTTCTCGTGGATCGGGAAAAGCGATCTCATCAGTAAGTTTCACTATCATACATTCAAAAAAATTTTTAACCTGTTAATTGAAAAATCCCTTAATTCAAAATTCTTCACTTTCAAGGAGAATCCTTTTTACCTTTTTACTTTTTTACCTTTAAAGGCGTCAGCCTTTGTCCCTTTCAAACGCCTTTGTCAGATCCTCCACAATGCGGTTATAAGGTTCCGAGGCGAGGAAGCCTACACTCTTTTTTAGGGTGTTGGTGATGTCGCTGATGCTACTCGAATAGCAAGACAGCTCGTTGCGATACTGGGTGTTGTGAACACTCTGGAGAGAGATTTCGCGCTCACGCTCGCGCACCAGTCGGGCGCAGACATTCTTCATAAGCGGCATGACCACACGGTCGAAGAGGTGGTGGCCCTGAATGTAGAGGTAGGTGGTGTCGGGTGTTACGCCGAGGCGCTTCAGCTCATCCTTCAGCGCGAGATAGCTCTCCTTCGCCTTGGGGTTGTGGCGCTGTAGCCACTGCACCTTCTTGGCAACCTTGCTACGCAGACGCTGCAAGGCATCGTTGGCGTTATCGGGCGTCACCTTGCCCAGCTCTATGACCTGTAGGAAGTCAGTGATGGAAAACTGTGCATAGCGCGGCGTGCGATAGTACCAGATGCTCCAGATGAAGAGCGGGAAGATGGCTTGAGAATATTGTGATAGGAAATCGACAAAATCGAACTCCATGTGATCGTTAAGCGTCACCGCCACGCACACGCCGTGTAGCGACGGGGCATAACATTGCAGGTTCTCTATGGCGTAGGCATAGGTATGGAAGACATAGGGGTTGGAGAGGATAATCTTAGACGTCTCGCTGGCTCCCTGTATGAGGTAGTCGTAGTCGGCATCGACACAGGCAATCATGTCACACCCCACCCCATCGTGAAGCAGCTGCATGACAGCAGCCTTCTTGCCCCGCTCCAGATGGTTGTTGCGCGAGGGAAGCATTACCACAAAATAGCGTGTGGCGTTCTCGAAGCGCGAGAGGATGGCACGCCACACGAAGACGTCGTCGTAGCTCTCGACATAAGCGATGATGCGACGACGTGCCTGCCGCGACGTGAGGCGGTTTGCTGCCTCTACATAGCGCGATGTGATATTTTGATTCAGACGTTTCATGCCACTCACTTGTCCGTGATGTCACTCACCTCTGTCACCCTATCCATCCATCCGTTCATGACGAGGGCCGGACTATGGGTGGTGAGAATGATCTGAACATTGGGGTTAAGAGAGAGGATCAGTTCGATAAGACGCTCCTGCCATTCCACATGGAGACTCACCTCAGGCTCGTCCATGAAGAGGACATAAGGCAGGTTGTCCTCCACGAGGACGGTCAGGAGGATGGCGAGCATCTGCTTCTCACCGCTGGAGAGCTGATAAGGCACGAGCGTCTCGCCAATCTGCGAGAAGCGTATCTCGTTCTCCGTGCGCACAATCTTCTTGCCCGTCTCGCTGAACAGGTCGTCAATTAGGTCCTGGAACCGCTTCTTCGGTGCCGACAGCTCCTGCGCCTTCTGCGCTGCGTCGGGTTCACCGCTCTGGAGGGCAGCAATGATGCGGTTGCCGATGTTCACCTGATAGTCGAGATACTTGCGTTGGAGCTGAAACAGCTGGAAGTCGAGCTCGGTGGCAAGGCTCACGTTCATCTTGCTTATGGTGTCCATGTTGAGGAGCGGCCGGTCAAAGGACCTGATGACGTCATATCTTATCCATCTTGCCTCCTCAGGCACCACGGTTATATGCACGCCCTTGAGCATGTGGCTCGGGAACTCGCCCCCAGCCGTCAGCCCTTTGACCACCTTATTGAGGATGGTGCTCTTGCCCACGCCGTTCACGCCGCTCAGGATGTTAACCTGTCGGTCCAGATTCCACACTATGTGCTTCTTGCCGCTCCATAGCGAGTCGATCTCTATCTGTTTTATATATTCGGCGTATTTCATATTGAAAAAAATTTATGGTTTGCTTTTCAGAAGCCCCTGTTCATTTTCTTAATCGGCGCATCTCATGTCCACCCCACATGGCATCTTCCACATATTCGAAGCCAATGGAGCGGTAGAGACGTTCGGCCTTGGGGTTGCCCTTGTCAACGAGCAGGGCAGCGGGCAGACCGTGGTCGGCGGCACGCCGGGCGGCAGCCGAGAGGAGCTGATGGGCTATGCCCTGTCCTCGAAACTGCGGGAAGACGGCAAGGCTGTCGAGGTACCACTCGCCAGCGGCTGTCTCGTCGTCCATGCCCGAGTGGTCGACACCAAACTCGCGGCGTGCGCCCTCGATGAACGCCTCTCGCAACTCGTGCAGCTTCGCACCGTCATAAGACACTATTGCTCCTGCCACCTCGCCCTCGTCGGTCACGGCAAGCAGGGTGTTGCGGTAGCTGTACTGTGTGTTGTCGGCGGCTGTAAGCTGGTTCATGAGCCGTGCGAAATCGGCAACGGTGCGGCCCTCGCCAGCGAGGTTGAGGCAGCACTCATCGGTCATTGCCATCATTATGAGGTTGGCGATGACAGGTGCGTGTTGTTGAGTTGCTTCAATAATGTTCATTGTTGTTTGGGTTTACTGGTTTTTATCGTTTCCGACAAAGATAGACATTTTCTGCTGAACAACAATAGCAGGAAATATTAAATAATGGTAAAAGGAGGAAAGAGATGGCGCGAGAGGACATAAAAAAAGACAATAGAGACAATCTTTATCTTGTGAATAAAGAATTGTCCCTATTGTCTCTATTATCGTTAAAAAAACGCAGGGCTTTACTCGTCCACTTCCTCCCAGAACATGTTGGGCTTGGCGTTCCATGAGGGTGCCGAAGAACCATAGCGGTAGATGCCCACAAGGCCGATGTCGAACACGAGGGTCGAATAGGCAGGTATCGCACCGTTGGCTTCTTCGCCGTAACCCAACTGGTGAGGGATATAAACCTCCCAGCGGTCGCCAAGGTTCATGTGCTGAAGGGCGGTGGTGAAGCCCGGCACCAAACCGCTGACCTTAAACTGTGCAGGCACAGCCACGTCCTTGTTGAAGGTGCCTTGGTAAGACTGGTCGAACACATAGCCCGACGCATACGACTTTGAGGGGAGCAGATGTCCACGATAGTGAACACGCACCGAGTCGTTATATTCGGGTTTCACGTTGCGGCTGCCGCTCTCTACCACATGCACGATGATGTGGTCGTAGCTATGCAGCGCCACCTGTCCGCTGTCAAGCGTCCAACACTGGTAGATCTTCCACGAGTTGTCGCCGCTTGCAATCTTTGCCTTCGTTGTGGTGTAAAGATTGTCGAAGTAGGTCTCGTTTGTGGCCTGCCAGTCGACATACTCCTCTTCCACCCCATCGCTCTCGCTGCACGCCGTGAAGGCGAACACCGCTGCCATGAGCGGAAGGAAGAATGATAAGAAAAATTTGTTCATTTATGAATGTTAGAATGTTGTCAATAAAAACTATTGGCTCCAACACGATTACTGCAACTTCTTCAGCAGGCTGGTGATGCTCACCTTGTCTTCTATGATGGCGCGCAGCTGGTCAATGCTCACACGCTCCTGCTCCATGGTGTCGCGGAAACGCAGGGTCACGCAGTTGTCGTTCAGCGTGTCGTGGTCAACGGTCACACAGAAAGGTGTGCCGATGGCATCCTGACGGCGGTAGCGCTTGCCGATGGTGTCCTTCTCGTCATAGTGGGTGTTGAAGTGGAACTTGAGGTCGTTCACGATCTCGCGAGCCTTCTCTGGCAGACCGTCCTTCTTGACCAAAGGCATAACGGCCAGCTTCACGGGAGCGAGAGGTGCGGGCAGCTTGAGCACCACGCGGGTCTCGCCGTTCTCGAGCTTCTCCTCACAGTAAGAGTGGCACATGACGCTGAGGAACATGCGGTCCACACCGATAGAGGTCTCGATGTCGTAGGGAGTGTAGCTCTTGTTCTCCTGCGGATCAAAATATTTGATGCTCTTGCCAGAGAACTTCTCGTGCTGAGAGAGGTCATAGTCGGTACGGCTGTGAATGCCCTCCACCTCCTTGAAGCCGAACGGCATCTTAAACTCGATGTCGGTGGCAGCGTTGGCATAGTGGGCGAGCTTCTCGTGATCGTGGAAGCGATAGTTCTCAGAGCCGAAGCCCAGAGCCTGGTGCCACTTCATACGGATCTCCTTCCACTTTGCGAACCACTCCATCTCGGTGCCGGGCTTAACGAAGAACTGCATCTCCATCTGCTCAAACTCGCGCATGCGGAAGATAAACTGACGTGCCACAATCTCGTTACGGAAAGCCTTGCCTATCTGTGCGATACCGAACGGAATCTTCATGCGGCCTGTCTTCTGAACGTTCAGATAGTTCACGAAGATGCCCTGAGCTGTCTCTGGACGGAGGTAGATCTTGCTTGTAGAGTCGGAAGCCGATCCCATCTCTGTAGAAAACATGAGGTTAAACTGGCGCACGTCAGTCCAGTTTTTTGTTCCGCTGATGGGGTCTACAATCTCCTCGTCAAGGATGATCTGCTTCAGCGCATCGAGGTCAGGACCCTGCATGGCAGCCTTGTAACGCTCGTGCAGCGCATCGCGCTTCTGCTTGTGCTCCAGCACGCGCGCGTTGGTCTCCATAAACTGTGCCTCGTCGAAGGCATCGCCGAAACGCTTCTTTGCCTTGGCAACCTCCTTGGCAATCTTCTCGTCATACTTGGCGATCTGGTCCTCAATGAGCACATCGGCACGATAACGCTTCTTTGAGTCGCGGTTGTCGATGAGAGGGTCGTTGAAAGCGTCAACGTGGCCGCTGGCCTTCCAGATAGTAGGGTGCATGAAGATAGCAGAGTCGATGCCCACGATGTTTTCGTGCAGCAGCACCATGCTCTTCCACCAATACTCCTTGATGTTGTTTTTCAGTTCCACACCATTCTGGCCGTAATCGTATACGGCTCCCAGTCCATCGTACAGCTCGCTGCTCGGGAACACAAATCCATACTCCTTGCAGTGGCTCACAATCTTCTTAAAAACATCTTCCTGTGCCATTGTTATATGTGTTATTTGTTACTTTTTTCGTTTTTACAGCCCGCCCGTGAAAGCAGACTTCTGTATTTAAGTTGCAAAGTTACGCTTTTTTACCTTATTTCCTCACTTTTATTGAGTTAAATGTTATTTCACGAATGCAAATAATCATTTATAAACAAAAAAAGCAGCACTTTTCAGTGCTGCTTCCCTATATATCATGTTCTCAAAAAATATCTCTCTCTCAATTTTTTCATTCTCTGTTTCTTTACTTGCGAAGCTCCTTGTCTTTTCTTTTCAGACATCTCGCATCAGCGTTCTCCTTCCTTTCATTGTGGGCGGGATTGTGCTTAATGCAAACCGTTGTTTCCCTTCACCCACATTCCTATTGCAGCAAGTGCTGCAAATAGGACAATCGTCATCATTTTCATCTCTTCCAAAATCAACTTCCTTTTTACCAATCCTTAAACCATCTTTACGAATAACTAAACCTAATAACTAAGAACCTTCTTAAAACCTAAAAAACTAAAAAACTAAAAAACTAAAAACCTTCTTATACTTCGGCTTGGCTTGCTGCATCGCGCAGCGGGCTGCAGCCTGTTGTTATCCAAAATTACCAATCTTCTTTTTAGCCTCTACAAAAACTAAAGCCTATCCATCTTTCTACATCTCTATCCTAAATCATCTTTTACCTTTTTCTACTAATACCTCTTTTTCGAGATGAATTTTTAATCTTTTAACCTTCTTAAGTGTTGTCTCTCGTCTTGCGACGAATCATTTATTATATATCATCTTTCTTTAATACAATCACCTAATGCTTTGCAATCGTTACCTTGCTAATTTCAATCATCTTTCTCAACGCATCGCTGCGTCGTCTTTATCTTTTTGACGATGCAAAGATATGATTGTTTGCGTACACGCACAACATTTTCAGCATTTTTTATCACCTTTTTAACGTTATTTTGACTTACATCAACATTTCTGTTGTGTTCGCACACATTTTTTTTAAGAAATTCACCCTGCTTTCTTCTTGCAGAGCTTTGGGAAGCGAGAAAATCGTACACCTTATATATATAGGGCGCATCGGCTCATGCAACCGAAACGATAAAGATACGCAACAACAAGGAGAATTTTGGACAAGCGAAAGTTGTAAGACTGCCTTTTTTAGCTTATCTTTGCAACAAAAATCAAACAGATATATATGAAGTACGATTTTGACAAGCCGGTTGAAAGACGGGGCACTGGCACCGTGAAATATGGCATGCTCAAACAAATGTTTGGACGTGACGACCTGCTGCCCTTGTGGGTGGCTGACATGGATTTCGAGACACCGCCATTCATCGTCAACGCTCTGCGCAAACGCATGGAGCACCCTGTGTTCGGATACACCGTGATACCAGAGACCTACTGGGCCACGGTGGCAGCATGGCTGAAACGGCAGCACCAATGGACAGTAGACCAGAAATGGATGGCGTTCATACCCGGCATCGTGAAAGGCATAGGCATGGCGGTGAACGTGTTCACCGAACCAGGCGACAAGATCATCATTCAGCCGCCCGTCTACCATCCCTTCCGCCTTACGCCACAGGGCAACGGACGCGAGGTGGTGTTTAACCCGCTGAAGCAGCACGAGGACGGCTCTTACGAGATGGACTTCGAGAACCTGGCAGAGGTGGCAGACGACAAGTGTAAGCTGCTCATCCTGTCGAACCCCCACAACCCTGCGGGCTTGGTGTGGAACAAAGTGACGCTCATGAGACTCGCCGATTTCTGTCACGAGCGCGGCATCATCGTTATCGCTGACGAGATTCATTGCGACATGCCCCTCTTCGGCCACCACCACACACCGTTCGCCATGGTCAGCGACAAGGCAGCCCAATGCAGCATCACGTTCGGAGCGCCATCGAAGACGTTCAACATTGCGGGCATTGTCAGCTCTTACGCCATCGTGCCGAACGACTCGCTGCGCCGCCGCTTCTTCACATGGCTTGAGGCCAACGAGTTTAGCGACCCGACGATGTTTGCAACCATCGCCACCGAGGCGGCATTCACCGACGAGGGCGATGAGTGGCGCAAGCAGATGCTTCGTTATGTGGAGCAGAACATCTTGTTTGTGGAACAGTTCTGCCACGACCACATGCCTGCCGTCAAGCCCATGCGCCCGGAAGCGTCGTTCCTGGTGTGGCTCGACTGCCGCGCCCTCAACCTCTCTCATGATGCTCTCATCGACCTCTTTGTCAACAAGGCTCACCTCGGCCTCAACGACGGTGAGATGTTCGGGCAAGGCGGTCAAGGCCACATGCGCCTTAACGTCGGCACACAACGCAGCGTGCTGGAGCAAGCCCTCAAGCAGCTTGCAGAGGCTGTAAAGACGTTGTAAGAAGCAGGAAAAAGAAGCGAAGAAGGTTCTAAAAACGAGCGCTAAGCGCGACGTAGATTAGTCTTTAATAATATATCTTGCGTTTCTCGCTTGCGTTTGGTTTTTAGGGTAAGACAGATTTAAAGACAATAGAGACAATAGGGACAAACTTTTATATGCTGTTTTTTCCAATATAACACATATAAAGATTGTCCATATTGTCTCTATTGTCGTTTAAAACGACGCTAAGGAGCATCTAAGAAAGAGATCCTTAACGTGTAAAAGAAGGCTCTTTGTCGTATGAAAAGAGCCTAAAAGTCGTCTCAAAGGGACCTTATTATCATCGCGTTTCGGTCGGAGCGTGATGACAAAACCCCCTCCATTCGCTCCTTGCAAGCAAGCGTTCTCAAAGAGGGCGATTTTGCATATTTATGCATTTTCGCCCCTCATTTTAGCGTCATTCTCAAAGAGCCCAACTTACGATTTGAAAGTGCCCATTTGACGAGCTCATTAAGGCTCTTTGACGAGCTCATTAAGGCCCTTTGACAGCCTCAAAGAGGCCCTTTGACAAAACCGCCTCTATTTTAAGAGTTGTTAACAAAAACAATAAGTTAAACGCCCCTTATTTTTCAAAATCAAAAGCGAAAGTCCTATTTTTGCTTACAACCACCATTTTGGATATTTATACATTCCCCCTCCCGTTTCTGCATATTTATTCATTTCCCGCATAAACCAAACATCGGTTTGTTAGGCGTTTTTAATATTAAAATGCTCAGTTCTTATTCTTTAATATCTTTCAGATTAGCAGGATTATAATGAGTAAGTTGTTTTATTGCCGTAATGGTAGATGTGGGTAAGGAAGGGATGTTGTTATTAACACAAAAATCGCTGATAATGTCTGTTGCTTCTTTAGGTGTGCATTTGGGGGATTTGAAAGATGCTTTCTTTTCTACATATTCTTTTTCTGTTATGTAGAGTTCAGTGATCACATGTATGAGTTGTTGGCGTTTGTCTTTTTTATGAGAGAAGAGATAGCTGTTGTCTGTTTTTTGAAAAAGTAAGTCTTTGAAAGAGTAATAGTCTTCACGACTTATCTGATATGCTTCAACCACACGGTCGTATGTGTCTACCTTATTATATCCAAAAAGTTGATGTGTCAAACTCTTATAAGTGGGAAGTTGGTTAATCTCTATCTGACAGATATTGAGGGTACTGTCAGAATGTATAGACCCTATCGTTTGCTGATTAAGCAGAACAAGCTGTGTGTCTAACGAATCTTTTATTTGATAGTTTTTTCGATATTGCTCAATGAGGGTTTTACCTTCTGGCCAAGGGCGAAAAGTTCCGTCGTCGCTAACCATAAAGGTGCGCTTTTTATCTTCTGCAACGAGTTTGCTGTTGTGAAGGGTTCTATTTGAACAAGAAAAAAGGTCTGTTTTCCCATTTTTCAAGTTTATATAATATACAACAATACCGTCGTTATAGTATTTCATTATCGAGTCGTTTGTTTGAAAACTTCGATAATATCCCTTGAGCCTTACATAATGCGGGCGCATTCCTGTCACGTTTACGTCCTGTAGTTTCACTATTTTAGTAAGATGGTTCGGCATTTTCTCTTTCTTGTTTTGCGCCATAAGAGAAATGGGGAGTAAAAATAGAAAAAAAATAAAAAATTTCATCATATATACAGCTTTTTTGTTAATCAACAAATAGAGTGGCTAGATTATTTTTTTATAAGAAAACAGCCTTGAATGTAAAAGCCTTCCCTTTAGCTTGGATGTTAACCATTGCAATGTTTGAGACCACATCAGCTCGTTGTTCTGAGATCACATCAGCTCGTTGGGCAAGGCAAAAAGGAGGTACAAGGGGATGTTGACCATGCCCTCTGCCTCGTTCTTTGAATAAGGCAACAAGCTTGTGCGCAAAGACAATCTGGGCGAATATTTCTGCCTGTAAACCTTCAGACTCTTGGCATTCATCGTAACTCCAGCCTTACATTCTAAAGGACACACTTCGCTTCCGTCAGACAGAAGGAAATCTATTTCGGCAGAGGATGAAGACGTCCAATAAAAATTTGTTTGCAGACGCTTAAAGAGTTGCAGTTCTTGACAAACATACTGCTCTGTCAACGCTCCTTTAAACTCTTCAAAAATTCTGCTGCCCTCAAGAATCACTTTCGGCGAAACGCCGCTCATAGACCTGAGCAACCCAACATCCAAAAGAAAGACCTTGAAGCTCTTCAAGTCGGCATAAGCCTTTAAGGGCACGTCGGGCTTTGTGACATTATAGGTACGGATAATCTCACCCGCATCAGTAAGCCACATCAAAGAATCTTCATATTCTCTTGCCCGTGCACCTTCGCGCACAAGACCATAAACGAACTTCTTGTTTTCCTTGGCAAGTTGCGACGGTATGCAATCCCAGACATATCTTATTTTCTCAACCATTTGTCTTGGGGCATGTTTTGAGAAATCATTGACATACGCAGCAACCAGCTGTTTCTGCACATCGTCCACTTCCAGATAGTCGTGTGTCTCCAACCATTTCAGAACAGCCGAAGGCATTCCTCCAATAACGAAATATCTCTTAAGATAATCTGTTAGCTTGTCAGCGAAGACCGTCAGGTCACGATGTCCATCGTTCAAGACATAATTGACCAGCATCTCCTCTCCATTGGCAAGCAAGAACTCGCGAAAAGAAAGAGGATACAAATCTAAAAACTCGACCTTTCCAACGGGAAAAGACGTACCTTCATGCAACGCCACACCCAACAACGACCCTGCACAACAGATGGCATATTCGGGAGCTTCTTCAGCAAAATATTTTAATGATGTCAAAGCGCGAGGCACCTCTTGCACCTCGTCAAAGATGACCAACGTGCTGTTTGGTCTGATGCGTTGTCCCGAAAAGACAGACAGCTGTTCAATGATGCGTTGGGGCGATAACGTGCCGTCAAATATCGCCCCAAGCACATCCTTTTGTTCAAAGTTTACATAACAGACGTTCTCAAAACACCGCTTGCCAAAATCTTTCAACAGCCATGTCTTGCCCACTTGCCTTGCCCCACGAAGGATGAGGGGCTTGCGGTCAGATTTCTCTTTCCATTTAAGCAGTTCTTCAATCAGTATTCGCTCCATAACAAATGTTTTCCACAAAGTTACTGATTATTAATGTAATAGTCAACAGTTATCACATTTTCGACACGACTTTTAAGCATTTTTATCACATTTTCGGCACGACTTTTTGCCGCTGTCATCACATTTTCGGCACGACTTTTGGGCAAACCGTCACATTTTCGGCACGAGTTTCAGTCGACGGTGATGGTCTGTGTGGCCTCTGGCAGACCGTCGGCAGTCACGCTGAGCGTGGCAGAACCGTGGGCGGTACCCTCAACCACAACCACCAGAGCGCCACTGAAGAGCGGCATTGAGGTGGAGCAGAACGGCACGAGAGAGGTGGCGTCGCCGTTGCAGGCACCACGCAGCTTTCCGGCACCCGTGACCTTAAACGTCATGTTGTTTGAGGCAGCAGGACAGGGGTTGCCGTCCTTGTCGACAAGCGACACGGTGACAAACGACAGATCCTCACCCTTTGACGCTATGGTTGCGCGGTCAGCCTTCAACACTATGCGTGCCGGCTGAGCGGCTGTGCGTATGGTCTCAGTGGCGGCAGCACGACCGTCATAGTCGTAAGCCACAACCTTTATCTCGCCCGGCTCATAGACCACGTCGTTCCAACGCAGACGGTAGCGGTCGAGACGTGTGGCGGGGTTCTTCACCTTCCTGCCCTGGCTCTTACCGTTTACGAACAGTTCGGCAGAAGGGTAAGAGGTGTAACAGTAGACAGGCGTGACCTCACCTTCGCGCCCCGGCCATGTCCAGTGGGGCAGCACATGAAGCGTTGGAGCATCCGTGCGCCAGTGGGAGCGGTAGAGCCAGAAGCGGTCCTTAGGCAGACCGGCGAGGTCGCAGATACCGAAATAGCTTGATCGGCTGGGCCAATACTCGTC
>ERZ827498.1198-NODE-1198-length-29910-cov-4.477675_pt1 | contig 29910 bp, 23 predicted proteins | sample MGYA00519865_ERZ827498 | MGnify/ENA primary metagenome ERZ827498 (study PRJEB31778, sample SAMEA3449328) | human gut metagenome | biome: human gut; feature: human-associated habitat; material: faeces | place: United Kingdom | collected 2010/2012 ...
GCACCGGAACCCAGTACAACTACTGATTTTTCATTCTTATAATAGTTCACATCATACCCTTCAACGGCATATGTCATGTACAGGTAGTTAGTCAGTTCCGGATGCTCGGAAGCTACGGTATTGATACGCTTCACTGCCGGCAGAATACCCAACTCTTTACGACGGGCACGCACCATCAGGTTTTCCTTCTCCATATTACCTTGCGGATCGAGTACAAAACGTGCAATCTGGAAGTCAGAGAAGCCCAGCACTTTTGCTTGACGCAATACATCTGCCGGAATATCTTCCACCTTATTATATTGAGAAAGTTTCAACTTATAGTCAACAATGTTCTTCAATTTGCCAAGGAACCAGGGATCGATCTTCGTCAGGTCGAAGATACGGTCTATTGTATAGCCATTTTCCAAAGCTTCAGCAATAGCGAACACACGCAAGTCCGTAGGACGTGAAAGTTCGCGGTCCAGATCATCAAAGTGCAGGTCGTTGCCTACAAATCCATGCATACCTTGACCGATCATACGCAACCCCTTCTGGATAATTTCTTCGAAAGAGCGTCCGATAGACATGATTTCACCAACAGACTTCATGCTGGAACCGATTTCGCGAGATACACCAACGAACTTCGTCAAGTCCCAACGAGGGATTTTACAAATCAGGTAATCCAGTTGCGGAGCCACGTATGCAGAATTCGGAGTTCCCATTTCACCAATCTGGTCGAGTGTATAGCCCAATGCAATCTTAGCGGCAACGAATGCCAACGGATATCCTGTAGCCTTAGAAGCCAAAGCCGAAGAACGGGACAGACGAGCATTTACCTCGATCACACGGTAGTCGTTTGTTTCAGCATTGAATGCATACTGAATGTTACATTCACCCACGATACCCAAGTGACGGATACACTTTGTAGAGAGGTCTTGCAACATCTTCACCTGTTCGTCAGTCAGTGAACAAGTCGGAGCTACTACGATAGACTCTCCCGTATGGATACCCAGCGGGTCGAAGTTTTCCATGCTTGCCACTGTAAAGCAGTGGTCATTTGCATCACGGATTACCTCGAACTCAATTTCTTTCCAACCTTTCAGAGACTCTTCTACCAGAATTTGTTTAGAGAAAGCGAAGGAGCTTTCAGCCAGTTTCAGGAACTCTTCCTTATCCTGACAGATACCGCTGCCCAAACCACCCAGTGCGTAAGCAGATCGAACCATAACCGGGAAGCCAATGCGTTCAGCAGCCGCAATAGCATCTTCCATGCTCTCTACAGCCTGGCTGACAGGAGTCTTCATCTCGATCTCGTCCAGTTTCTTCACGAAGAGGTCACGGTCTTCCGTATACATGATAGCTTCTACCGAAGTACCCAATACGCGTACACCATATTTGTTCAGGATACCACTTGTGTACAACTCAGCACCGCAGTTCAAGGCAGTCTGACCACCGAAAGCCAACAGGATACCATCAGGTTGTTCCTTCTTGATGATTTCTTCTACGAAATAAGTAGTTACAGGCAGGAAATAAACCTTATCTGCGATACCTTCCGAAGTCTGGATAGTCGCAATGTTCGGGTTTACCAATACTGAACTGATACCTTCTTCACGCAAAGCTTTCAATGCTTGCGAACCGGAATAGTCGAACTCCCCGGCCTGACCGATCTTGAGTGCACCTGAGCCCAAGACCAACACTTTCTTCAAATTCTTTTCCATATATTCTCTTGTTGTCTATTAAGTTTCTTTCTATACATTCGGGCACAAAAAAAAATGCGTTACCCAACAAAGGATTAACGCATTACCAAAAAACTAACAATATCTTCTCAGAGAAAGAGAAATCATCGACTAACGAATGAAATTCATTCGAATGCAGATTATATGTATCTCTTTTCCCGTGTTGTTGCATTGTTGCTTTAAAATTTGTGCAAAGTAACGACTTATTTCAATAATAAACAAATTATAGCCCATGAAATTAGCTTTATTATAAAGTCACGTTCTCCTTACCACAAAAACATAATAAACCTGCTACAAAACTTTCTCACTCCGGTTTTAAACTTTATCTTTGCACTGAAGATCTATATCTTCAAACTGAACATAAGCACCTTCAACTTGAAGATATTTATCTCCAGCCTGAATATAACTTTTCTTCCTAATCACAGGTATCTCCATCCCTAAAGAGAAGGCACCTCAAAGTTAAGGAGAGTCTTCATTTATCATTAACTGTTAGCACGAACATCATTAATAGCATTAAAATACAATGGCTGAATATGAAATGCAGGAGTCGAACCTGCCAAATGAAGAGGGCAAACGAATCCTCTTTCCACGCATGAAGTTATGGAACCAAGTAAATCTGGAATACATTGCGAGCAACATTAATTATGCCAGTACCTTCACCCCGGGAGACATCATCGGATTGGTACACTCGCTCACCCAAGAGATTGCCTACCAAATGGCACAAGGCAATTCGGTAAAGGTAGACGGACTGGGCATCTTCACGCCAGCACTGGGATTGCGCAAAGGCAAAGAACGGGAATCGGGCGAGAAAAAGGGACAGCGACGAAATGCGATGAGCATCTGCGTACAGAATATTAATTTCCGTGCCGACAAGCAATTCATCGAGGAAACCGGAAGACGCTGCATATTAAACCGCTCGGAGATAAAGCCCAACCGCTCATCCTCAAAATACACGCCGGAACAACGGTTACAACTGGCACAAAAATATCTGGAAGAACATCCTTATATGAGAGTGAATGACTATTGCCAACTAACCGGTCTGCTGCGAAACACCGCCGCCAAGGAGCTGAAGCACTGGAGTGAAATGCCGGAAACATGCATTACTACCAACGGACGAGGTTCGCATAAGCTCTATGTGAAGCGGAAAGAAACAGCTTTTCCTTGAGGTTTCGATAAATATCGGTATCTTTGCAGTCATATTAAAATTCACGAAAGAAAAAACAAAGAAAATCATAGATATGACTAAAGAGAAAATCATCCTCACGGGCGACCGCCCAACAGGACGCCTGCACATAGGACACTATGTAGGCTCATTGAGAAGAAGAGTAGAGTTGCAAAACTCCGGTTTATATGACAAGATATTTGTCTTCATTGCTGATGCACAAGCATTAACAGACAATGTGGACAATCCGGAAAAAGTACGCCAGAACGTTATCGAAGTGGCCCTTGACTATCTGGCATGCGGACTGGATCCGGAGAAAAGCACCATCTTCATCCAATCACAAATTGCCGAATTATGCGAGTTGAGCTTTTACTTCATGAATATGGTAACTGTGAGCCGCCTGCAACGCAATCCTACTGTGAAAGCCGAAATCCAACTACGCAACTTCGATGCCAGCATTCCCGTGGGTTTCTTCACCTACCCCATTAGCCAGGCAGCAGATATCACAGCTTTCAAGGCAACAACTGTCCCTGTAGGTGAAGACCAGGAGCCAATGCTGGAGCAAGCCCGCGAAATCGTTCGTCGCTTCAACTATATCTATGGTGAAACGCTGGTTGAACCGGAAATCCTTCTGCCTGACAATGCCGCTTGTCTGCGCCTTCCCGGAACAGACGGAAAAGCCAAAATGAGCAAGAGCCTGGGTAACTGTATCTACCTTTCCGACTCTGCCGACGAAATACAGAAAAAAGTGAAGAGCATGTACACCGATCCCGATCACTTGCGTGTACAAGACCCGGGTAAAGTAGAGGGCAATCCTGTCTTCACCTATCTGGATGCCTTCTGCCGTCCCGAACACTTCGGTCTTTACCTGCCCGACTATCCGAATCTCGATGAACTGAAAGCGCATTATCAACGTGGCGGTCTGGGTGATATGAAGGTGAAAGGATTCCTGAACTCCATCATGCAGGAGACACTGGAACCGATTCGCAACCGCCGTAAAGAGTTTGAGAAAGATATACCTGCCATCTATGAGATGCTGAAGAAAGGCTGTGATGCGGCACGCGAAGTTGCTGCTGCCACACTGGACGATGTACGCAAAGCGATGAAGATAAACTATTTCGACGATGCGGAACTGATAGCTGAACAGGTGAAGAAATTCAGTGCAGAATAATTCCCGCACTATTATCAAATAGAGAAACGCCCTGCCTCCCATAGATTAACGAGAAGGCAGGGCGTTTCCTTGCTTATGAAAGTACTATTAATTGGCAGATTTCACTAATACCACACGGTTCAGAATTGGCTGACCAAATTTGTCTACACCACCACCAGCTTCAATATTCAAGCGGTCGGCAGCAATACCGTAATTCTTAACCAGTGCATCTTTAACAGCTTGTGCACGTTTCAAGCTCAATTCTTTGTTGAATGCCGGAGTACCGGTTGCAGAGTCTGCATAACCATTCACGGTGTAAGTTACATTCGGGAACTGCTTCATCTGTTCTGCCAGATAAGACAAATTCATGATTTCACGCGGAGACAGTTCAGCAGAACCGATTGTGAAGAATACAGTACGCGGTGCGATATCCGGATCCGGAACGATTACTTCTGTTTCTGTAACTTCGGCTACCGGTTGGTTTTGAGCCTGTATCAAAGCATTCTTCAACTGTGCATTCTGCGCACCCATTGCGGCCAACTTATCTTGCATAGCAGCCAACTCGATTTGAGAAATCAACTGCGGCATCGGACGACGGAAACCACGGGCAGGGAAACGGTAAGTCAAACCGACTGTAGCACTCAGTACGCCATCATATCCATGATCGCCACCAACTTCACCATCGAATTTATCTTCAACGCCCATTGCACTTAATTCCAGATTAATATCGAATGCATTCGAAATACGGAATTTATTGATGATACCTGCATTCACAGACAATGCCTCGCGATGAGGTTTTGAATAGTTGTGGGTAAAACCGGCACCGACATAAGGAATAATTTCATAAACACGATGCTGATTGTAACCACCGAAAAGCGCATTCAGATTGAACATCACATCAGCATGGAGGTTCATATAATCAAAACGCTGTTTATAATAACCGTCTTTCATCTGAGTGCCTTTTACATAATCTGCTCCTGCATCATATGTGAAACCTCTTGCTTGAAGACCGCTATATTGCAAACGCAATCCTAAACCAGGGGTAAACCATTTACCGACGGAAACATTCAGTGTCGGACTAATACGTTTGCCAAAACTTCCGGCTGAATCGTTATCACCAAATGTAGCTTCGGCACCACCGCCAATAGAGAAGAACCAATTGCTCCAGAAAGGATTCGTTATCACCTGATACTTATCCTGTACCTGGATTACTTCATACTCTACAACTTCACTTGTACTGTTCTGCGCCCAGGCGGCAGAAGTCAGACCGGCCAAAGCCAGCAACATTAGAATCTTTTTCATATACCTAAATAGTTAAGTGGTTAATTTAAATTCATTATTATAACTGACTAAATAACACCATCCCCACTAAAAGGTTTTTGAAAGAGATTATTTTTTGTTATTACCTTTAATCTTTATCGCGAGAATAATTTCTCAATATCCTCTTCTTTTATAGTTGACAATACGGTACGTCCATCCGGTGTATAGTTTGGAGTAGGGCAAGCAAACAGGCTATCTACCAAATTAGCCATTTCTTCATTGCTCAGCACTTGTCCATAAACGATTGCCGCAGCCTTTGCCAGCGTCAAAGCTAATATGGTTTGCACTTCTTCTTTTACATCATTTCCTTTTTCCATGGCAGTATGTACCATATTGCGCACCAGCTCCACAGGATTCAGCCCTTCAATGCCAGACGGAATACCATTGATAGCATAACTGCCACCGCCCAACGGGGTTAATTCAAATCCAACTGCCGAGAAGTCTTCCATAATGCTTTCCAACACAGCAGCTTCCGAAGCCGGCAACTGTACGATTTCCGGAAACAGGACGCCCTGAGATACTCCCTGCTTCTGACTGATCTGATTCATATAACGTTCAAACAATACCCGGATATGTGCCCTGTGTTGGTCTATCAACATCAAGCCGGACTTCACCGAAGTCAGAATAAAACGTCCCTTGAATTGGAAATGCTGCGCTCCCTTTTCCACTGTCGGCTCATTAGCATACAACGGTGCAGATAAGGAAGAAGAAGCCTGCGTTTCCGGTATATATGGTGTACGTTCTTCGGACATATCAGTCGATACCGGCGCAGAAGCCCAATCTGTTTCATCCACAAAGGGTTCTTCTTCCATCGGAGCATTCATTTTGCTGGCTTTTTCCAGCCCATCGTACAATCCTTCCCAGTCTACTTTCGGACGAGAATAGTTGCCACCGCTATAAGAAGAGGCAGAAGAAGTTTTAAACGGATTGAAGTCTGAATTATAATGCACTTTCGGCGGTTCTATCGGGCGTGTCTGATCAAATGCCGGAATATCAGGCATACCTTCGGTATCAAAATCGATAGATGGTACAGCATTAAATTTGCCCAATGATTCTTTAACAGACGCAGAAAGTATCTGCCAAATCGCTTGTTCATTTTCAAATTTGATTTCTGTCTTTGTGGGATGTATATTCACATCTATATTTGCCGGATCTACCTCAAAATAAATAAAGTAAGAGATCTGCTCACCAGCCGGAATCAGCTGTTCATAAGCATCCATCACTGCTTTATGGAAATATGGATGACGCATATAACGGCCATTCACAAAGAAGTATTGATGAGCACCTTTTTTTCGTGCCGTCTCCGGCTTGGCTACAAAACCCGATACCTTCACCATAGTGGTATCCACATCCACCGATAGCAAATACTGGTTCAGCTTTTTGCCAAACACAGCAAGAATACGTTGCCGAAGCGGCATAACCGGCAAATTAAACAGTTCGGTATCATTGCTATATAGATAGAATGCCACTTCGGGATGTACCAAAGCGATGCGTTCAAATTCTGTAAGGATATTGCTAAGTTCCGTAGAATTCGCTTTCAGGAATTTACGACGGGCAGGAATATTAAAGAATAAGTTTTTAATGGAGAAGTTACTCCCTTTAGGGCAGGATACCGCTTCCTGACTTTCTACTTTAGAACCGGCTATCACAATCCGTGTACCCAGCTCTTCATTTGCCGTACGGGTTTTCAATTCTACTTCTGCTACCGCAGCCACAGAAGCCAATGCCTCGCCACGAAATCCCATCGTACGTAAAGCAAACAAATCGGCTGCTTCTTTTATCTTAGAAGTGGCATGGCGTTCAAAGGCAAGGCGTGCATCCGTTTCGGACATACCTTTTCCATCATCAATCACCTGAATGCAGGTTTTTCCTGCATCCGTCACTAATACGTGTATTTCTTGTGCTTCGGCATCAATCGCATTTTCTACCAATTCCTTTATCACAGATGCCGGACGCTGAATCACCTCTCCGGCAGCAATCTGATTGGCAACCGAATCGGGCAGCAAATGAATAATGTCGCTCATTATAATTACAAATTATGAATTATGAATTACAAATAACGAATAACAACAGATTACATGATGCCACATTGTAATTCGTAATTAAATTAAATGATTCCGGTACTTATTGCATACCACAAGTATATCAGCAAGGCAATAATAACCAATATCACCCCCAGATGCACCGGTTTACGCCCGCTTTCCTTGCGTCGCTTCAGGTGAGTAGTTCCTTCTACAAACTTCCCCCGGATATCTTCCGGTGAAAACTCTTTTTCAGGTAACATCCCCAAATCACGCTTGGCGCTCTCTTCCATTTTCGCCAACTTCTCTTTCCGCTCATCCACATATATGTATGGATGGTTAAAGCCGCGCGGCTTTCTCATAGTGAACATTCCCATAGCGTTTATTTATTTCGTTTAATATTCATATTCCTTGGTGAAGTTAAAGGTTTCCGGTCTGATTTCTGCATTTGCTGACCAGCCTTCTTTCCCCTCCATTCAAATATATCTTCCTTATTTCGCGGACGAATATAATCGAACCAGGCAAAGGTAGGCAATTTGTATTTCTCCGCAGGAATCTGATCCATCGGATACATCGTACCGTTAGCTTTACCAATAAAAGCACCTTTCTCCATACGTCTATCCTTCAGCAACATACGCAAGAAGCTACCTTCGGCATAATTCAGTCCTATCAAACTACTATCTCTCTCTTCTACCGGATAAAAGATAACCAGCACATTACCGTTCACGTCAACCTGACGCATGTCTCCTGCTACAAAGAATCCTTTCATCTCTTTACCCGACACCTGATTATAATGGACAGAGTCTTTCTGTTCTATGGTAAAAGCCTGGTTAATGATATGTACCCAGTCTATAGTGCTGTCATTCATATATGCCTTGATCTCCTCACCTAATATCTGTTGCGAACCGTGCCACAAAATAGGATCAGTATACATCGTCATGCAAGAATCTTTTGAATTATAAACCAAAGAGTCGCACACAGCCTGTACATCGGTACGGTAAGCACGGACTTTATGATAAACACGCATTTCACGATACATGGAATCCGTATTTATATTATAAGTAATCAACCGTAACGTATCACCATGCATAAACAAGCTGTCACCTTGTGAATAATCAATGGCGACAGCACGCTGAGTAGCAAGAGCGCTTCCCGTTATTTCATTATAGAAACAATAGTTACCTGTCAACATGTTTTTGTTGATGGTATCATTCATCTGCACATTCTCAAATGCTTCACCATATCCCAACACACGATCGTAGAAAATACTGTCGCCTGTCAACTTCTTACCTTCGTTAGTTAACACGGAGCGATCCAGAAGTTCAGCTTGTTCAGTAGTAGTATTATAAAATCCTCGTTCAGAGTAGATATGGTTATTATCACTCACGATATCCGAAGGCCCCAAAATCGTGGCTATCTTAGTTGCAGTGCTATATTTCAAGGTATCCGAAGTCAATATGAATTTCGGATTCACCAACTTCACATCATGGTTGAATACAGAAATTTTCGTTGCCGGACTATATTCCCCCCACTCAGACGTCAGTACATTCTCTTCATCAGTCAATGTACCGCCCTCAAAGTAGTAACCCAGATTATACAAACGGTCGTAGTTCAAACTATCGGTTGTCAAGGTAGTATTTCTGTTGATCATACGGACATTTTCACGAAGCATTGCCAACTGCGACATACCGTCATAATACAGATAATCGCCATAGATAAAAAGCGTATCCCCCTGCTCCATACGAACATTACCAAACGCTTCTACCGAATTTGTCTTTTCGTAGATCAACGCACTGTCACAATACATATACATGCTATCGTGACGCAACTTCACCGACCGGATCAGTATCTGGATATCCGGATGCAACACTTTGTCCGCCTGTGCCTCTTCAGCATGAAGCAAATCGACCCGGGTTTTCTTCTTTTCCGGTTCTTTTTTCTTATCCTGAGCGCTCAGTAAACAGACACCAAACAGGCATAGAAGACCTGCGAGAAGGAATCTATGCCTGTTCAGAAAATTAGTTCTTGTATTTTTTTTCTGCATACAAAAAGAATCAATGTATCACCCGGAATCAGTCTTTAACCCAACCCGGATACTTAAATGTACAGTTCTTCCAGTTATCGTTGATACGTACGTACGTATGCTTCTGCTTTTCACGAATCCACTTATCCAGCATTTCATCACGACGTTTTTCCAAAACGATTTCTTTCAGATTCTGATAGTCTTCTGAAATTGTAGCTTTGTGGCCGTTGATGCGGCTTTTCAGTTTCACGATCACACATTCTTCTTTACCGGTCTTTTGCGGAATCATAGTAAATGCTGTGGAGATTTCTCCTACTTTCATATTATCTACCACTTTGGCAATCTCGGGCGGAAGTTCCTGCATCTCAAACTTGGAAGTATTATTGTTAGGATTAGGCAACAAACCATGGTTGTTGCGTGTATCTTTATCCTGCGAAAGTACAGAAGCAGCTTCCTCAAAAGAGAACTTACCATTACGGATATCATCTGCAATAGAATCCAGACGGGCAGTACCTGCCATCAACGCTTCTTCCGGTACATGAGGCTTCAGCAAAATATGACGCACCTTGATTCGGTCACCACGTTTTTCCATCAACTGGATAATGTGGAAACCATACTCAGATTCTACAATCTTAGAGACCTTATTGGGGTCTTGCAAATTAAAAGCCACATTGGCAAATGCGGGGTCCAAATATCCACGTCCTGTAAATGGCATTTCACCACCATTGATAGCCGTACCGCGGTCGTCAGAATACAAACGTGCTAACATTGAAAAGCTTTCCCCCTTATTCACACGCTCCGTATATTCACGCAGTCTTCTTTTTACATCTTCAATCTCTTCCAAAGGGATCTTCGGTTGCTGTGTGATGATTTGCACCTCTACCTGGGTAGGGATATAAGGGATACTATCCTGTGGCAGATCTTTGAAGTAACGACGTACTTCTGCCGGAGTAATCTTAATCTCTCCCACCAGTTTCTGCTGCATCTTCTGCACCTTCAGACCTTCGCGTGCATTTTCACGTAAAGTCTCACGAATCTGACTGGATGTCTTATTGAAGTATTCTTCCATTTTTTCACGCGAACCGATATTGGCGATATACATATTCGTCATATAGTCCACACGCTGGATAACTTCACTTTCAGGTACTTCGATACTATCGAGAGCAGCCTGATGCAAAAACAGCTTCTGCACAGCTATTTCTTCCGGAATCACGCAGTAAGGATCGCCGTCAAACTTGCGTCCTTCGTAAGCAGCACTCATACGTGCTTCTTCCACTTCAGACTTCAATATAGCCTCGTCGCCCACTACCCAAACTACCTCGTCAATCACGTTGTCTTGTCCATAAACGGCAGAACCGGTCATCAGCGCCAAGGCACATAAAACGACAAACTTAAAGTTCATAAAATTCTTCATTCTGTGTATCTAAACTAATTATATTTAATCTTATCTCTTTTCACTGCCTGCTGATACAAGTCATCTTTCACAGCTCTCATAAATTCTACTTGTTTCAGATTCAACACCATATCTTTTACTTTAGGACGGGCAAACTCATATGGTTCCTGTTGGCCCACCGTGCGGAAATCGCTCACATTCAGAAAATAATGAAACGCCGTATCTTTCAGTTCGATATGACGGTTCTTATTCACATAATCCTCTACCTCCGGAACTTTCAGCGGTATCAGATCTAACACATCCGCCATCGGTACCCATTTGTCATAAAAGTATTCATACTTTACAGCATTCTGCAAACTATACTTCTCCAAATGCTCCACTGCATCTTGCGTAGGAGTCTTATACCAACGACGTACTTTGTTTAGTTCCGGTGCAGTGAGAGGTACTTTAATGAACAACCCTTGCATAAGCGGGCGTTCCAATCTGAATAGTTCTTTATTCTTTTCATAATAATCCGTCAACTCCCCTTCTGATATCTCATTCGAGAGCCTTTGATGAATCAACGCTTGTTGATAAGTGTGCATTATCAATGCCTTGCGATAGTTCTCCACTAATTTTTCTATTTCCCCATTATCAGGAATATTACTTTGAGCTTTCTCGTACAGCAAGATATCTTCCACCCAGTTGCGAATATAATGTTCAGCAAACAGCAAGCTATCATCTTTCGACAATCTTGCCGGAAGTGCAGATTGCAAATCTTCCTGGTAAAGGAAATTGCCGTCCAGCTCCACCAATGGCGTCTTACCTTTATGGTCGTGCTGCTCGCTACAAGCCACACAGAAAAGGATGGATAGGATTCCCAGAAAGATTATTCGCATTACCGATTGATATTTACTTTATTTCAAGCTACGAAGATAGCGGTTTAATCGGTTGCATCAGTGCTTATTAACGGTTTTTAAAACCTCTTGGTTTATTTCAACCTTAGAAGCTGCCCGTAATCGTGCTACCCAACGCTCCTCCAGGTAATTTTGATAATCACCGACAAGCAGTCCACGCACCTCTTGATAACTCTCAGGACCCTTTATTTTCTCACCCAGAAAAGTGGTAAAAGGAAATGACGGTATAGGTTCAGCCTTCTCTTTTTTGAATATTTCATCATCTACATAGATATTGTCTCCAAGGGCAAATAATCCTTGTTCGGCCTGTACTTGCTGTTTTTTTGCATTAAATGTCAACCGGATGGCATCCTGCCACTCTTCTTCCGGCAAAGATTTTAAAAGCTTACGAACTTGTTTCCCTATTCGTTTTGTTGCAGAATGTATCACAATCCCTTTATAATGAGGATTTTTCCAATGGTAATCAGAACGATGTTTATCAAAGTAAGCAGCCATTCCCACCTCATCCGAAGGCACGCGTTCCCATATTTCCCGATTACTGATTTCAAACAACAACATACCATCACGATACTCTTGCATAAGCATACGAAACTCCGGATACTTCTGTTCCAAACGACTGTATTCATAGTCGAGTACAGACTTCATGATAAACCCTTTCAACTGACGTTGTATCCCCTGAGGATGGGCAATAGCAAAATTTGCAAACATTTGCCCCGTATATTCTCTGCCACCAAGAGTAAAAAGTTTCTTTTCAGTCTGCCCTTTTGCCAACAATTCATCCATTCCCACTTTATCCGGTGTGTATTGATACTCTTTTTTCAACTTCTCCACCAAAGATTCTGTTCCCTTATCCATTCCATGACGACGGGTCTGGCGACGGATAATTTCATCTTTCACATCCTCGAAAGGCAAAATATCTTTCCGTTCAAGCACCTTGACAATATGAATACCCTGCGGAGTGAAGAAAGGACGGGATATTTCACCCGGTTTCATTTTAAAGACCGTATCTTCAAATTCAGCCGGCATCTGTAGCCAACTTACCCAGAAAGACTTCTTTTCGTCAGAAAAGTTACGTACGCAAGCATCAAAATCCGCTTGTCCGTTCTGCAATGCAGTATAAAGAGAATCCATGCGGGTTTCAGTAGTACGGAGCAAATGACTGGTAGCTGTCTGAGGCAGGGATTTAAAGATATGACTAACCCGTACTTGTCCCGCACGCTGATTGGCTTTCATCTTGTCATATATTTGCCGAGCGGCAAGTTCTGATACAGTTTCATCTGTTAAATAAGTCTTTGCCAACTGACGACGATAACCTTCCAGTTCTTCACGGAAAGCACGGGTAGTATCCAATCCCATAGCCTCAGCTGCGGCAACCTTCAACTTAAAGTTTACAAACAAATCAACATATTCGTTCAATGTTTTCTGCTCTATACCAGAAAGAGCATTATTCTTATTATAGATATATTCAAACTCCGAACGGAGAATATCTTTCCCGTTAATACGCATCAGCATAGGATCTTGCTGAGCAAAAACTGTCAATCCCAGACATAGGAAAATTATTGTCAATCCACTTCTTATCATAACTATCTTCTTTTGAAAAAGAACAATGTAATAACGGGAAAACATCTTTTATATTGTTTGTCTTCAACGGCTTTCTTTAAACACATCATCTGTCTGCCTCAAACAGACGGTCTGTCTACCTCAAACAGACCATCTGCTTATGCCGAACAGACCATGTATTTTCAGAAACTAAAATACCCGGAAAGAAACTGCTCCTTTCCGGGTATTCTTATCTAACTTGCCTATACTTTTATTCGGGACGACTGTAATTCGGAGCCTCGCTTGTAATCGATACATCGTGCGGATGACTTTCGAGTACACCTGCATTGGTAATACGGGTAAACTTAGCATCGTGCAACTGCTCAATATTGCCTGCACCACAGTAACCCATACCAGCACGCAGACCACCAACCAACTGGAAGATTACTTCATACAAAGTTCCTTTATAAGGTACACGAGCAGCAATACCTTCGGGCACCAACTTCTTCACGTCATTAGTTCCGCTCTGGAAATAACGGTCCTTTGAACCATTTTCCATTGCTTCCAACGAGCCCATACCACGGTACGACTTGAATTTACGTCCATTGAAGATAATCGTATCACCCGGAGATTCTTCCGTTCCGGCAACCAGCGAACCGATCATTACACTATAACCTCCGGCAGCCAAGGCCTTCACAACATCTCCTGAGTAACGCAACCCACCGTCAGCAATCAAAGGAATACCTGTTCCCTTCAATGCCTTGGCAACATCATATACAGCAGACAACTGAGGAACACCCACACCTGCTACAACGCGAGTAGTACAGATAGAACCCGGACCGATACCAACTTTAACGCCATCAGCACCAGCTTCTACCAATGCCTTTGCAGCCTCTCCGGTAGCAATGTTACCTACTACAATATCAATATTCGGGAAACGCTTCTTTGCTTCTTTCAATTTCTCTATCACATAGATGGAATGTCCGTGAGCAGTATCGATAACAATAGCATCGGCACCGGCATCCACCAAAGCTTGCATACGGTCGAGGGTATCAGCAGTAACTCCTACTCCGGCAGCTACACGCAAACGACCTTTAGAGTCTTTGCAGGCCATCGGTTTATCTTTAGCTTTCGTAATATCTTTATAAGTAATCAGTCCTACCAGCTTACCTTCTTTATCCACAACCGGCAATTTCTCAATTCTGTGTTCCTGCAAAATCTGAGAAACAGCTTCCATATCAGTAGTCGGATTCGTAGTAATGATATTTTCTTTTGTCATCACTTCATCGATATGCTTATTCATATCTCTTACGAAGCGAAGGTCACGGTTAGTAACAATTCCTACCAAATATCTTTCATCATCTACTACTGGAATACCACCGATTCTATATTCTGCCATCAATGCCAATGCATCTCCTACAGTAGAACCTCTCTTAATGGTTACCGGATCATAAATCATACCATTTTCAGCGCGCTTCACAATGGCAACCTGACGTGCCTGTTCCTCAATGGACATATTCTTATGAATAACGCCGATACCACCTTCACGTGCAATGGCAATAGCCATTTTCGCCTCAGTAACCGTGTCCATAGCGGCCGTTACAAACGGAATTTTCAACTCAATGTTTTTAGAAAACTTTGTCGAGAGTTCGACAGTTTTAGGGAGTACTTCAGAGTAAGCGGGGATTAACAAAACGTCGTCATAAGTTAATCCATCCATTACAATCTTATCAGCAATAAATGACATAGGGCTATGCGTTTAAAATTTATTGCGTGCAAATATACGGTTTTTATTCCATTCCGTATATCTGCACGCAATATTTTTTTCTTTTTTTAAACCAACAGCCAAGGGTTAATTCGCCATTTCAGAAATGAACTTGATGCGAACCAAACGTACTTCTTCTTCCGTGAAATCATCCCCCAACTCATCGAGAGCATCATCAACTTTGTCTGTGGTGGATTCTTTATAATAATCATAGATATCCAGCATATGGTCTTCGTCCATAATCTCATCCAGGAAGTAGTCGATATTCAATTTCGTACCGGAATAAACGATAGCCTCTATTTCGTCTAGCAAATCACTGAACTCGATACCTTTGGAAAGAGCGATATCATCCAATGCCACTTTCCGGTCTATAGACTGAATAATAGAAACCTTCAGTTTTGACTTATTGGCAACCGTACGAACACGTAAATCTTCCGGACGTTCGATCTCATTCTCTTCACAATGCCGCTTAATGAGTTTACAGAACTCTTCACCATAACGTTTCGCCTTACCGGCTCCTACGCCAGGAATATTCTGCAGTTCGTCCAATGTCACCGGATAAATGGTAGCCATGGCTTCCAACGAAGGATCCTGGAATATAACGTATGGCGGCACTTCCAACTTCTTAGAGAGCTTCTTGCGCAAATCCTTCAGCATGGAATAAAGAGCCGGATCGACAGCGCAAGAACCACCTCCCCGTGCCGGAGCTTCTTCTTCCACTTCTTCGAAATCATTATCTTCGGTTATCTTAAATGACTTAGGATGTTTCAGGAATTTCTTTCCGGCATCCGTCACCTTCAACAAACCGTAATTTTCCACATCTTTACTCAGGTAACCGGCAATCAACGCCTGACGAATGACAGCATTCCATGCCTTGTCCTCTTCGCCCATTCCAGAACCGAAAGCTTCCAGATCTTCATGCAGGTGCGCTTGTACTTCGGTAGTTTCGCGTCCTTGTATAATGTCAATAATATAATCTGCTTTAAAATTCTCTTTCACCGCGAGAATAGCCTCTATCACGGTACATAATAATTCTTGAGCCTCCACTTGTTTTTTCGGGTTTAAACAGTTGTCACAATTTCCACAGTTCTCTTCCAAATACTCTTCGCCGAAGTAATGCAACAGCGTCTTTCGGCGGCATACAGAAGATTCGGCATAAGCAGCAGTTTCCAACAGAAGCTGTTTGCCTATTTCCTGTTCTGCTACAGGTTTGCCTTGCATGAACTTTTCCAGTTTCTGCAAGTCTTTATTGGTATAAAAGGTAATGCACTGTCCTTCACCCCCGTCTCTTCCGGCACGTCCTGTTTCCTGATAATATCCTTCCAGACTTTTCGGAATGTCATAGTGAATGACATAACGTACATCGGGCTTATCAATACCCATACCGAAAGCAATGGTTGCCACAATCACATCTATTTTCTCCATCAAGAAGTCATCTTGATTTTGCGTACGTGTTGCAGAATCCATGCCTGCATGGTAAGCGCGGGCATTGATGCCGTTTGCCTGCAGAATCTCAGCAAGTTCCTCTACTTTCTTCCGGCTCAGGCAATAAATAATACCTGATTTTTCCGAGTTATTCTTGATAAACTTGATGATATCTCTATCTATATTATTAGTCTTGGGACGTACCTCATAATAGAGGTTCGGACGATTGAACGAAGACTTGAACACCTCTGCATCCACCATACCCAGATTTTTCTGAATATCGTGCTGCACCTTAGGAGTAGCAGTCGCCGTCAAAGCAATCACCGGAGCTTTTCCGATTTCATTGATAATAGGACGGATACGCCGGTATTCCGGACGGAAATCATGTCCCCACTCGGAGATACAATGTGCTTCATCTACAGCATAGAAGGATATCTTCACTGTCTTCAGAAACTCCACGTTTTCCTCTTTCGTCAGCGATTCAGGAGCCACATACAGCAACTTCGTCTTACCACTGAGGATATCAGACTTTACCTGATCTATCGCGCCTTTATTAAGGGAAGAGTTTATAAAATGGGCAATACCATCTTCTTCACTGAAGTTGCGCATCGCATCGACCTGGTTCTTCATTAGAGCAATCAGAGGAGAAATCACAATACCCGTGCCTTCCATCATTAATGAAGGTAACTGGTAACATAATGATTTGCCACCGCCTGTAGGCATCAGCACGAATGTATCGTTGCCTGCTAACAGGTTTTGTATGATAGCTTCCTGATTCCCTTTAAACGTGTCAAATCCGAAGTATTTCTTCAGCTGGTCTGTCAAATTAATCTTCTTCCCTGCCATGATTCATTAGGTTGTTTTTTGAGTGATTGTTCAACATCTCGTTTAGCCATTCTTTTTTAATAAGAACTCTAACAAAGTTATAAACAACTTCTTAATTTTCAAGCATAATCCAATGAATATTTTTCAATAAAAAACAAAAAAGTCAGTTTTGCACATCCTTATCATTTGATTTTAAGCAGTTTGCAGTCTTGCAATGTTTGCTTTTTCAAGTTGTTGTTTTGCGTAATCCAACGTCACAACAAAGGTATCTTTGTGCTCAGAAGGGATTTCGAACATAGCATCCATCATTATGGTCTCCACAATAGATCGCAATCCACGGGCTCCCAATTTGTATTCCACAGCCTTATCGACTATGTATTCAAAAACCTCATCTTCGAACTTCAATTCCACTTTATCCATCTCAAACAGCTTTACATACTGTTTGATAATAGAGTTCTTGGGTTCAGTCAGGATGGAGCGCAAAGCAGCACGGTCCAATGGATTAAGATAAGTCAACACCGGCAGACGACCGATGATTTCAGGTATCAAACCGAATGACTTCAAATCCTGCGGAGCGATATATTGCATCATATTGCTCTTATCGATCACCGCAGTATTACGCACTGCACTATAACCCACCACATGCGTATTCAGTCGTTGAGCTATTTTCTTCTCAATGCCATCGAATGCACCGCCGCAAATGAAAAGGATATTCTTCGTGTTCACCGGAATCATCTTCTGGTCGGGGTGTTTACGTCCACCCTGAGGCGGTACGTTCACCACTGAGCCTTCCAACAATTTCAGTAAACCTTGCTGTACACCTTCTCCACTCACATCACGAGTGATGGAAGGATTATCACCCTTACGGGCTATTTTATCAATTTCATCAATGAATACAATGCCTTGTTCTGCTTCGGGAACATTATAATCTGCCACCTGCAGCAGGCGAGTCAGAATACTTTCAATATCCTCACCTACGTATCCTGCCTCGGTAAGCACCGTGGCATCCACAATCGTAAAAGGAACATGAAGCAGTTTGGCAATAGTACGCGCCAGCAGGGTCTTTCCCGTACCAGTACTTCCTACCATAATAATGTTGGACTTTTCAATTTCCACATCATCACCGCCGTCCTTTTGCAACAGGCGCTTATAGTGATTGTATACCGACACGGAAAGGAAACGCTTGGCATCGTCCTGTCCAATGACATATTGATCAAGGAATTCTTTTATTTCTAAAGGTTTCGGAAGTTCTCTCAGGTTCAGTTTTGTTGCAGCGCCACCTCTTTTTGCTCCACCCAATGCCTCCTGAGTAATCTCATAGGCCTGAGTAGCACAACTATCACAGATGAAACCGTTCATTCCTGTTATCAGGAATCCGACTTCATCTTCCATACGCCCACAAAAACTACACCTTCCTTTGTTTCTTTTTGAGTCTGCCATATTTATTTTTTAATCAACACTTCATCTACCATACCATACTCTTTGGCTTCCTGTGCCGTCATCCAGTAGTCACGGTCAGAGTCTGCCCAAACTTTATCAAAAGGAGTATGAGAGTGATCAGCAATGATAGTATACAGTTCTTTCTTCAGTTTTTGTATTTCACGGGCTGTGATTTCAATATCTGAAGCCTGCCCCTGCGCACCGCCCATCGGCTGATGTATCATTACACGCGAATGAGTCAGTGCCGAACGCTTACCCTCAGCACCTGCCACCAGCAACACTGCAGCCATACTTGCCGCCATACCGGTACAGATAGTTGCTACGTCACTTGTAATAAACTGCATTGTATCATAAATACCCAATCCTGCATATACAGAACCACCCGGTGAATTGATATAAATAGAGATATCTTTACCCGGATCTACTGAGTCCAGATAAAGTAACTGCGCCTGTAAAGTATTGGCGGTATAATCGTCAACTTGCGTACCAAGGAAAATGATGCGATCCATCATCAAGCGGGAGAAAACGTCCAACTGTGTTACATTAAGCTGACGCTCTTCCAGGATATAAGGATTTAAATACCCGGCTTGTGATTTAATCACATCGTCCAACACCAAACTATTCATTCCTAAATGCTTGGTAGCGTATTTTCTAAAATCATCCATATTACTTTCTTTATTTAGGTTTAGTAAATTGAAATGCAAAGAAACAAAAAAGAACACAGAGACACAAAAAAACACAGAGTTATATACTATAAAACTCTGTGTTTCTTAATGTTTTTAAACTGTTTTCAGAATAAAAAAGCTTATTCAAACATCTTGTTGAATTCTTCTGCAGAAATTGTTTTGTTATTCAGCTTCACCTGAGACTTCAAAGCAGAAGCCAATTTGGTTTCAACAACGCGGTTCACCAAACCTTCCACACTTTCTTTCTTCTTCAGCATTTCCTTTGCATAGTTTTCCAGAAGATCTTCGGGAACGCTCATCATACCATATTGTGCAAACTGAGCACGAGTAGCTTCCTTAGCCATATTGACCACATCTTCCTGTTCAACTTTAATATTATTTGCCTTCACCAACTGTTCCTTGATCAGGTGCCATGTCAGTTCTTCAATGCTCTTATCATAGTTGTCATCAACGAACTTTTCGTCTTTATCCTGGTTGTTCATGCGCATGATGCGTTTCAGCAATGCATCCGGGAATTCCAGTTTACCAACCTTTTCCATCAACATCTTACGAACATCAATCAGGAATTTATAATCGCTGTCTGCTACGAACTGATTGGCAATTACTTCTTTTATTTTAGCGCGGAATTCTTCTTCAGTCTTCACTACGTCTTTACCACATACCTGGTCAAAGATTTCCTGAGTCAGTTCTCCTTCTACGAAACGAGTAACCTCTTCTACCTGATAGCTGAAGTTAGACTTCATTTCAGCAGCCTCTTCCTTGTCAATCTTCAACAGAGAAGACAGTTCGGCAGCATTACCTTCCCATGCAGTGTGAGGATTGAATACAAGTACATCGTTTACCTTTGCATTGGCGAAAATAGCTTTTTGCTCATCGTTCTTCATATAAGACGGCATCATTACAGCACCTTCTACTTGGATACCACCTTCTTTGGTATTGCCGTTTTCGTCCAACTCAGCCAACAGACCTTTCAGCATATCCTTATCTTCGTAAACGTCTACTTTCTCGTACTTACCGTTACGTTGTGTATAAGCTTTCACCTGATTGTTTACCATATCTTCGGTAACGTCAATCAAATAGTAGTCTACTTTATCTTTAGCGTCTACTTCAGCCTTGAATTCAGGTGCCAAAGCAATATCAAACAGGAATTCGAATTCTTCCATAGTATCGAAGTCGATCTCCGGTTGCTTGTCTTCGTTTGGCAACGGTTCGCCGAGGATAGATACATTATTATCTTGAATATACTTATATACAGCTTCTGAAAGTGCCTTGTTCACTTCTTCGGCAATAACAGATTTACCATACATTTTCTTCACCAAGCTCATCGGAACCATACCCGGACGGAACCCCGGAACTTGAGCTTTCTGACGAAGACTTTTCAATGATTTATCAACTTTTTCCTGATAATCGGCTTTCTCAAGCTTTACAGTAAGCAGAGCGCTTACTTTGTCAATGTTTTGTAATGAAACGTTCATTCTGACAATTATTTATTTGATTTATACTTTATTCCAATCTCAAATGAGGGTGCAAAATTAGCGTTATTCTTTCAATTATCAAAAAAACATAGCTGAATTATTTCTTTATAACAAAAGGAGAGAATACTTACCATTGAATGATACCTCTATCATTAAAAAGAAAAGTCTGCGCCCCATAAACAACAAATTGTTATTTCATAAGGCATTTATCTATAGATTCGAAAGAAAAAGCAAAAAAAATAGAAGAGAAATATTGTTAATTCGAAATATTTCAGTTTCTTTGTTGCGGAATGGTAATGCGTTAGTTTTTAGATTTTCAGTACATGGTTTTTACTTCCGTTTTTATTTAAACGCTTTTGTAAACTCTCTGTTGTTGTGATCATTTTATTATAGTTACTGTTCCAAGAGAGTTTTATTCATTTATTTATTTTACATTTTCATTATGAACATTTACGTAGGAAACCTTAACTACAAAGTTAGGGAATCAGATCTGCAAAAGGTCATGGAAGATTACGGTGCTGTAACCGCAGTCAAATTTATCAAAGATCGCGAAACCGGTCGTTTCAGAGGCATTGCATTTGTAGAAATGGAAGATGCAGCAGCTGCAGCTAAAGCGATTGAAGAACTCGACGGAGCTGAATATTTCGGCCGCAACATGGTAGTTAAAGAAGCAAGACCTCCGAAATACTAATATAAAGGAGAAAGAAAACAAGACCGCCTGCTCACTCTTGGAAAAGAGAGCAGGCGGTCTTTGTTTTACCACTATCATTATTTCATAAAATCCTTGCGACGAAGCACAAAGCTATTACTCAGATACTTTTCACGTACAATTTTGTTTTCCGCCAACTCTTCCGGCGTTCCCTGGAACAAGATTTTCCCTTCGAACAACAGATAAGCACGGTCGGTAATACTTAATGTTTCCTGCACGTTATGGTCAGTAATCAGGATACCGATATTCTTATCCTTTAATTTCCATACGATTTGCTGAATATCTTCTACAGCAATCGGGTCAACTCCTGCAAAAGGTTCGTCGAGCATGATAAACTTAGGGTCGATAGCAAGACAACGGGCAATCTCTGTACGACGGCGCTCACCACCCGAAAGTTGGTTACCTTTATTTTTACGCACCTTCTGCAAACGGAATTCCGCAATCAGGTTTTCCAGTTTTTCCTTCTGATATTCCAGAGGTTTATCCGTCATTTCCAGTACAGAAGCAATATTATCTTCCACACTCATCTGGCGAAATACAGATGCTTCCTGCGCCAAATATCCGATACCGGTTTGCGCACGCTTATACACCGGATATTTCGTAATATCCAGGTCATCCAGAAAAATACGTCCCTCATTCGGCGTAATCAGTCCCACGGTCATATAGAATGAAGTCGTCTTACCGGCACCGTTCGGTCCCAGTAAACCAACAATTTCTCCCTGCTTCACATCTATGGAAACATGGCTTACTACTGTACGTTTACCGTACTTTTTCACCAGGTCCTCAGTGCGAAGCACCATTTTGCTTTCTTCCATACTTGCGTTATTTTGCCGCAAATGTAGCAATTATCAGCTGAAAATGGGCTATATTTGCAGACAAAATAGTTAAGAGTCATGATAAAAGCACTTAAAACTGTCGGAAGATACATCATGTTGATGGGGCGTACTTTTGCCCGCCCGGAGCGTATGCGCATGTTCTTCCGCCAATACCTCAATGAGATGGGGCAACTCGGCGTGAACTCTATCGGCATTGTCTTGCTGATTTCGTTCTTCATCGGCGCTGTTATCACCATACAAATCAAACTGAACATCGAGAGCCCTTTTATGCCACGTTGGACAGTAGGTTATGTGACACGTGAAATTATGTTGCTGGAATTCTCTTCCTCCATCATGTGTCTGATATTAGCAGGAAAAGTAGGTTCCAATATTGCCTCTGAGCTGGGAACCATGCGAGTAACCCAGCAAATCGATGCATTGGAAATCATGGGAGTCAATTCAGCTAATTACCTGATCCTTCCCAAGATTTGCGCCATGGTGACTACCATTCCTTTCTTGGTAACGTTCAGTATCTTTGCCGGCATCATCGGAGCCTTTGCCACGTGTTGGTTCGGTGGCATCATGTCGGCGGTAGACTTGGAATACGGTTTGCAATATATGTTTGTAGAATGGTTTATCTGGTGTGGCATCATCAAATCATTGTTCTTCGCTTTCATCATCGCCAGTGTATCGGCCTTTTTCGGTTATACCGTCGAGGGCGGTTCTATAGAGGTGGGCAAGGCCTCTACAGACTCCGTGGTATGCAGCAGCGTACTTATCTTATTTGCCGACTTAATATTAACTAAACTCTTAATGGGATGATCGAACTGAAAGGACTTTGGAAATCATTTGAAGGCAGAGATGTATTAAAGGATATCAATGCCACTTTTGAAAATGGGAAAACTAATCTCATCATCGGACAGAGTGGTTCGGGAAAAACCGTATTGATGAAGTGTATCGTTGGATTGCTCACACCGGAACGGGGTGAATTATTATACGACAACCGTAATTTCCTTGCCATGGGCAAGAATGAAAAGAAAGCATTGCGCCGCGAAATGGGAATGATATTCCAAAGTGCGGCATTGTTTGACTCCATGACGGTGCTGGACAATGTAATGTTTCCTTTGAACATGTTCAGCAACGATACATTCCGCGACCGTACCCGCCGTGCCATGTTCTGTCTGGATCGCGTAAACCTGGCAGAAGCAAAAGATAAATTTCCAGGTGAAATCAGTGGTGGTATGCAAAAACGTGTTGCCATAGCCCGCGCCATTGCCTTAAATCCGCAATACTTGTTCTGTGACGAACCGAACTCCGGATTAGACCCAAAGACCTCATTGGTAATCGACGAACTGGTACACGATATCACCCATGAATACAATATGACCACCCTCATCAACACCCACGACATGAACTCTGTAATGGGTATCGGTGAAAAAATTATCTATATCTACGACGGATACAAGGAGTGGGAAGGCAGTAAAGACGACATCTTCACTTCCAGCAACAAGAAACTCAACGATTTTATTTTTGCATCCGACCTCTTCCGGAAGGTAAAGGAAGTGGAAGTGCAGAATATAGAAGGATAAGATTAAAAAAATTAGCAATCTCCTATAAATAGGGCGTCCGGAAAAACATCCGGACGCCCTTTTCCTCATAAAACCAGTTAATAGAATTGACATATATCCTCACGATATACTTTGATTGCCCTTATATCTTCATGAGAAAACATGAAGAACAACTTCAATTACGGCAACAAAGATAACCAAAAGATACTAATAAAAAATCACGGAAAACCGTTACACTCTGAATTTTCCGCAAATCATTTCAGCGCAATCCATCCTTGCGCAACAGCCTTGACTACCATATCTATAGCATTCTTTGCTCCAAACTTGCTAATAAGCCTTTTACGAAATGTTTCCACAGTGTTCTCTGAAATTTTCAATAAATCAGCAATTTCATGGGTATTCATTCCTTTAGCCACAGCCTCCAACACATCACGCTCCCGACGGGTAGGCGCATCCTTAGGCTGCAAACCTGCTGATGCAGAATTCAGTTTCTGCGAGATAGCAGCAAACCGTGGACAAGCATGCGCTTCTCCTCTCAACACACAACGAATAGCTGTCATTAACTCCGCAGAGGCCGAAGATTTCAGAATAACAGCATTCACTCCGCACTGTACCAACCTGTTAACTATCCATATTTCTTCGTGCATTGTATTCACAATAATCTTTGCCTGGTCATTCATTTCACGGATTTTAGCAATCAACTCAAATCCGGACATATCAGGAATACTGACATCCAGGATATATATATCATAATCTCGTCTTTCAATCAATTCTGCAGCTTGCAATCCGGAAGTTACAGCATCCACCACAAATACTTCCGGCATCTTATTCACCACTTTACAAATACCTTCCAGAATCAGATTATGATCATCCACTACCAATAATTCTGCCTTCACATTCTTTTCCATTGTTCGATTAGATTAATACGTTAATTTTCAAACGGGTTCCCTTACCAGGAGAAGAGACCAGTTCAACTTCAGCACCTACGGTTTCCGCTCGCTGCCAGATAGTCCGTAAGCCGATACCCTTAGTTTTCTTGCTCATATCAAACCCTTTTCCGTCGTCTGCTACAAGTATGGAAAGGTCATTATTTTCCAGAACTAACTCTACCTGTATACAGGTTGAGCCGGCATATTTTACTGCATTGCTCACTGCTTCCTGAACAATGCGATAACATTCAAAACTGATTGATTTAGGCACTACATTCCAATCTACACCTACCGTAGAATGATATTCCGCATGCGTACCTTCTGGCAATGATAAGTGCAAAACATAGTCAGCAAGCAGTTCATCGAGTGTAGCATACTGGAAAACCGGTGGCATCAGTTCATGGGAAAGTTTTCTCAACCTTTCCCTGGTATTATTCAATAAATCCAGCTGCTTATCCAGATCAGCTCCTTCTTCAGTAGAAATAGTACGAATATTCATTTCAAGTGCAAGCAAATTATTACATACATCATCATGCAATTCAGTTGCCATACGCTCCCGTTCACTCTCCAAACCATCAATGTATTTTCGTGTTAAGCGCTGTTCTGTTTCTTTCTGGAGCTCCAGGAATTCACGCTCTTTTTCACAAGCTGCATTTGCCAGCAAAGCAATCCTTGCCCGCTGACGTTGGCGTGCATAAAGTGAGCCCAGCAACAAAATTCCCAGTAAAGAGATCACCGAACCTACAATAATACGGTGACGTAACATATACGTCTCCTGTTCCAACTGTTCACGCCTCAGACTTACAATCTCCAACTCCTTCTCTTTGGTCCGGTACTTCACAGAATATTCGGACAACTGGTCAGTCTCTTCCGTCTGGAACACAGAATCACGAAGTGCATAAGCCTGCGTCATATAATTATAAGCCAAAGACAGATTATTCACAGCCAGATAACATTCCGATAATTTCCTGTAATGCTCATAATCACGTGCATCTTTATATCCACTACGGAGCATATCAACTATCTTGCGATAATAAACAATAGCATCCGCATAGTTCTTACTTTCCTGCAACAATGCAGCTTTTGCCTGGTAATACTTGAAACGCTCTATATCAGTCTGCATCTCATGCGCCAATTTATCCAACTTCTGCAAGTACTGCATTGCCATATCCAGATTTCCATCCAACCGGTAGGCATTTACCAAATAATTATAAGCATTGCATAGCTGCCTTCTGTCATTCACCTGCTCCAAAAAAGGAATAGCTTTCAGTAACGTGTCAATGCCCTCTGTACGCATTTTCTCCATTCGTACCAAGATGGCACCCAAATTAACATAGCACGTACCTATCCTCCGTTTATTATCTGTCTTCAAAGCATATTTCAAAGCTTTTTCGGAGAAGGAAATAGCATCTTCCGGTCGATCCCAGTCACAATAAGCCGTCGCTATATTTCCATATATAAAAGCGACCGTGTTGTAATTTCCACACAATTCACACAAATGGAGCGCTTCTTCAAAGTTAGCGATACAATCCTCCAGATTCTTTTTCCGACGATAGATAGTGCCCAACTGATTCAGGTTTTCAATCAACATAGCTGTATCTTTATCGGCAGCAGAGCGCTCACTGGCACGAATGGTATAAACTAAAGCCGAATCGGTCTGTCCCTCAAAAAGAAAAGAACTGGCATAATTCGTCAATATGGTGCGGCATGCCTCCTCAGCACCCGGCAAACCTTCACCGGCTACCAACCCTTTATGAAAATAATAACGTGCAGAGTCATAGCAGGCATCCGCATTACAATAATATCCCATATCACAGCAAGCCTGGGCTATTGTAAACCTCAATCCAGCCTTTTCAGCCAAGTCAATGGCTTTCCGTTTCAAAGCGTACCCCTGCTCGAAGTCGCCTTTAATGAAGTAACCTTCACTTAGCCAGATGTAGTATTCGATAAATATTTCCGGCTTTCCACTGTCTATGGCCAGTTGATGAATGGAATCAGCGTATGAAAGAAGTAAATCAGGATCTTCTTCTGTCTGATAAAGGAGTTTACAGACCTTGACATAGCTATCCAGGTTTCTGTTTTGGGCTGCCTCTTGTTGTAATGCGCGTAAATCCGACTTGTCCTCTGCCCACAGCACACCTATGGAGAGGAGCAAGCAGCATCCCAATACCCACCTGTAACGTTTCATCTAATCCTTTTTTATGTTGTCAGAGCAAAAATAAATATTATATTTATATTAACCTATTTTTTATTTACATTTTCCTAATAAGCAACAAAAAAACCGCCTGATTTATAACTAAATCGGGCGGTTTCATACCAATATCTCAGTAATCGATTTATCTACTTCTGACGGATATAAATATTTATCGGAGTTCCTGTCAGGTTCCACTTTTCACGCATCTTGTTTTCCAGGAAACGTTTATATGGCTCTTTCACGTACTGCGGCAGATTAGCGAAGTAAACAAAAGAAGGCACCTGTGTATTCGGCAACTGCGTAATATATTTAATCTTGATATACTTGCCTTTGGTTGCAGGAGGCGGATATGCCTCAATCAGCGGCAGCATTTCCTCGTTTAAGCGGGCAGTCGGAATACGCGTCATACGGTTGTCATATACACTGCGTGCTTCCTCCAGCACCTTCAGGATACGTTGTTTGGTCAATGCCGAACCGAAGATGATAGGGAAGTCAACGAATGGAGCAAAGCGGCTACGGATCGCATCTTCAAAAGTCTTCATCACTTTCACAGTCTTATCCTGTACCAAATCCCACTTATTCACTACTACCACCAGACCTTTGGCATTCTTCTGTATCAGTGAGAATATATTCAAGTCCTGGCTTTCAACACCACGTGTAGCATCCAACATCAGAATACACACATCCGCATTCTCAATGGAACGGATGGAACGAATCACAGAATAATATTCCAGATCCTCATTCACCTTATTCTTTTTACGGATACCAGCAGTATCTACCAGATAGAAATCAAATCCAAACTTATTATAACGGGTATAGATAGAGTCACGTGTTGTACCGGCAATCTCCGTTACAATGTTCCGTTCTTCTCCGATAAAGGCATTCACGATAGAAGATTTACCAGCATTCGGGCGTCCCACCACAGCAAAGCGGGGAATATCCTCATCTAGAATCTCATCCGTATCCTTTTTAAATGTACCCACAATCAAGTCCATCATATCCCCCGTACCGCTACCCGTCATAGCCGAGATGCAGTAAGGATCACCCAGACCCAACTTATAAAATTCGGGAGCATTGTATTGTAATTCCCCGTTATCAGTCTTATTGGCAATCAGCAACACCGGCTTTTGAGTCCGGCGCAAAATGGCTGCTACCTGCATATCGAGATCAGTTACCCCATTCATCACATCTACTACAAACAATATAACGTCTGCTTCATCCACAGCCATCAGTACCTGCTTGCGTATTTCCTCTTCAAAGATATCGTCAGAGTTCACCACCCATCCTCCGGTATCTACCACGGAGAATTCTTTCCCCAACCATTCGGACTTACCATACTGGCGATCTCGTGTTGTTCCTGCTTCTTCGTTCACAATAGCTTGACGTGTTTTGGTCAAGCGGTTAAATAAAGTAGACTTGCCCACATTTGGTCGGCCAACAATTGCAACAATCGGTTTCATATATTAATAAAAACTCCCTTCTTCACAAACCTAAATAAAGCTACTATATCTAATATATTATCCCCGATAATGGCCATTCCGTCAAGCAGACAGCCAACTATTTTATAAATTTATTGTAGTGCTACAATAGATGTGAGACAAAAAAGAATAGAAAAAAGCGATTGAATCCAGTAGAATGTAATCACCACAATACAAAAGCTAAAGGAGTATCAATCGCTATGAAAAGTATACCACAAACTCAGAGATATTTGCCACATGAAATTACAACCAGAGAGCACGCAGTAAAAACTTATCGTTCCGGGAATTCCATTGCGTTCGTCTGTAGAAAATACAAAATCTCAAAAGCTTCGCTGATGCGCTGGAATAAACGTTATGATGGTACTAGAGAATCCCTCATGAATCAGTCGCATCGTCCGCATACTCCGCATCCAAAGCAGCATACGGACGAGGAACTAAAAATGATAAAGAATATCCTGCGTAGAAATCCTGATATTTCCGGCTGTGAGCTGTATGGAAAGCTCAAAAAGAAAGGCTATTCCCGCCATCCCGACTCTCTCTATCGGGTATTGCGCAGACTGGGCTATCGTGACTCAGCCGATGCAAAAAAGAAAAACACTTATGTTCCAAAGCCATACTACACACCGGAAAACATTGGTGTGAAATGGCAGCTTGATGTAAAATATGTTCCAACTCAATGTTATACAGGGAAAATGCCAGACAAATTTTATCAATACACCATCATTGATGAAGCCTCCAGGCAACGGTATATTTACCCTTACCAGGAGCAGTCTTCCGATTCCACCGTTGATTTTGTTCAACGGGCGATTCGCTATTTTGGGTATAAACCAAGCATCATTCAGACCGATAATGGTGCAGAGTTTACCCATTGGATGGACACCGAAAGAGTACATCCTTTTGACCAACTCTGTGCAAAATTAAACATTGAGCATAAGCTGATCCGTCCGCGTACACCGCGGCATAACGGGAAGGTGGAACGCAGTCACAGAAACGATTCTGAGCGTTTCTACGCCCATCTGACCTTTTACTCTTATGATGATTTGAAGAAGCAAATGAAAGCTTATCTGACTCGTTCTAACAATATTCCTATGCGGGTATTGGGCTGGCGTTCTCCTATGGAGCAGCGTCACTTTCTTGAACATAATTCCGCTTTGCAATGATGCAGTATGGAGTATTTTTTATCCAAGGATGCTTTGCATCGCTTCGCGACAAGTCCTTGACAAAAAATACTCCATACTGAAATGTTCTCTTTGCGGAATTCATTCTATTGCATTTTTTCTTCCTGTTTTTTCAATATTTTTTGTCTCACATCATTGACTTCTATACAAACCGCCCGGAAGCTCTGTTTACATTCGTGCTGGCATTTCCGGCACAGTTCGTTG
>ERZ827498.1202-NODE-1202-length-29878-cov-4.167388_pt1 | contig 29878 bp, 28 predicted proteins | sample MGYA00519865_ERZ827498 | MGnify/ENA primary metagenome ERZ827498 (study PRJEB31778, sample SAMEA3449328) | human gut metagenome | biome: human gut; feature: human-associated habitat; material: faeces | place: United Kingdom | collected 2010/2012 ...
ATTGTACACTTCGGCAAAGTATGAAATTTGCAAATCGTGTATTCATTATACGATGGGGTTTTGTGTTTGTCTATGGACATGGTTGGTGTTTTTTCAGGGATTCACACCAGAATCTGGTGTTTTAGTGCTTGCATTTAAACCAAAAAATAGAGCGCCGTCGCAACGCCGCCCTTACAAAAACACATAAGTGTTTTATGATTCTATCCATAGTATATGTAGATTTTTTGAAAAAGTCAATACTTTTCCTCAAAATCTGCTTGTCCAAATTTATCCAAACAAATTTTTTATAACTTTGTAAACAAAATCAAAAGTGCTTGTTATCAGCTGATTCTTTTGGAAAAATCCCTTTTTTTCTCTAATACGAACATCAAACAATTGCTTAAGCTCATTAATTCGGTGTTTTTTTACTTTCTCGGATACCACCATATCATATACACAAAGCATACTAACAAACTCTAAAACCGCACGACAGGACAATTTCTTTTGCCTCTGATTTTTATTTATATCTGGCATTTTTTTGATTATTCGATATATAGCTGCCGGCGCTGTAGAACTTCCCGGATTCAAATCCGCAATGATACAATTGTTATGTGCACATCCATTTCGTAAGCTCTTCACCAGATTAATCATAGATATATCAACTGGTATACTACCCTTCAATCCATAATAATATTCATAAAAATGAATGAAATCTCCAAAGCTCAATAATTCCATCAATACCCAGGCCGGACAATCAAACGCTGTTATTTTATTTTCCGATTTTCCCTTCTGAGGATTATACACTCTTTGAATCGTAAAGTATTTTTTGATTAAGTTTCCAGTAAACGGAGATGCACTTGCAGCTTCTATTTTACCAACAATATATGGATTATTACTCAAAAAATTATCAACTATATCATAACCATCTTCCCCGGCATCATTTTCAAGATTCTCCAAAAGTAGCACCTTTAGATCATGTTCAATATCAATGCACATCTTTGTAACCAAATTTCTCAGATGCATATCCACTGTCGACAATTCCTGTAAATATGCAAAATCTAAATCAATGTATTTTCCTTTTGATGGACCATTTAAGTATTTCTGATAATTTTTTCTATACGACGCAGTACGCAAATAATTATTGATTTGCGCTAAATATTTTTCTGCATTATCTTCTGTTACATATTTGAATGAGACACCCTTTTCATCACGTAATTTATCTACTAATGCTTTTGATGTCATCTTTGGTTTATCTGTTCTATTCATCTTCGCCCCCACTCACCAAACTATCTGTTTCATTTATATATACTACTATTACCATTTACAATTCCATATCCTCAAGTACCATATCCTGTATTGCTTCTTCTACAACCTTCACACACTCATCCGTGTGCTTCTTAATATCATCACCCCAAAACCGGATAACCGTCCATCCTTCAAATAATAATCTCTTGTTTACCTCGTCATCCCGCTCTCTGTTGCGGGATATCTTGCTTATCCAAAACTCACTGTTATTACTCTTCTCCAACCTGGGTTTTAATACTTCCCAATCCTTTCCGTGAAAGAATTCTCCATCACAGAAAATGGCTATCTTATATTTTGTCAACACAATATCCGGATTTCCTGGTAACTTTTTATAATTCTTCCGGTACCGATAACCTTTTGCCCATAAAGCTTTTCTAAGAATAATTTCTATTTTAGTATCTTTTCCATGGATATTTTTCATGTTTTTATGCCGTTGTTCTTTAGTCAAAACATCCGCCATATATACCACCTTCTTATACTGTGTCTCCATCATCCAACACAAAACTTCTTTCAAAAGTAACTCCCGCGGCTTCTGCTATATCCTCAAGCTCTGCCACAGTAAAACTTTCTCTTTTCAGTTTTGCATTAAAATTTTGAGGTGTTGTTCCCAATCTCCTTGCCAGCTCTGCCAGACTTATTTTCTGTCTGACACATAATACTTTTATTTGCTCAGATATTGTCATTTTTATTCTTCCTCCTTACCATGAGTCAGATGCAAATCCAATATAATTTTATCAGTCTTTCCGTCTGGATAAATATACTGTAATTCATCATAATCAAATTTTGGATTTAATGCATGAATCAGACTATGATGATTTGGACACAATATAAGAAGATTATCTGATGAATTATCAACACTCTTTGAAAAATACTTAATATGATGAGCTTCTGCAATATTAACGCCATGTTCTTCACCGACATTTTGACCACATATCTGACATCTATACGCATATAAACGCTTTAACATATCTACTTTCTTTTTAGAATAGGTACGTTCTATCACAGATTTTACCGTCTTATTTAATGCTGCTGTGTTGTCATCAAAGTTTAAATACTGTTCAACATCATATTCCGAAACTTTTTCTCCATCAACGTCTAAATTTATCACCTGAGTTTCTTCCATTGTTCCATCCAAAACTGATTTTACAATTTCTGTTATTTCTTCAAACTCCATTACATTCCATTGCCCATACAGTTCTTTTACCGTCTCTGTTGGTTTTCTGTTGCGTTGTCCAACTCTTCCGTTATCAAAAAACACATCAAATTCATCCCGCCTTCGCCTTAAATAAGCATTAGGCGCAACACCCGGACCAGTAATTCGTACTGATAAGTCATCCATCGCTTTTGACACCGGTCCACCATATCCCAATTCGCGAAATGCATCATCATTAAACTTTGAAATATAAAATGCCACTAGTGATTTTTTCTGATTTATTGTCATTTTCTTTCACCTAAAATCTTCCCATTAATATCCATTATCTGTCGGAAAATAGCCTCCAAAACATCAACCACGATACTATTGCCTGCCAGTTTAATAAGCTTCTCTGTTGAATACAAATGTCTGTTCTTTGTTACCATAGGATTATCACTGATTATCCTGTCAAAATCCGATTCATCAAATCCCATCAACTTAAAACATTCTCTTGGAGTCAGGTATCTCCATTTTGTCTTTCCTCTTTCCCAATTCTTATAAATAATCAATCCTGAATTAGGATTACGGTCTTGCTTTGTCGTTACTGTATTAACAACTATGTCCCTAATCTCTTTTCCATCATACAGCAATTCATTATCTTCCCATATTTTTCTTCTGGAAGGCGTATCATTAGGTTTACTTGCATCAGCTTCTTCCTTATATTGGGGAACATTATCGTAATCTAAACAAAGAATGTCTTTTAACCTTAAATCTCTTTGCTTTAAATGTGTTGCCTCGTCCTTTTCCAAATTATGTTCTTCAAAGTACTTTTCTAGCTGTTCTATTGTTTCTGCATTGTTTTTGCACAATATACTGATCATATATGCTCTTTCTCTTTTTTGAGGAATACCAAAATTTTGAGCATTAAGCCTATATATTTTATTATAATATCCCAGATTTTCTAAAGTTGCCTTCCAATCACCAAAATCTGCAGCATGCGGTTTTGACAGAATATTGGTCACGTTTTCCATAAGCAGAAAACGAGGTAATTCTTTTCCCATTTCATTCATTTCAAGCAATATACGTTCAACTTCCCAAAGCATACCAGAACGATTATGTGCATCCCTTGCTATTCCACTTTTATTTCCATGCCAACATCCACATAATGATAAATCCTGGCAAGGAAATGAATATGTGAACAAATCAATATTGTCGGGTATATCACTTCCCATAACATCCGTAATACTTACCATATTTCTTGTTTCTTTTATTGCTGCATACAATCTTCGTTTCAAATGCATTGGCATTCGCCTGAACGCCTCATCACTCATAGGTTTCTTTCCATCGGAACTCAGCGATAAACCTTTTAAAAAATTTGTAACATCTTCATCTGAAATTTCTGCATATTTATTAATATCAATTTTACCTTTATGTATCAGACAATATGCCAGTATTGCGTTAATATCCCAATCTGCAGTATTTACAATTTCAAAAGGTTTTCCAATTCTTGTTAATGCTTTTGCCTGACTGCCAATTCCACTAAAAGTTTCAATTACTCTAAACATTTCTTTTCTCCCGGGATCACCATACAGTATATTCCAAGCCGTCCAAATCAATGGTATATGTAATTTGCGTTATTGACTCCGGTATATGATCATCCTTAAATGAGGCTTTTGTTATCTTCGGAAATTTATCATCGACCTCATATTTTCTTTTTTCTAGTACTTTGTATTTTTCTTCCCTTATACTTGCACCCCGCTCATATCCTAACTGATATAACTGCTGTTCAATCTTATCTTTATCATATCCATCTGCAACCAGTCTATCCTTCATATCATTTATAGATATTCCTGTTCTTGACTGTTCTAATCTACAGAAATATAGCTGTAATCTTTTTAAACTCTGGAGCTGATGCTGTCCAGATATAGTAATAGTAGCACCATAACGTTTTACTGTTGACTTAACTTCATAGCTGCTCTCGTTTCCCTCTATATCGTGGCTCCCAGAATTAACAGCCGTCCATTCCACAGTATTATCCTGAGTGTATAAATCATCTAAAACCATCATTTCTGCAATTACACTGTAGGCTTCCTTATTAGAAATGGTATTTCCCATTAACTCACGCCACTTTTTCCACCATTCCAATGGTTCAGACATAAGATTTTTTCTATCTATACCATCAATCCCCGGCTCTACAAATTGCGCACAAACCGTAGCAAATTCATATCGTAAACTATCCAACATACAACTCAGTATAAGATACTTCTTTTCTATACCGCCAATTGCAAGAGTTCTGGAAAACAATCTGCTATTGGCAAATTTTTCTGAAATATCTCTGATATCATCAAATTCAATAGCAACACCATATCCTTCATTATCACGGATAACCATTGCTGAGTATTCTTTTGGTAACGTTTTAATTTCTCTCGCACCATTTTGCGTCGATGCAAAATACTCTCTAATTTCCTCCAGTATTCCCATAGCCTATTCCTCCTCAAAAGTATTCAACACTGTTTTTGCAACTCCATATGCCAACAATGGAGGCACAGCATTTCCAATTTGCTTAAATGCATCGCCCATAGAACAATCAAAGAAAAAATCATCTGGAAAAGATTGTAACCTTGCAGCCTCCCTTACGGTAATTCCTCTTGGTTCAATTGGATGAATATGACTATATGTATCCTTTCCCAAATGTGCTACTAATGTATGAGATGGTTTTGTTTCATCAAGTTTTTTCCATTTATTCTCAAATTTTTCTTTATCATATTGCGGAACCATTTTATTATAGAGACTAATGTATTCCTCACTATCCTTCTCATACCCAAAAAGTTTTGCCTCTTCATAGAATAGCTCTTCTGCTATCTTTGTCGCCGCAATATAATTATCTCCTTGTTGCATTCTCTCAAAGATCGGAAAATCTCTGGTATTCCTTCTGAATGCATTTGCCGAAACACCAAATCCCTCTTTACCATACCAGGTTCTCATTAATTTTTGATATTCATTCTGTGCTTCCGTTTTATATGGATACTCAATATTTAATGACACTAATTTGTATTTTGAGTCTGCTGTCGGAAATACTTCTGGTAAATCTGAAAAAGCATCTCCTACAGTAACCCATGGTTTTAATTCATCTGTTGTTCCATTGGGTTCCACAAAAAATTGACATTGCTTATATCCCTCAAATCGTTTTTGATGCTGGGTCAATACATCAACCTCATTTCGATGTGTTGGATTTGGTAATTTTATCTCTTTTCCTTCATCCCCCTTGATTGCTACAACAAAAACTCTCTCTCTTACCTGTGGAACACCATAGTCGGCAGAATTAAGTATTGTCCAATATGCCTTATAACCTTTTTTAGTTAACTCAGTACATACTATTTCTGGTATATTTTTACCGCCAAAATTTGTTGATTCCGGAACATTCTCCATCACAACAGCTCTTGCTTCCAATTCGAATACAAATCTCAAAAAATCCTGATACAGATATCCTCTTGCATCTTTTATATTTACTCTATCTTCACCGAGTGATCTAAGTTTCCCGCGACCTGCCATAGAATACGCCTGGCATGGCGGTCCTCCTATAACAATACACCCCTCATCTCCAAAACTATTTTTAAACACACTTGCTTCTATTTCTGTTATATCTCCGCATATATGTGTTTCTTTTTTTCCATAGCGCCAGGAAAGATTGTAAGAAATAGTTTTACATGCTTCTGGCATCAATTCAATTCCTGCCACAATATCAAAACCCGCTTTTTCAAATCCGAGTGCCAATCCACCACACCCTGAAAACAGATCAATAATTTTAGGTAACATTACACACGCACCCCCGCGTCCATAAATAAAGAACGTACATATTCTTTTTCGCCACCCAAATATAATGCCGGATCCACAACCATCACTTTAGCAGTGTTCAATTTCATTACAATTCTGAATAAATCATCCTGCTGCGTTTCTGTGTTCTTATTGTATTCATCAAGAACCTGTTGCGGTATATGACTATAGTAATACATAATGTATCTATATACATTTATAAACGTTCCCTTACGTCCTGTTCTTTCCTCTAAATTCAATATACTATCGGTTGTAAAACATGGAGCCTCCAATACTTTGGCAGTTGTCTGCATATCTCCCTGCCACGACAAATGTACGTACCACCAAATTGATCTAAGCCATATTCTTGCAGGTTTGCTCCAATAATGACTCTCATTATCATATCCCCATCTTTCAGCAACGACATCCGGTATAACCTTTATCGAAAGATATCTCCAAAAATCGTCATTAGCTGCAGCTCTAAGGTTAAATCCCGGCACACGCCACAAATAATCGTACAACAAAATTCCTATGTGAGCATCTATGTAGTAGTCTTTTTTTGCTATACTATCCGGGCACTCACTTCTCACCTTTTGATTAAACTCTTGTATATCTTTACGTATCTTCAAATAATCTCCCTCGACTTCCGGCAATGAAGGATAATTCAAAACCCATTCTTTCATTGCATTCTGAGCCTCCGAACGATTTAATGTTTTAATAATCATACTTTCTATATCCTTTGATCAAAAAATTTTCTTATAGACAATGACATTGCCTCCGGTCCAGAAACATCCCACTCCAATGTATCAATGAAATAGTGGATAGCTTCTGACACACTACCATTTTGCAAATCCTCACCAGAAGTAGTTGCATCCCAATAATTTTCCTGCTCTTTTAATTTTGTAATAATAACACCTAGTGCACTTGCCATTATTTCCTTTAAAAGTTGCTCATCAAATGTTCTTTTCGTTTTATCTAAATACTTGTAATTTTTGTGTGCAGTATTTATGTATATAGAAACACTGTCTGAAAACAGGTCATATGTAGGATCTATCCAATCACATTTTACATACCACAATGGCTGACCCGGTTCATGTATTTCATACATAGGAAATACTGAACCATTTCCATCTAGCCTTATTACAAATTTATTATCTAACTCTCCTAAAATACATCCATATTGATTAGCCAGATGTTCCTCTCCCCAAAGCGGAGTGCCTGCTTCTTTCAAATAAATAATTGTCGAAAATTCCACACTTCCTCTTAATTGAGCTTCTGAGAATTCATAATTTAACTCAAATTCCAAATCTCTTTGGAAATTTTCTATCTCTCCAATCGGAATAACACCTCTTTGCTTTGAATCAGGGGATGTCCACATTAATGCTATTCCCAGTTTTGCATTATTACATGCTATTCCGTTTGGTCCAAACAAACACTGATATGTACGAATTGAATACTTTCTTCTAATACATAACTGATAATCATCCGGAGACCATATTCCCTCATCATCGATCACTTTATGAACTATAGTACTGCTATCAACTTCTTCCGTACGCAATACATATTCCTGATCATCTCTTACATAATAAAGCTGATATGGTGATGCCTGGAATCTAGTTTTACTTAACAAATCATCCGTTATTACCGGAAAAAGTGAAATATTCGCTGCCATTATTTATCACCTTCATTCTTTTCAACATTAAACAATGGTTTAATATCTTTTCTATTCAACTGCAAAGTAATATCAAGTTCCATTTCTATCAAATGCTCAGCATCTGACCTTACATGTATACCATAACCAGCACCATTTTTCGTTTTAAGTAATTCACAGGAAATGTCACTTATTCCAGAACCTTCATTACTGCTATCTACTGCCATTTTTAAATTTGTTTTAAGTTTATCTACTTTTGTAACAACAGTATCTGCAGAAACTATCTCAAACGGCATGGATAATCCCATTTTTTCTTCCCAGTCTTTAGGTTTAATTGCACCTGTCTCAGAATCAATTGCCAAATTAATCCCTGTAGCCAAAATCTTTCTTCGCGATTTGATTGTTAACTTAACCGTCATTCCATTCGCAAAATATTTTGTTTTTGATGATTCATAACCAAAAACAACATTTTTATGTGTTTCGGTGTGTCCACTTCCGCCTTGTCCACCACTTGTTCCGCCACTTGGCTTTTTACCAAAATTTTCAGGTGGTAATAACAAATCTCCAAACATTTTTCCAAGACCAGAGTTTAATCTGCTAGTTGTATCTTCTTCCTCTACAGAAAATTCCTTAGAAATTTTACTATTAATCTGCGCTTGTACCTTCGACACAATTCTCGGGTTATTATTACCCATACTAAAGTCTCCCCAAGAAGTATGATCGGCCATCTCACTTTTTCTTACATATTCCTCAAGACTATATGGCTCTCTTGTATTAGTAAGTTTATTTTCTGAGTTTAGCACAAAAATAGCAAAAATAAATTCATCTTTACTAGAAGCACTTATTCCATCAACCCAGTTTCCCACATCCTCATATGATACAATCATCCCTGGTTTACGAGTAAAAAATAAAACAGGTTTATTCTTTTCTTTATCCTTTATTTCACAATTAAAATACATGTACGGCTCTGGTTTGTTATCTGGATATCCTGTTTTCAATATTTTACGTGGAACTTTCGTATACGCAATCGTACCAGCCTTTGTTGTTTCCAGTACCTTACGCAAAAGAATGTCTTCTGATTTACACTCCACGCCGTCTTGTGCCAAAATATCATTCCCAGCCTCTTCTGACACAGCCCTATTGTAAAGTGCTTGTACAATCTGAAATGCAGGTTCCATATTGTCTAAACCAATTCCTTTTTTATTGATTCGTGCGCGTAGAAATTTCCCATATGGATATTTTTCATTGTTTAATCTCGGAGCATACCATCTTTGTATAGAGATTCGAAGATAATCTTCAATACTGCATCTCCAAAAAGGACGTATTCTATTATCTTCACTATCTTTATATTCTATCTGATTATTTTCAAGTAACATCTGTTCATCAATATAAGGAATGATTATTGTGGTTCCTGTTAAATCACCTTCATATGGTTCAATTTCAAATATATTTAAAATTTTTTCAATATACTTTTCATCTGTAATAGGTTTTGTTTTGTTGCTTCCGATTTCCTGTCCCCACCATGCTATACCTCGCTTTGATTTTCCCGGCAAAGCAGGAATAAGTGAGTCAGCATTCATTTCATTTTCCACCAGTGAGGCTGCTAATCGCGACTCATATATTCCTTCTTCATTAAGTATTCTGCTATAATAAACAACCAGTCCTATTCCAACTCTGAAATATACAGTTTTACCAAGTCCCCATGAACCACCTGCACCTTCTGCTTCCTGTGGTTTACTTATTTCATAAATCAACTTTAATAAATTTCCATACTGGTTATCTGTTACTTCATCATAATGCAGCTTGCCTGTCAGTCCAACAGTATTTGAATCACGTACTGCTATGAATTTGTACGTGTCTTTCCAATATTTTCTATTTAAAGTTTCTGTTATGCCCTCTAATTCCTTATTTAAAGATATTTTATTAAATTCTCCTGTAAAAAAATCTACAGTCACATATGGGTCTGTATCATTTTTTGCATCTAGACTATTCTGTATAGATTCTCGAACCAACAAATCTAAAATAGGCATATTATTATTTTGTATCAATTTTAGTAATGAACTCCCCGACTGGGTCATTCTACCAGGTTCAGCAATTTCAATTTTCATTTGTTCCCTCCAAGTCACCTTCGTCGTCAAATGGATTATTTTGCATATGTATAGATACAGTCGCTGTATAATCTGTTCCGCGTTTTCCACCCGGAATATTCATACAAATACCTACAATATCCTCAACCGAATTTAGATCTTCTCTCGTATCAGAGCCTTTTACCGCTTTTGAATCTTTATCTATTACATAAACAATCAACTGTGGAGTTGAATCTAAACCAGCTAAACTTCTAATCTCTTTTGCATATTTTGATTTAAAATCCTTAACCTTGCTCACAATCTCTTGCGGCTGTCCTTCCAAATCTATATCAGCTATAATATCTTTTGGATCCCTTAAAACACCAATATTTATTACCGTATCCGATTCATTCTTCAATTTCTTCCTTGTACGGCTTACTTTTTTTACCGGACCTACTGGTGAATTCCAAACAGAACCACTACCTTTTCCAGCCAAAATAATATTCCAATTTTCAAGTTTCCCTTCTGCAGAAATTTTTTCAATCCAAGCAATAACAGAAGCTATATCATTGAAAACTCCTAATCTCGAATTAAATTTGTACTCTTCAAGATATTTTTTCACCAAAGAGAATTCAACATTTCTCCAAATAAAAGTATTTTCCGCATGTTGATTGCATTCTTTTCGTTCTTCCGGTTGTCCTAATGAAGCAATAAACTTTTCAGTCTCAACAATGTTATGTTTCAGCGCTGCTACATCATTATCAAACAAATATGTCTGATTAAAAGAGCCACTGAAATCCATATCTGTTGCTTGTGCGCTCTGCATCCTATTTTTTGCAGTTATACGTATAAAACTTGCTTTAGGAGTATTTTTCACTCTTGGTCCATAATTTGCAGGACTCTTTCCTAAGGTGTCCATTTCATGTATTTCATCACGTAACTCCTGATCCAGCGCTGCAAGAAATTTAAATTGATCATTTGTCTTAGATGTAATCCATAATCTCGGCAACAACTCATACCCTTTTCTGTATCCAAACCATCTCCCCATTTGCATAAGTGTATCCGCCTGACTAACAGAACGAAGGAAAAATGTGCTGATAAGTCCTTCAATCGTTAACCCTCTGGACAAAGTTGCTCCACCCACAACAATAAACGCCGGTGCTGGTGTTGGCATGTTATCAGCCGTAGGATATGCCAATCTGACATACATTCCATCGTCGGTAATTCCATTATTCTTGCAATTATCAATACACATATGAATTCCTTCGTGATATGCGAACTCATCGTCCTCATCCAATGGAATATTAGTTGGTTCTTTACTCAACAAAATTGTAATTTCCTTACGTATGTCCTCAAATGAAGGATATCTGTTTATTTCTTCATCCTTCCTATCGTATTGTGGATATTGTTCTCTAAACTTTTCAAATGTAAATTGACTGGTTTCAGTATTCCATACTTTTTCACATCTTCTAATCATCTCATCTACATCTTTGCTCACAATCCAATCTCTGACCGCTTCTGCAATATTCTGATGATGATCAGTTTTCTGACTTGTATGTATCAGCATACTAACCGGCTTTCCGTATCCCCATATTCTCATACAGGCTACGCCACACAGAAACCAGCATATAGCATCCTGTAACGCGAGCGGAACATACGGGGATCCTTCTTCATGAATTTCTTTGATTGCCTGAAGATCATCCTCATCAATAATTCTCACGATATCTAAACCATCATAATCATAATCCCCGCCCTCAAATCCAAATATCTGTTGTGGTCCAAAATATTCCTTTGATACACTTAATGTTGATATAAAATTTCTAGGATATAACGAATCTTCTCCAGCCTCATTTAATATATTTGCATATGGCGTGGCTGTATATCCAATATAATTCATCGCCTTATATTTATTACTGATTTCCTGCGATTTCTCATTTTTTCCATTTACCAAATCTCTTATCAATCTATTAATTGTTTTAATCGTTGAACTATTAACATTTGCTGTGTTAATACCAGCCTGGTCAGCCTCATCATCTATAACCAGTATCTTCATCTGTTTTTGTTTATTACCATCAGATTGCAGCCATTGTATAAGTCCCCTGAGTCTTCCCGGATTTTTCAGACAAACTGTAAAATATCTCTGTTTTGACGTTTTATCAAAGTGTAAATCCTGTGTTCTTTGTCCTAGCATTGGTTTTTTAGATAAATGCTCTAAACCATTCCAATTGAGATTGCCCTGACAATTTAAATCATTTAATAACCGGTTTTGTGTTTGTTGCCTAAGATTTTCGATGGTTCCAGATAAAACTATAAACATATTCCATCCCCAGTCAGCCGCCATAGCCATTAAAGCTGCCATATTAGCAGTTTTTCCAGACTGAACGTTACCAATAACCAATCCCTTAACTGGCTTCATTTCGGTTGTATCACTGCTCAGTCTCTTCAAAATCTTTAATGTAGTTCTCTCCATCTCATCAACGATTTCTTCTTTAAAACCACCCTTAATCAATTTTTTTCTATATAACTGCCATGCGGATTGTGGATCTGCTGGTACCGTAACATCATTATCTTCGCCTTCACCCATAATCATAGCCTGACCACTAAGATAATCTATAACCTGTGTCTGCTCTTCTGCCTCTTTTTGTAAGCGAACGAGTTCTTTCCATTCACTGCAACTAACTTCTTTCCAAAAATTCAATAAGGACTGTTGGGTTAGAAATTCTGATAATCCTTCATCATTACCACGCCCCGCATAATCAATCTCTTCCCACTTCATGTTACGATTTCTCGCATTACGAATCCATTCTCTGTGTTGATCATATTCAGGCAAACCAAAATTAGACATATGCATTCCTCCATTGGTACATTTGAAATTTTATCGACAATTTTTTACCTTTTCCATAACCTTATTATAAAATCAGAGTTTTATATCGTCAACTTTGTTTTTTACTTTTCAAGGAAGGGTCTCCAATCAAAATTCCCAATTAATAAGCCAATCAATAAGCCCTATATTGACAGAGGGCACACCTATCGTGCCCTCTCTCTGCCTCCATCCTTTCTTTCCACACTCCACTCTGGTTGCATCTCCAATGTCTTTTCATAAATAGCCTGATAATCTTCAAATATCTTATCCTCATCAGAAGTATCCACTCCACATGCCTTGCAAACAGCGCTGTACAGCTGAATATTGTATGAATTATTATCCGGCTGAAACTGTAGCATCCTTGCCTTCTCGATAACAGACAAATCATCAAAAGCTATCCCCCGCTGTTTAATCTCATCCAATACCTCTTCTGTTTTGTTTTTGACAACCAATTCATACATGCCCTTATAAAGCAAATCCGTCTCTTCCATAATTTCATCAACATCTGCAATATGCCCCATGTCCAAAAACTTCATCTGCACAATAGACCTAACTGTGTCGTAACTCTTTAGTTCACCGAATCCATACGTCTGAGCCTTTTCCAAAGGTGTCATCTTTTTGTACGCCTCATAGCTGCCTTTATCATCTGACCGATCACCAACATATTCCTCCACAATATTCGCTTCGCCGGCATCTCCTACTGTGGCATCCATGGTATCTTCTGCTGAAATCTGTTCACATACCTCTGCATTTAACGAAATATCATAATCCTCTGATTCATCCATTACTGATATCCCATCCATATCTATATCAGACATTTCATCATTAACAGATAACTCAATATCTTTCTCCACCGCATACGGATACTCTGGCACTTCTATTGAATTCCGAATCTCATCCTCAATATTTGAAAAATCCAGCATTGAAAACTTCTTATACTCTTCTACACACCCTTCAGCAATCCTCAAATTCTTATTAAGTGCTTTTTTCTCCGCCTTAAGTTCGTCCAGCTCCGCCTGTACTCCCATATACCAGATCTGGTAATCACGAATATCCTCTTCTGTCTTGCATCCCCTTTTCCTTGCTCTGTTCTGCTGATACAATTCCTGCTGCCGTTCAGAGATTTTCTCTACATCACGCTCTCCCAGAACCTGATAAGTCACAAGCCCCTCCACAGTTTTGATATTGTTATTCACAAGGAAAAGATACTGTTCCTGCAGCTGATTCATACGCTCCAGTTCCCTCGCAAGATATGCAGAATGCTTATCAAATCGACGCTGTTCCACCATTCTCGCCTGATAGATTCTGCGGTAATACTTTATCTGAAAATCTGTTATGCCACGTTTATGAATTGCCACAGTATTACCCACAACAAATACAGGACGGGTAAAAGGCATATCCAGGTAAAATCGGAATTTTTCTTCCGAAAAGCGTTCATCCAGCTTATCCAGTTCATGATACCATTTACCACCCGGAACCTTTACCGAAAGGTACTTCCCATACTCAAACTGATACCCGATTCTCTTCATCAGGAATATAAAATGGTCAAAACTTCCCGCCTGACTCTGACAAAACTCTGCATCTGCCAGAATCATTTTACGAAAGCATTGTTCGCGCTCCCATTCCTTCCTTGATAAATTCTTAGGCTCCTTTACGTACTCAGCCGGCACAATAGATAGTCCATACTCTTTGCATAATCTGTTTGTAATTGGCTGCATACGATGCTTCCATTCCCCTTTTTTACATTCATGCTTCATACCAGTTTCAAAACTGACGCTATTGAAAACAATGTGCCCATGCATATGCTTTTTATCATTATGCACCGCATATACTGCCTCATATTTATCCTTCAGGTATTCCTGTGCAAAACGTGCCACGATATCCAGCGCCTGTTCCTCTGTCGCTTCTCCCGGTGCAAAGGAAATGATAATGTGATATCCCTGTCGCTTATTTGTTTTTCCGAAAGTAACCTTCGTATCCATCATCTGCTCAAAGGCTGTATCCGGCAGGCAGTTTATACTGCCCACCAGAACATTTTCCTCTGTTTTCTCTGGATTCTGAATATACGAAAGAGCATTCTTAAGATGTGCCGCCGGGTTCCCGGTATGTGCCTCATTCAGGCACTGTATCTTAGTGATTGCCATACCATAAGCACCTCCCTCATCAGCCTCTTTACATCCTCCAAATCCTGCTTAACAGCAAGGATATCCCTCGTGTAACCATATCCCTGGGTATTTACTACCTTCGCAATCTGATTCACATTGGTAGCAATTCCTGTTATCTGTCTGATAAAATTCCCTCTGTCTGTCGTAAAAGATGCGTCCACATTTCCGCCGCCACGCACCAGATTGCGCAGGTATTCACTGATATTCATTCCAGCCTTTTTTGCACCTTCTTCCAACAATCGTTTATCTTCCTCTGACAACTTAAAAGAAACCTTATATAGCTTTTTGTCAGACTTGTACCTTCTGTTTCCATCTGCCATACACATAACCTCCAATCCTCAAAATTAATCCCATCAAAATCTCACTTATCATGCTCATGGCTGTGACCTCCTTTTTATTCTTCTTCAGGAACTGCTTATAGCAAATCCTCAAAACTGCTTCTGTTACCGTTCACTTGTTTTGCAAGATTCGGGAAAGGTCGGACCTTTCCCCGAAAAAAATATAATTGCTAACCGCAATTACCATTTTTTCGTCTTGGCAGGAGCACCTGCACCCAATATATGGCACGAATTTCGTGCCAAAATACCGACAGCAAACCGTTCTCCAACTGTCGTCAGTTTGCCGTCAGATATATTTATTTTATATATGAATGACGTCAATCAGCCGTCATTCAGGATTCCATTGTCGTCAATTCGACGTCGCTGACGTAGCTTCCTAATCATCATTCAGTCCTTTTAGAAAATTGAATGTCTGACTTGGAATAATGACTTCATCATCAGTGACAGATGCCATATTATCCTTTGGTGCATCATGCATTGATGCTAAAGCGGGTGTTGGTGGTGCTGGTGTTTCCGTTGCGGCAACTCTCGCCTCACACTCTGCCATCAACTTCTCCATTTCCGGCTTCAATGCCCTGGCTACTTCTTCCGCAAACTTCTTTACATCAATCTCTTGCCTATGGGACGCCTTAACCTCTTCCGCCTCTCCGTACGCTTCTTCATAGGCCAGTTCAATACCTCTCTTGATAAGCTCCGTCTGGTTAAGAAAGCTACCATCCACAAGCATCCTATCCAGCTTTTTAAGGATATTTGCATCCGACTGGCGGTCCATATAGAGACGGCAGCCAAGCCGCCTCTCTCTAAATCCCATTGCCATGTGTACCACCTGCCTTTATGCCATTTGTTTTGCAAGAAACTCATAGCCCTTTGCATTAGCTCTGACATCTGTCACATAAGAAATGTTATCCCCATGTTTTCCAAATCTCTCCATTGCCTTTGCTCCGCCACCTACATAAATGATGTTGGTAAATTCCGTATCATGCCCGTTTTCCTTTAAGATGCCTTCCACTCTGCTGACAAACTTATCAAGTGCCTCGTCCATAATCCTTGCATATTTCTCTGGATAATTGCTGCTAAAATTACTGATATAATCTGTAATCACATTCTCCGAAATCTCCTTGCCAAAAACCTCACTGCTTCTGCTTTTGATTTCCTGAATAACAGAAATCATGGACTCTGTGAATGTCTCACATTTACTTTCCACCGGAACGCCATCCTTCACATGCATGATGTCAATCGTCCAGGAACCAACATCAACAATCAGATGTTCACCCTTCATACTGCCAAGCCTATCTGCCACTGCTGCATAACACTGTGGAAAAGTCATCACATTTTCAATAGTAAACTCATATGCCACATCCTCAAACTTAAAATGCACCGGCTGGCTTCCACGCTTCAGATACTTTACGAACTGTTTTCTTACAGTTGCAAACTGTTTTAAAGGAAGTCCGACTCCAAGCACCACTCTGGCACCATTTGGAATATTCCCTGACTGACATTCCTTTGCCAGTGCTGCAAGTGTCAACAGATAATAATCATCATCTGCAAGCTTACTGTCCTTCACACTGTTACGCTTTTCTCCAATCTTATAAAATGCTCCATCATAAACCAGTGTATTAGCATGGAAGGTAGGCTTTACCGCCTGCCTTTCCACACCATTCTCAAACACATGGTTTGATGTTTTCATTAAATGATTCCCGTGGTCAATTCCCACATAATAAATTCTTTTCTCTTCCATAAACTCATGCCTCCATTCTCTGCGTCTCCGCCTGTTCAAACGCAATATTTTCCTTTGCACGTTTCAGACGTACACGCTTGTTGTAATCAATTGCTGCAAACAAATCCTCTGTTACAATTTCATCTGCTGTCATTGCCGCCTGCATGTTTTCCTGAAATGTTACCTGAAATCCTTTTTCTTCCAAAGTATTCAAACCAATTCCTCTCACCTTGCTTATTCCCTGTAAAACAGTGTCATACAGTTGCCATGCATAATTCTCATATTCTGCTGCCTTATCCAAAAGCACTCCCTGCATAAAATACTTGTTATACAGATAACGGTCATTCTCCATCAAGGCTCTGAGATAACGGTGTCCGTATTTTCCAAGACTTGCATAACTCTCTGGCTCCGACTCTCCAAGAATCGGATAATACAATCCATCCACCTCTTTGTACTTAATGCCACACATTTCTGCAATTGTAGGTGTTGCAGTCACCTTTGTTTTTTCTTCCATAAAAAATCCTTTCTGCGTCTTACGCCTTAAAAATATCATTATTTGCCTTAACGCCAGCCCGCGGAGAGTTACTGCTCTCAAATGTTCTGCCATGCAGAAAATCCTCCTTTTTCATTGCCTCTTGCGAAGCTATGTATAAATGCTGTCCACACCTGACAGTTAAATTATCTGTAACACCAGAACACACAAAAATCACCATTCCATCCTAATCAACTACTGCCCTGGCAAACACAAGAAATACTCTTGCAACCAGCCCAAACACCAATAATGTCAGTTTCGCCAGTTCCAGTACACACCGAATCATTAACAACGCCATCCATACCATAGCCTTTAAAACATTCAGTAAAACTCTGCCAGCAAATTCTAAAATCATAAATTCAACTCTCCTTTCCACCCATCGGGAGCCACCCGAAAAAAGGGTATAAAAAATAAGACCATATTGACTTCAATATGGAACCGATTAAATCTTCGATTCTTTGTGTCAATTTAGTCCTATCAGTAAAAATACCTGTTAAGTTTTCCCTTCCGGAGCCAATCCGGACAATTTTCACACGGAAACGTCTAGGACCAGGCTTCCGAAACCCTTGTAAATCCTAGGTTTCTTCCACCTGTCACAAATATATCACGTTCCCCAGTCGCAGATATAAGAAGAGCCCTGTCTTCTCCTGCTTCCAGAATCTTCTTAAGATTTGTAATAAATCCAACCTGCATACTATTTGGTTTTAATCTATATTTTTCAAGGGACACAACCTGATCTTTCCTGGCTATATCTCTCTCTGATGTTTAATAATTTTATATTGTTCTTTATAATTTTCATAAAATTCATTAAAATCTAAAGCATACTGAGAATTCCACAATTTATTAAACTCAGCAACTATCTCCTTTGCCATCTCTCCCTGCTCGGTTGAGACAAGCTTAGTATTCCACTCCTGATTTCTAGTAAGTGCAGCACTTGTTATATTCGAACTTCCAATGATAATACGATACACTTCATCAGTTTTAAAAATATATCCCTTTGTATGAAAGCCTTCGCCTGCTTCTTGTACATCATACATTTTCAAGGTAATATTTGATAATCCATTAAGCTTCTCTAAAGCTTTAGGTTCACTAAAATTCAAATAATTAGTAGTAAGAATTTCGCCTGGAATATTTTTCTTTTCTAATTCTTTCAACGTCTGAAGTAATGGCGTAATTCCACCTAAAGTAATGAACGCAACACTAATCTGAAACTTATCGCATCTTAAAAGTTCATCTTCAATGGAAGATAATACTTTCTTCCCATCCTTATAATTATTAGATACAAACTGTGGGCTATAAAAGCTGTTCGAAGCAACTGAACCGTCTATATATGCTGTCTCAAATCCTAATCGCAATTCATCTCTTTTATCCATACTGGTACTCCATTTTTACTGACAATTATTATACTAATTATATTATTTATTATGGTTAGTTGCAATCATTGTTTGTGTATTCAGTAATAACTTCTATTGCCAACTTATTTTTCCCATCTGAAAAATTATATCCTTTTTCAATTAATCTCAAAAAAACTCCACTTGGTTTAATACATATACTCTTAACCTGTTTATTTTCGGTTTCAATTACAGAATTTTCATGACTACCATTGAATTTTTCAATTAAATTATAACAAACAAATTCTCCTTTGTTATCCTCCAACATAATTATATTATTCATATAATTTTCTAAATAAGCAGATATCTTTTGATCTTTGGCTGTTTTAAATCCAATTTAATCTAATAGTGCCATATCTAATTCATAAACTTTGTCTTGTCCCACTCCTTTTTCGCGAATTGCATCTGATATAGCATTTAAAATATTAATATTTTTCTGTTCCGCATTTACCAAAATATTTTCCTGCTTCTTTTCTTCATCTTTTTTGAATGTATTTAATGTTTTCAACTTCATACAAAACACATCATATCGTTGACCATAATAATATAATTGTTTTCCTGAATCTTTTTGCAATGATGCATAAAAATCATCACTTAAATTCTTAATATTAACATTTGACATTATTTCTTCGATTTCTATAGATGGATCTATACGATCCTTCTCAATTTTTTCATTAAGCTGATTTATTTTCTCTTGTTTTAAACATTTCACTAAAAAATCAATTTCATCATCCTCTAACAACTCCAACATATACTTGAATAATTCTGCTTTTAATACTTCTTTAGGCTCAAACTCATATTTTATATCAAGATATTTTTTAATTGCTTCGTCTTCCGACAATGCTTCAACCATTATAAATTCATTATTCCCCATATCACCATCCATAAATGCATCTTCAATCATGCATTTATATGTAACTAAATATTTTGATAATTCTGTCAATTCTTTATTTTGTAGATTTTCCATATAAATTTCTTTTATCCTCCAATCTTGTATATATGCTTATACTACAACTCCTCATATACAAAATTTGTCAAATTATGTCGACAATGAATGTTATTTGCAATAATTTGTAAAATTATATTTTTTTTTGATTATTCTTTAAGAATTTAATATGACTGAGTAAAGTCTCACGACTGGAAAAGGATGCTCGTTTCTTTTTATTTCCACCCATTCTATCCCATATAAAAACAGCACCCCAGCAGTACCCATCTACTGCCGAAATGCTATCCATTCCATCAATTATTCCATTAAAATCTACCCAAATATACTCATCAGATTGGCCACAACCAGGCCGCCGCCGGTTCCGATGACATAGCCGAGCAGCGCCATCATGATACCGACCGGTACAAGGGCATTTGAGTATGCGCCGGCGAGGACCGGTGCTGTTGCTGTTCCACCGATGTTGGCGAGGGAAGCAACACTGCATGTGAAGATGTCGAGTTTCAATATCTTCGCAAGTGCAATCATGATTGCCACATGAATAAGGAGGATTACGAATCCTGCGAGAAGCCATATTGGGGCATTACCGACTGCTCCGAGGTCTGCTCTTGAGGCGATTAAAGCAATGACTATATAAAGCATTACATTTGAAATCTCCTCAGTTCCCTTAATCTTGCCAAATGGTGTCATGGCGAATACGATACCAAGCACTGATACGATAAGCACTGTCCATGTTGTGCTGTCAAAGAATGATAAATGTGCATTAATCATGCTGCCAAGCTCCATTGAAACTGCAGATACTAGGAGTCCTGAACCGAGCAGAAGAATGATGTTCTGCCATACAAGCGGCTTTGTGTTGGCTTTTGCTTCCTCTTCGAGTGCAGCGCCAACGCCGTCGATTATGCTTGTGTCTGCCTTTGTCCATTTGTTGAACTTCTCGTGATTTCCGATTGCCCACAGAAGGAACATTACATAAAGAGTCGCGCAGATTGAATCCATAACAAGGGCGTAAGCCATTGTTGCTTCGTCAACATCAAGTGCTGCCTGGATTGCGAGCATATTGCCGCCGCCGCCCATCCAGCTTCCGCACAGTGCACCGAGCGCTTTCCATGAACCTGCGCCTAAGAGCTGGTGGAATATCGCATATGAAACGAAGAATCCAAGTCCGATTGACAATGTTGCTGCGAAGAAACCGATAAGCATTTTAGGTCCAAGCTTGATGATTTTCTTCAAATCACATCGAAGCAGCATTATGAAAAGCATCGCATATAATATCGGGTTCTTGACTGATTTGTACACAGCGCTTGTTGCACTAAGGTCCCACACTTTCATTGTGCAAAGCAGCATAAGCCCCAGGTATATAAGTACAATCGGCGGTGCAAAATTAAAGAACACCTGTGCCTTTTTCCCTTTAAAAATCTTAGGCAGATTTACTAATACTGCGGCTGCAAATATAAGTGCCGCAAGGTATAAAAATCCATCTTTTATCATGTATAAATTCTCCTTATGGTTAATCTATAACATATTCTGCCCATTTTTCTGTAGTATATAACTAAATTTGCGGAAGTAAATGTGATGCAATCTGTCGTCACACACTTACTCCCGCAAATTTAGTTATAAACTTTTAAGTATCTCCATCAGATATTCCCAAGTCCGCTCCACTGAAGCCGCGTCCATACACTCATCAGGCGTATGCACACTTTCAAGTGTCGGTCCAAATGATATCATATCTACTCCCGGCATTTTCCCGGCAAGTATGCCGCATTCGAGTCCGGCGTGGATTGAGGTAACTTCCGGTTCGTGGCCGTACACATTTGTAAAGCTATCAACGCATATCTTTCTTAACTGCGAATCACTCTTGTATTCCCACGCAGGATAGTCCGACATTGTGACTACATTTCCTGACAAATGTTTTACAAATGTGGTGACTCTCTCAAGCAATAATTTCTTTCCAGCCGCTGTATTGCTTCTTATAAGATATTTGTACACAAGCTTGTCTGCGTCGAGGTAAGCAGTTCCCAGATTGAGCGAAGTCTGCACCATGCCCTTAATCTCCTGACTCAGTTTGTACACACCATCAGGACTTAACCAGAGGGCATATATTACATTTGCAGTGCTCTTGGAATCAAGAACCTTGTCTGCTGCAATGTCTGTCTTTTCAAGCTCAATCTTAGCATGTGGCTCTGTCGCACTGATTTCCTGCATCCACACAGCCGCACTCTCTTTGATGCTTTGTTCAAATGTTGTGGCATCGCAGCTTCTGACACTTACAACTGCCTTTGCTTCTTTTGGAATTGCATTTTCCTTGCCGCCACCTGAAAGCGACACAAGACGGAAATCTGCTGCCCCGCTGGCATGTGAAAGTAATGAAGCAAGCAATCTTATAGCATTAGTGTGCTGTTTGTGAATCTCAACGCCGGAATGACCGCCGGCAAGCCCGCTTATCTTAACTTCGAAGCAGACCTGACCATTCTGCACATCACTTGCACCATCTGCCACCCAGCCCGCAGCATCCTCATACGCAACCGGAATATCGCACTCAGCCCTTACACCACCAGCACAGCTTACATACAATATTCCCTCACTTTCAGAATCAATATTGATAAGCCTCTTTGCTGTAAGGTCAGAAGTGTCGAGGTCTCTTGCGCCAAGCATTCCAATCTCTTCATCGCTCGTAAGCACTGCCTGTATAGGAGGATGCGCAATCGTATCCGAAGCAAGCACTGCCAGTATAAATGCAACTGCAATTCCATCATCAGCGCCAAGCGTCGTGCCGTCAGCCCACACCATCTTACCATCAGTGCAAGCCTTAATGCTCTGTACACTCATGTCAATATCGCAGTCCGGCTCTTTCTCACACACCATATCAAGATGTCCCTGCAAAATCACAGGCTCACAGTCCTCATATCCAGAAGAACCAGCCTTAAATATAACAACATTATCAGACGTATCCTTCCTTGCCTTAAGTCCATGCAACTTAGCAAACTCCAGACAATAATCCGCAATCATCCCGGTATTCCCAGAACCATGCGGAATCGCACAAATCTCCTGAAAATAAGAGAAAACCTCTGATGGTGATAACTCATTTATATCCATAAAAAGCCTCCTAAACCTACTTTTTCATCAATTTTCACAATCTGATAGGTCTTTTTTACATTGTTAGTTGGTTTATTATGCTTCTTTCCCCATTAAATACCTACTAATTCATCACATTTCACACTTTAGTAGGTCTTTTTCTCATATATTTATAATATTAGACATTTCTTATCAGTCAAAAAACCTACTATTTTCGCATAAATCATAAATTTAGTAGGCAATTTTCTTTTTTCTCCTCTATTTTCATCATAATTTCTTCTAAATAAACCTACTAATTCATCACATTTAGCAACATTAGTAGGCTTTTCCCTACTTATGCGCTGATTTCATGTGCTATTTGACACTATCCCAAATGAACAAAGTCACATAACATACACTAATCCCAGCACCTGAAGTGCAACGACCAGGTGCGTCCGTCTGCCACACCTGCCCCGAACACACTCGTAAATAAAATCATATTTCCAATCCGGCATATATAGCCGCTGCGGCTGGGGCAGTGCAGGGTGTACGCCTGAGTCTGGCAAGCTGTGCAGAAGTTAATGCCGCCATCTGCAAAAGTTCAGGGTGCGAAAGCTCGTTCAAGCGAAGCGCGTTTGCTTTCGCACTCTGTAAAAAACTCTGCAGATGGCGGCATTTACTACTGCTAAGCGAAGACAGTCCGAAGGTGTACACCCTGCTCTGCCCCAGCCGCAGACCGGTCTACACATACCTTATCGAAAAATGATTCTATTTCACATGCAATATCTCATGAGCCCTATGTGACAACGGTTTCTCAAAATACTCCTCATAGCACTGCTTAACCGATGGATTCTCATGTGAGAATCTAAGATTATCGCGCTTATCAAGCCCGTACAGCACATAACGTCGCTCCTCAACCATCTCAGCGTCTTCCTTGTAAGGCTGTCCGCCACCGTTGATACAGCCGCCCGGACAGGACATGATTTCAACGAAATCATAGTGAACCTCGCCCTTCTTAATAGCATTCACCAAACGTCTTGTGTTGCCAAGTCCGCTGGCAACAGCCACATTTACAGTTGTCCCATTAAGGTCAAATGAAGCTTCCTTCCAGCCCTCAAGACCTCTCACTGACTGGAACGCATCCGCATCAGGATTATTTCCTGTCACAAGATAGTAAGCACTTCTGAGTGCCGCCTCCATAACACCGCCTGTTGCACCGAATATAACGCCAGCACCTGTTCCTTCACCTAAAGGATTGTCGAACTCGTCCTCATCAAGTTCTTCCGGCTTTATGAAAAATGCTTTGAACATTCTTTCAACTTCTCTTGTTGTAAGAACTGCGTCAACATCTTTGCCTCCGTCCCATGTACACTCGTCCTTTTTTGCAAGACAAGGCATGATTGATACACAGAATATCTTCTCCGGGTCAACCCCAAGCTTTTCTGCATAATACGACTTTGTTATTGCACAAAACATCTGCTGTGGTGACTTTGCTATTGAAAGTCTGCCTGCCATCTCAGGGAACTCGCTCTTTACGAATTTCACCCATCCTGGACAGCATGATGTGAACATTGGAAGTCCTGACTCCTTGATTTCTGGAAGCCTTTCAAGAAACTCGCTTCCCTCCTCCATAATTGTCATGTCTGCTGCAAATGTTGTGTCAAATATATAATCAAATCCTATTCTTCTAAGTCCTGCAACAAGTCTTTGTGCTGTCGCATATTCCTTAGACATACCAAAATCTTCGCCCCATGCTGTTCTTACTGCAGGTGCAATCTGTACTACTGTAATGATATCCTCATTTTCAATCGCATCAAGCACGATTCCGACATCGTCTCTTTCTGTAAGTGCACCTACAGGGCAGTTGCTTACACACTGACCACAAAGTGTACATGCAGTCTCCGCAATGTTCCTGTTTGCACGCACATTTACAGTTGTACGCGAACCTGTATTTACAACATCCCATATGTGCATTCCCTGAATATTATCACACACTTGCACACAACGCATACATTTGATGCATTTCTGGGCATCTCTGATAAGTGGAAATGTTTTATCCCAATTATCTTTTTCTAAGATTGAATCATATGGCATCTCTGATATATTAAGTTCATTAGCAATTGACTGTAACGCACAGTTACCACTTCTTATACATGTACCACATTTGTAATCATGCTGTGAAAGTATGAGCTTGACATTAGTCTTTCTTGTTGTACGCACTTTTCTTGAATTAGTGTAGACAACCATGCCTTCTTCTACGAAGTTATTACATGCTGTAACACATCTGTCAGTACCCTCTACTTCAACAACACATACACGACATGCACCAATTGCGTTGACTTCTTTGAGATAGCAGAGTGTAGGTATTGTCTCTCCTATTGTTTTGGCAGCTTCAAGAATGGTAGTTCCTTCTTTTACTGATACAGCTTTACCATTAATTGTTAAATTTACCATTGTTTCTCTCTGCCTCCTCTGAATGAACCAAATCCAAAATGATCACATCTTAAGCAGCGTCCAGATTCCTGACATGCTTCCTCGCATGAGAATCCATATTCAATAGGTTCAAAGTCTTTCTTTCTGTCTGCGGCATCACGCAATGCAACCTCAACTCGTCCGCAAGGTATCTTGTCCTCGTATCCGGCATAAGGTATCTCTACATCTGAAGTTATCTCATGATGGTAGCCAAGATATTCATCAATGTTGGCTGCCGCAACCTTTCCGGCTGCTATAGCCCTGATTACTGTTGCAGGTCCTGTTACGCAGTCTCCTCCTGCAAATACTCCTTTATGTTCTTTAATCTCACTTGTATCAAGTGCCTCGATTGTTCCTCTCTTGACTGTAACGCCATGCTCCTCAAAATATCTTGTCTCGATACCCTGTCCGATGGCAACTACGATAAGGTCACAAGGAATAAGAACCTCGTCCTTAGCTGCAGTCTTAGGTGATGGTCTGCCGCCTTTTATTCTGCTTATCATCTGTGGCTGAACCCATAAACCAACTGCTGCATCATTTTCATCTTTCTCTATTCTAACCGGTGACATAAGTTCAAGAACATCACAGCCCTCTGCCTCAGCACCTTCAACCTCTTCTGAAAGCGCCGTCATGTCGGCTTTTCTTCTTCTATATACAATGCTTACTTTATCTGCACCTAATCTTACAGAAGAACGGGCAACATCCATTGCAACATTTCCACCGCCAATAACAACTACACGCTTGCCTGTATAATCAGGCATCTCATCATCACCAATTGCACGAAGCATTTCTACTGCTGATATTACGCCTGTTTTAGCATCCTCACCATCAATTCCAATCTTCTTGTCTGCATGTGCTCCGATAGAAATGTATACTGCATTATATTCTTTGTTAATATCCTCAAGCGTAATATCTGTTCCTACGCTTATATTTTTCTTAACTTCTATTCCTGTAGACAGAATTGAATTAATCTCTGCATCAAGCTTCTTTCTTGGAAGTCTGTAATTAGGAATTCCATATCTTAACATTCCGCCAAGCTGCTTTCTCTGCTCAAATATAGTAACCTTATGTCCCATAAGAGCCAGATAATATGCAGCACTGAGTCCTCCCGGACCACCACCGATTATTGCAACTTTCTTACCTGTTGGCTCATTACATGCTGGAACCGGAACATCACCGGCATTATCAACTGCCATTTTCTTAAGTCCCCTGATGTTGACTGGCGCGTCAATAAGTGTTCTCTTACATCTGTTTTCACATGGATGCTCACAAATGTATGCGCATGTTGTAGGCATTGGATTGTCTCTTCTTATAAGACGAACCGCATCTGCATATCTCTTTTCATGCACAAGTGCTATGTATCCCGGAATATCTACTCCTGCAGGACATGATTTCACGCATGCAACCGGCTGGTTACTGTTACATGAACAAAATCCCCTCTCCATATGTGACCTGAAATCATCCTCGCAGCCATCAATACATTTTAATACAAGCTTGGCCGCCTCATATCCAATTGCACAGTCGGCCGAATAATAGATTCCCTCTGCTGTGAGCCTGATAACATCAAGAGTTTCCTCTGTTGCGTTACCATCAAGCACATCATCAAAAAGTCTCGCAAGCTGTCTAAGTCCCACACGGCATGGGACACATTTGCCACATGACTGTGCAAGACACATTTTTATAAATGACCTCGTAAGGTCAATAGTACACAATCCCGGTGGACTTGCTACTATTCTTCTCTCTAAATCCTGATATAAAGACTCCATTGTAACCTGAGCCTGATCCTTAGTAATAATTGTTAATCTGCTCAATTCCCGCTCCATTTCTGCATATTGCGTATGTCGTATTGCTGCTTGCCAGTATACCGCTAGGCAGTTCCATGTAACATTTTACACAATATATGTTAATTTGAAAAGGAAGGTTATTTTTTTCACACAATAACCTTCCCTTCATCCATTACTTATGGTCGCACTTCATGCACTGGCTCGATTCTTTGTCAGTTTCTTTCTTGTAAAATGCACATGACCAGTCGCATATACTTTGCAATATCGGCATTACAGATAAGCCCTTTTCCGTAAGTGAATATTCAACTCTTGGCGGAATCTCATCATATGATTTCCTTGATACAATATCATCCGCAATCAGTGCTTTTAATGTTGTTGAAAGAACTGCATCTGTAATATTCACCAGTTCTGCCCTTAACTCACTATATCTTAATGTCTTCTTATCCGCCAGAACACATATAACTCTTGATTTCCATTTGCCTCCAAAGACTTCCAGGCCGTATTCCAATGGACATCTGATATCTGATTCTAATTTCTTATGGTACATACATCTCTCCTTTGTTTTTGGCATTTCTTTATAATATCATTATAACAATTATTTTAAAAGCTGCTCTCTTAGAACACCACAGGTACGCACTCCTTCACCGACACCGCGCTCAGAGACATATTGTCAAGTGTGTATGTCAGATTTTTATATATTCATCGTCATATATGGGGGAATGCATATAATTCCATCTTTTACAATTAAATTTCTTGGATGAATAATATAACTTTCCCCTATGCGCTCCTTGTATTTTTCTCTGAAATTATTTAATGAGGTTGTTTTATATTGCTTTCCAGACTTTACTTCAATCGGAAACATCTTATATTTTAATCTGCTATTATTTGAAATGATAAAATCAATTTCCATATCATTTCGGTGCTTATTTTCATTATAGTGTGTATAAAAATATAACTTATGTCCATTCGCCACCAGCATCTGAGCTATTGCATTTTCATAAAGCATTCCTTCATTAATCTGTAATTTGCCTGCCAATATCTGTTTATATACTTCATCTTCAAGTAATTCATTCTCATCAAATGCATGGCTTACCAAAAGTCCGGTATCACCCATATAACACTTTACATAGCTTCTTGTCTCATTCAATGATAAGCCAACATTCGGATTATTACACAAAAAACACTCATTGGATATCATAGAATCCGACAGCCAGAAAAAAGTTTCTTCATACTGGTCTGCATAACTACCATCTTGTAGCTTTTTGAATACAACTCTTTTTTCATGCTGTGAAAGAAATCCCGGAATCTGGTCATAGATTGCAAGAACTTTGCTTCTATATCTCATATCTATCTTCATAATATCTTCCCGATACAATTTAAGAATGTCCCTTTTTTCTTTATCCGCTTCTGTAAAATCTTTTTTACTTTCAATAAATGCCACTACAGGCATAGGCATCCCACCAACAAGCATATACTGATGAAACAAAAGCATTGCCTGATTATGCATACTTCTTTCCAAAGGTTCTCTTTTTTCAAAGCATTTTTTTATATATTCAACCAGCAAATCTTCTTCTAATGCTATTGCAAATTCTTCGAAATCCAATGGATACATATTGATATTTCTTTCTTCTGACGGTATGACAATATTCTTTACATTTTCTCTGATAGATATCAATGAGCCAGTTTCGATATAATCATATCTTCCATCTGCAACCAAATATTTTATCGCAGCTCTTGCCTGTGGAAACATCTGTACCTCATCAAAAATAATAAGAGAGTTTCTCTCTGTCAGTTTTGTTCCAAAATGTGTCTGTAACAGCATAAAAAATGTATCCATATCATTCAGATATCGCTCAAAATACATTTCGACTTCCTTATCTTTTTTAGCAAAGTCAATCAGAAGATAACTTTCGTATTCGTTTTTTCCAAATTCTTCGCAGATGGTAGACTTTCCAATACGTCTGGCGCCTTCTATCAGTAAAGCTTTTTTCCCCTGACATTCATTTTTCCATTCCAGTAGTTTTTTATATATTTTTCTTTTTAATATCATCGTTCCTCCAGATTATGCGCATATATGTTAGTTCTAATTTTTATGATTATACGCACATTGTAATTTATTTTTTGATTATACGCAAGTATTATAACCCTATTTTTTATGATTATACGCACATTCTAAACGGATTTTGAATTTATTTGCAGGGAGGCTTTTATATGTCAATGAATATTAGCAGTTTTATTCGGACGGAGATTTACTGAATTCAAATGGTGTTACAGGTATGGATGTTACTGTAATCGTTTAAGTGGTACATGGACTTTAGAACAATATGAAGGACAGTACAGAGCTGCTATGTACGCAGCCGTAAAATCAGCCAATCCAAATTGGAAGCCCGGACAAGCATTTGATACAAGCATTCTTGATAATGTCACAAGAGAATCCGTAGAAGCTACACTTGTCCAAAATGGTAACAGACTCGTTCGTAATTCTATTGATGTATCGGTATAAAAGGGAGAAACGTATAGACTTCAAAAAGGCGGCAAATCATCTCAACATATTGTTGATGATTTGCCACCTCGACTTTTAACACTGATACCGTATCCACACCGCATCACTGTCAAATTTTTTTAGAAAGATAGGAAAGTTCATCCGCTGCAGTTTTTCGGGTTGTCCCTGTC
>ERZ827498.1205-NODE-1205-length-29862-cov-15.403798_pt1 | contig 29862 bp, 27 predicted proteins | sample MGYA00519865_ERZ827498 | MGnify/ENA primary metagenome ERZ827498 (study PRJEB31778, sample SAMEA3449328) | human gut metagenome | biome: human gut; feature: human-associated habitat; material: faeces | place: United Kingdom | collected 2010/2012 ...
TGACGAGACGGGCATAGCTGGTCTCGGCGCAGCCGGCGCAGGAGCCGGAGAACTCCAGCATGGGCTGCTTGAACTGGCTGCCCTTGACGGTGTTGTCCTGCATATCCTTCTTCTCGGAGACCTTGTCCATGCAGTAGTCGAACACATCCTGCTGTTTAAGCTCGCCCTCCTGGGCCACCATGGACAGCGCGTTCACGGGGCAGGCGCCGATGCACACGCCGCAGCCCATGCAGTCCAGAGGACTGATGGCCATGGTGAACTGATAGGTGCCCTTGCCCTTGCCGGCCTTGACGTCCACGATCTTGGCGGCCTCGGGAGCGTTCTTGGCCTCCTCGGCGGTCAGAGCGAAGGGACGGATGGTGGCATGGGGGCAGACATAGGCGCACTGGTTGCACTGGATGCACTTGGCGGCGTCCCAGGTGGGGACGGACACGGCCACGCCGCGCTTCTCATAGGCGGAGGCGCCCAGCTCGAACTGGCCGTCCACATGATCGGCAAAGGCGGAGACGGGCAGGCTGTCGCCGTCCATCTTGCCCACAGGCTCCAGGATCTCCTTGACCATCTTCACAAGCTCCGGCTTGCCCTCCAGCTGCTTGTGCTCGGGCTCGTCCACGGCGTTGGCCCAGTCGGCGGGGACCTCCACCTTCTTATAGGCGGTGGCGCCCAGATCGATGGCCTTGTAGTTCATATCCACCACGTCCTGGCCCTTCTTCAGGTAGGAGGCCTTGGCCTTCTCCTTCATGAAGCGGATGGCGTCCTCCTCGGGCATGACCTTGGCCAGGGAGAAGAATGCGGACTGGAGGATGGTGTTGTTGCGCTTGCCCATACCGATCTCGATGGCCAGGTCAATGGCGTCGATGGTATACAGCTGGATGTTGTTGCGGGCGATATAGCGCTTGGCATCGGCCTTCAGGTGATGGTTCAGCTCATCGAAGTCCCACTGGCAGTTGATCATGAACACGCCGCCGGGCTTGACATCGTTGACCATCTTGAAGCCCTTGGTGATGTAGCTGGGGTTGTGGCAGGCCACGAAGTCGGCCTTGTTGATATAGTACGGGGAACGGATGGGGTGATCGCCGAAGCGCAGATGGCTGATGGTCACGCCGCCGGTCTTCTTGGAGTCATACTGGAAGTATGCCTGCACGTACTTGTCGGTGTGGTCGCCGATGATCTTGATGGAGTTCTTGTTGGCGCCCACGGTGCCGTCGCCGCCCAGGCCCCAGAACTTGCACTCGATGGTGCCGGGAGCAGCGGTGTTGGGACAGTTCTTGTCCTCGGGCAGGGACAGGTTGGTGACATCGTCCACGATGCCGATGGTGAACTGGCGCTTCATCTCGTCGCGCTTGAGCTCGTCATACACGGCGAACACGGAGGCAGGAGGCGTGTCCTTGCTGCCCAGACCGTAACGGCCGCCGATGACCTGGATGTCGTTGCGTCCGGCGTTGGCCAGAGCGGTGACCACATCCTGATACAGGGGCTCGCCCAGAGCGCCGGGCTCCTTGGTGCGGTCCAGAACGGCGATCTTCTTGACGGAGGCAGGAATGGCCTGGATGAGCTTCTCGGGAGCGAAGGGGCGGAACAGGCGGACCTTCACCAGGCCGACCTTCTCGCCGTGGGCATTCAGATAGTCGATGACCTCCTCGGCCACATCGCAGATGGAGCCCATGGCCACGATGACGCGGTCGGCGTCCTCAGCGCCATAGTAGTTGAACAGGCCATAGTTGGTGCCCAGCTTGGCGTTGATCTTGTCCATGTACTTCTCCACCACGGCGGGCAGAGCGGCATAGTACTTGTTGCAGGCCTCGCGGTGCTGGAAGAAGATATCGCCGTTTTCGTGGCTGCCGCGCATGTGGGGATGCTCGGGATTCAGAGCGTGCTGACGGAACTCCTTCACGGCGTCCATGTCGCACATATCCTTCAGATCCTCGTAATCCCACACGGCGATCTTCTGGATCTCGTGGCTGGTACGGAAGCCGTCAAAGAAGTTGATGAAGGGGACCTTACCCTCCAGGGCGGCCAGGTGGGCCACAGGGGACAGATCCATGACCTCCTGCACGTTGCCCTCGCACAGCATGGCAAAGCCGGTCTGGCGGCAGGCCATCACGTCGGAGTGGTCGCCGAAGATGTTCAGCGCCTGGGTGGACACGGTACGGGCGGAGACATGGAACACGGCGGGCAGCTGCTCGGCTGCGATCTTGTACATGTTGGGGATCATCAGCAGCAGGCCCTGGGATGCGGTGTAGGTGGTGGTCAGGGCGCCTGCGCCCAGAGAACCGTGAACCGCGCCGGCAGCGCCGGCCTCAGACTGCATTTCCACCACCTTGACCCGGGTGCCGAAGATGTTCTTCAGCCCGTTGGCGGACCACTGGTCCACAAAGTCGGCCATGGGGGACGACGGGGTGATGGGATAGATGGCGGCAACCTCGGAGAACGCGTAGGACACGTGCGCCGCAGCGTTGTTACCATCCATGGACTTCATTTTTCTTACCATAAATGAACCTCCTCATAAAAACATTTCGCGGATTTCTCAACGAAACACCATACATTGTGTATAATACCACAATCTTTTTTCTTTGTAAACTGGCTTTTCCCCCTTTTTCACAGATTGAGGCTTTTTCTTCATCGTGCACAAAAATTCTCACGCCAACCGGGAAGTTTTTTTGGCAATGTATTTCAAAACGGCGGGATATGTGCTAAAATACAGATGAAACATATCAGAAAGCAACATGAGACTGTCAAAAAAATCGGAAATCTTCCGCCATCGGAAAGGAAGATAGTTACGAAAGAAACCCATCAGGGGTGTCTTTCGTTTGCAATCACAGGTTTTTCAGAACTTATTAAGTTCTGAAAAACCGCACGCAGCTTGTCAAAACGTCTTTTTGACAAGCTGCGCAGAACAAGCGCATTTTTTGTGAGAGGATGTGAAGGGTCATGGTGGTAACGGTACGGTCCCTGGGACTCAACGGCATCAGCGGCTATGAGGTGTCGGTGGAGTGCTTTTTGTCCGGGGGACTGCCCGCCTTCGACGTGGTGGGCCTGCCGGACGCGGCGGTGCGGGAATCCCGGGAGCGGGTCCGGGCCGCCATCAAGGCCTGCGGGGCCAGATTCCCTGTCAGCCGCATCACCGTGAACCTGGCCCCGGCGGGCCAGCGGAAGGAGGGCACGGTGTACGACCTGCCCATTCTGCTGGGCATCCTGACAGCGGCGGAGGAACTGAAGGGCCTGCCGGAGGACGCGGCATTTTTGGGGGAGCTGAGCCTTACCGGCGCGCTGCGCCCGGTGACGGGGGTGCTGCCCATGGCCCTGTGCGCCGCCCGGATGGGCATCCGCCAGCTGTTTGTCCCGGCCCAGAACGCCCCGGAGGCCACCCTGGCCCAGGGGATCACCGTCTATCCGGTGGAAAACATCGCCCAGCTGGTGGCCCACCTTACCGGCGACGCCCCCATCGCCCCCCAGGCCCCCTGGACCCCCTCGCCGGTGACCCGGCCCCTGCCGGACTTTGCCGACGTCATGGGCCAGGAAAACGTCAAGCGGGCCCTGGAGGTAGCCGCCGCCGGGGGCCACAACGTGCTGCTGATCGGCTCCCCCGGCTCCGGCAAGTCCATGCTGGCCCGGCGGCTGCCGTCCATTCTGCCGGATATGACCCGGCAGGAGTCCCTGCAAACCACCGAGGTATACTCCGTGGCGGGGATGACGGACCCCGCCCACCCTCTGGTGACCCAGCGGCCCTTCCGCAGCCCCCACCACACCGCCTCGCCGGTGTCCCTGTCCGGCGGCGGCACGGTGCCCCGGCCCGGGGAAATTTCCTTGGCCCACAACGGCATCCTGTTTCTGGACGAGCTGCCGGAATTCGACAAAACCGCCCTGGAGACCCTGCGCCAGCCCCTGGAGGACGGGGTGGTCACCATCACCCGGGTGTCCGGGTCCCTGACCCTGCCCAGCCGGTTCATGCTGGTGTGCGCCATGAACCCCTGCCGCTGCGGGTGGTACGGGCACCCCTCCGGCCGCTGCACCTGTTCGGAAAGCCAGGTGGAAAGCTATATGCGCCGCATTTCCGGCCCCCTGCTGGACCGCATTGATATGCACATCGAGGTGCCGTCGGTGGAGTACGAGGCCATGCGCCGCAAGGAAAAGCCCGAGACCTCGGCCCAGGTCCGCGCCCGGGTCAACGCCGCCCGGGAGCTTCAGAAGCAGCGCTTTTCCGGCACCGGCGTCAGCTGCAACGCCTATATGACCCCCGCCATGATCGGGGAATACTGCCTGCTGGACCAGGCGGGGGAGCGACTCATGAAGGGGGCCTTTGACCGGCTGGGCCTCACCGGCCGCAGCCACGACCGCATTCTCCGCATGGCCCGCACCATCGCCGACCTGGACGGCAGCGAGCGCATCGAGGCCGCCCACCTGGCTGAGGCCATTCAGTACCGCAGCAGCAATCTGTTGAAATAACCGGAGAAACACGCTATAATAAAAAACGGAAGGATAACCGGCCCGGGCGGACTGCGCCGCCGGAGCCGTCCCCATGAACCTATATACTAAGGAGAAACCCCATGCACGAAATGATCCTGTGCAAGCTGGGCGAGGTGGTCCTGAAGGGCCTGAACCGCCGCAGCTTTGAAATGAAGCTCATGTCCAACCTCCGCCGCCGCACCGCCCGGTTCGGCAGGTTCCGGGTCTATTCCAAGCAGAGCACCATCTATGTGGAGCCTGCCGGGGAGGCCTGCGACCTGGACGGGGCGTATGACGCCTGCAAGCGGGTGTTCGGTATCATCGCCGTGGCCCGGGCCCTACCCTGTGCCAAGGAAAAGGAGGCCATTCTGGACACCGCCAAGACCTATCTGGGCGGCGCACTGACGGCGGCCCGCAGCTTCAAGGTGGAGAGCAAGCGGGCAGACAAGACCTTCCCCATGACCTCCATCCAGCTGAGCCAGTGGGTAGGCGGCCACCTGCACGAGGCCTTCCCCCACCTGACGGTGGACGTTCACCACCCGGACCTGACGGTATATGTAGAGGTCCGGGAGGAGGCGGCGTATGTCCACGCCCCGGCGGAGCCTGCCGCAGGCGGCCTGCCCATCGGCATGGGCGGCCGGGCCGTGAGCCTGCTGTCCGGCGGCATCGACTCGCCGGTGGCCAGCTACATGATCGCCAAGCGGGGCGTGGAGCTGGAAATGATCCACTTTGCCTCGCCCCCCTATACCAGCGAGCAGGCCCGGGAAAAGGTCCTCCAGCTGGCCCGGGAGCTGGTGCCCTGGTGCGGGCGGCTGAACGTCACCATCATCCCCTTTGCCGGGATTCAGGAGGAGATCCGCCGCAATTGCCCGGAGGATCATTTCACCCTGATTATGCGCCGGTTTATGATGCGCCTGGCCGACGCCCTAGCCCGGGACCTGAACTGCCGGGCCCTGGTCACCGGTGAGAGCCTGGGCCAGGTGGCCAGCCAGACCATGGACGCCCTGGCCGTCAGCGGCGACGTGACGGACCTGCCCATTCTGCGGCCGGTAATCGGCATGGACAAGGAGGAGATCGTCCGCATCGCCCGGCACATCGGCACGTTTGAAACCTCCATTCTGCCCTATGAGGACTGCTGCACCGTGTTCACCCCCCGCCATCCTAAGACCCGCCCCCACGTGGAGGAGGTCCGGGAGATGGAGCAGGCCCTGGACGTGGAGGGCCTGGTCCGCCGGGCCATGGAGGGCCGCGAGGTGGTAAAGCTCCGCTGAGCCGGGGCCTGTCCTTGAAAATCTTCTTGCCGTGTCATTGCGCAACCAGTCCGCAGACTGGTTGCGGCAATCCGTTCCCCTGCCCCGGCCCGCCGAGGACGTCGGCCCCTACTTGGCTCTCCCTCCGGGAGAGCTGTCACCGAAGGTGACTGAGAGGGCCTGTAGGGGCTTCTGAATGGTATGATCCATCTGTTCGCATTTCCCCTCTCAGTCGGCTGCGCCGACAGCTCCCCCGGAGGGGGAGCCAAGGGGCGGCGCTTCGGCGTTTTCCCCTCCAGCAATACCCCGCGACACCCCAACGAAAAGGATGTGATACCATGCCCTACCAGGCGGAGATCATCGCCGTGGGCACCGAGCTGCTTTTGGGCAATATTGCCAACACCAACGCGCAGTTTCTGTCGCAGCTGCTGGCCTCGGCCGGGGTCAACGTGCTGTACCACACCGCCGTGGGGGACAACCCCCAGCGTCTGCGGGCGGCGGTGGAGACCGCCCGGTCCCGCTGCGACCTGCTGGTGTTCACCGGCGGCCTGGGCCCCACCTATGACGACATGACCAAGGAGACCGTGGCCGGCGTGTTCGGCCTGGCCCTGGAATACCACCCGGAGGTCATGGAGGAAATTCAGCAATATTTTGACCGTGTGTTCCACCGTCCCATGCCCGCCTGCAACCGGCAGCAGGCTATGCTGCCCCAGGGCTGCACGGTGCTGCACAACCCGGTGGGCACCGCCCCGGGCTGCATATTCACGGCGGGCGGCGTCACGGCGGTGCTGCTGCCGGGGGTGCCCCACGAGTGCCGCTATCTGGCGGAGCACGCGGTGCTACCCTGGCTCCGGGGCCAGAGCGGCGGCGTTATCCGCAGCCGCGACCTGCATGTGTTCGGTCTGACGGAGCCCCAGGTCCAGGAGCTGCTGGGCGACCTGATGGACGGCGCGCAGAACCCCTCCCTGGCCCCCTACGCCAAGCCCGGCGAGGTGATGCTGCGGCTGACGGCCAAGGGCGGCAGCGACGACGACTGCCAGGAGCGCATGGCCCCTCTGTTCCGGGACGTCCGCTCCCGGCTGGGAGACTATCTGTACGGCGTGGACGTTTCCTCCCTGGAGGAGGTGCTTCTGACCCGGCTGCGGCAGCAGGGGCTGACTCTCTCCGCCGCAGAGAGCTGCACCGGCGGCCTCATCGCCAAGCGGCTGACAGACGTGGCCGGAGCCTCCGCCGCGTTTCTGGGCGGCGTGGTGTCCTATACCAACGGCGTGAAGGCCGGGGTGCTGGACGTGCCCCGGGACCTGCTGGACCGATACGGCGCGGTGTCCGCGCCGGTGGCCCGGGCCATGGCGGAGGGCGTCCGCCGTGTCACCGGCAGCGACCTTTCGGTGTCCGTCACCGGTCTGGCCGGGCCAGACGGCGACGACCGGGGCAACCCCGTGGGCACCGTATATGTGGGGCTGAGCTGGCAGGGGGGCTCCCTGGTCCGGCATCTGACCCTGGGCGGTGACCGGGCCCGCATCCGGCTCCTGGCCGCCAGCAACGCACTGGATATCATACGCAGACACCTTTGTGATCTGCCTGTAGAAGGAGAAGAAGCATATGGCAGTTAACCCCATGAACAACAAGAACCTGAGCCGGACCCACAGCAAGGAGCTGGCCAAAAACAACCGCGGCAAGCGCACCCGGAAAAACAGCGACTATAAGACCACCGCCACCGCCGCCCGCCAGGCCCAGAGTCAGGCCCCTCAGAAGGCCGCCTGGCCTACCAAGGTCAAGGTCACCCTGGGTATCCTGTTCGGCATTCTGGTGGCAGCCCTGATCCTGCGGCTGGCGGTTCCGTCGCTGCAGGACAACCCGCTGCTGAACAACCTGACCACTCTGCTGCTGGGCATCTCCTGCGGCGCGCTGTATTTCATCCGCAAGGATTATCCCGCACCCAAGGCCTCCAAGCTGGACGGCGTGGTCAACGCCGTACTTATCGTTTTCGCCCTGTTTTACGGCGTTATGGGCGTGTGGGGCCTGATCCGGATGATCGGCTGAGCGTCCCGCCCTGTCCCGCGTTTGTCCCGGGAATTTCCCGTTGACAACCGGGACAGGGCGTGCTATATTACAGGGTAACAAAAGGCACTGACGAGGAAGCCGCCTGCGGCAGGCAGCAGAGAGGGACCCATTCTGGTGCAAGGGCCCCGGCTGAAAGCAGGACGCGTACCGCCTCCGAGCCGTCCGCCCAACGGGCATATCCCCCAGTAGGCCGGACCGGGCCCTCCCGTTACAGAGGAGCTACGAGCGACGGGACGCTGTCCCGTAAGCAGGGTGGAACCGTGGAGTAATAGCAATTACCTCACCCCTGAAGCATCATCAGGGGCGGGGATTTTTTATTTCCTGACCCCAATTTCAAGGAGGAATCACCATGAGCGAAGAAAACAAGTACACGTTTGAAAACGAGGAATACCGCCGGACGTACTGGCATACCTGCTCCCATGTGCTGGCCCAGGCCGTCAAGCGCCTGCACCCGGAGGTAAAGCTGGCCATCGGCCCCAGCATTGAAAACGGCTTCTATTACGATCTGGATGCGCCCTTTGCCTTCACCCAGGACGACCTGGCCGAGATCGAGGGCGAGATGCGGAAGATCTGCAAGGAAAAGCTGAAGCTGGAGCGGTTTGAGCTGCCCCGGGAGGAGGCTCTGAAATATATGGAGGAGCGGGAGGAGCCCTACAAGGTGGAGCTCATCAACGACCTGCCCGCCGACGCCCACATCTCCTTCTATAAGCAGGGAGAGTTCGTGGACCTGTGCGCCGGTCCCCATCTGGACTCCACCGGCCGCATCAAGGGCAACGCCATCAAGCTGACCGCCTGCAACGCCGCCTATTGGCGGGGCGACAGCAATCGCCAGACCCTCCAGCGCATTTACGGCGTGGCCTTCCCCAAGAAGGAGGATCTGGACGCGTATCTGAAGGAGCGGGAGGATGCTCTGAAGCGGGACCACAACAAGCTGGGCCGCGAGCTGGAGTATTTCACCACCGTGGACTGCATCGGTCAGGGCCTGCCCATCATGCTGCCCAAGGGCGCCCGGGTCATCCAGCTGCTGCAGCGCTGGGTGGAGGACGTGGAGCAGCAGCGGGGCTATCTGCTGACCAAGACTCCCCTGATGGCCAAGCGGGAGCTCTATAAAATCTCCGGCCACTGGGACCACTATCTGGACGGCATGTTCGTTCTGGGCGACCCCGATGACGAAACCAAGGAGTGCTTTGCCCTGCGGCCTATGACCTGCCCCTTCCAGTATCAGGTGTATCTGAACCGGCAGCGGTCCTACCGCGACCTGCCCATGCGCCTGGGCGAGACGTCCACCCTGTTCCGCAACGAGGACTCCGGCGAGATGCACGGCCTGATCCGTGTCCGCCAGTTTACCATCTCCGAGGGTCATCTGGTGCTGCGCCCGGACCAGCTGGAGGAGGAGTTCAAGGGCTGCCTGGCCCTGGCCAAGTATTGCCTGGGCACCGTGGGCCTGCTGGATAAGTGCACGTTCCGGTTCTCCCAGTGGGATCCCAGCAACCCCCACAACAAGTATGAGGGCACGGCGGAGCAGTGGGAGCACGCCCAGAGCACCATGGCCAAGATCCTGGACGATCTGGACGTTCACTATTCCATCGGCATCGACGAGGCCGCCTTCTACGGACCCAAGCTGGACATCCAGTATAAGAATGTGTTCGGCAAGGAGGATACCCTGGTCACCATCCAGATCGATATGCTGCTGGCCCAGCGCTTCGGCATGTACTATATCGACGAAAACGGCAACAAGGCCCTGCCGTATATCATCCACCGCACGTCCCTGGGCTGCTATGAGCGGACACTGGCGTATCTGATCGAGGAGTATGCCGGGGCGCTGCCCACCTGGATGATGCCCGAGCAGGTCCGCTTCCTGCCCATTACCGACCGGGCCGCCGACTACTGTGCCCAGCAGGCGGACCATCTGCGGCAGCAGGGCTTCCGGGTGGAGGTGGACGGCCGCAACGAGAAGATCGGCAAGAAGATCCGGGAGGCTACCCTGGAGAAGATCCCCTTCATGCTGGTGGTGGGCGACCGGGATATGGAGGCAGGCACCGTCTCCGTCCGTACCCGCACCGGCGAGGACCTGGGCGCCATGACCCTGGCGGACTTCTCCGCCAAGCTCCGCCAGATCGTGGACACCAAGGCCAAGCAGTAACGCAAAGCATATAACCCCGACCGGCCCCCGTTAAAGAAACGGGGGCCGGTTTTCAACATTTTATTCCCATTGTTCATTGACTTTCCGCAGGGCGGTATGGTATATTGGCGGCGTGGACGGAAACGTTCTTACAGTTAAATCAGGAGAAAAATCACAGAAAACACAGGAGGAATGGACATGTTATTCCAGATCTACGGCGAGACCGCCCTGTACCAGCTGCTGGGCTTTGTGCTGGTGTTTACCGGGCTGGTGCTGGCCAACGAGTTCGCCCGCCGCACCAAGACCGGCGGCATCATCTGCTTTCTGGTGCTGCCCGCTGCGCTGACGGTGTATTTCATCGCCATCGCCATCGGCGCACGGGCCGGCGCGGAATGGGCCCTGAACAACCAGACCTACACCAATATGAACAGCTGGTTCCACTATGCCAAGCTCTATGCCGCCACCGCCGGGTGCATCGGCTTCATGATGCTCAAGTACAAGTGGAGCATCGGCAAGACCGAATGGTTCAAGGTGTTCCCCTTTGCCATCGTGGCCATCAATATTCTCATCGCCGTGGCCAGCGACTTTGAGTCCGCCATCCACGGCGCCGCGGCTTTGAAGGAGTTCGGCGACCGCTGGTGGCTGTCCTCCGAAAACGTGTGGCTGTACGGCGGCTGGTGGAACTGGGTCAACGGCATTGCCGGTATCGTCAACATCTTCTGCATGACCGCCTGGTGGGGCATTTACTCCTCCAAGGATCAGAAGGACATGCTGTGGCCCGACATGACCTGGTGCTATATCCTGGCCTATGACCTGTGGAACTTCGAGTATACCTACAACTGCCTGCCCACCCACTCCTGGTACTGCGGCCTGGCCCTGCTGCTGGCCCCCACCTTTGCCAACCACTTCTGGAACAAGGGCGGCTGGATCCAGAACCGGGCCAACACCCTGGCCCTGTGGTGCATGTTTGCCCAGGTGTTCCCCCTGTTCCAGGACAACAGCGTGTTCTCCACCATCACCTCCGTCTATGCCGACGGCTTTATGAACCCCGCCGTCCGGCCCACCGCCGCCAATCCCACCGCCCAGGGCGTGGTCTCCATTGTGGCACTGGTGGTGAACGTGGTGATCCTGGCCACCATCATCAAGCGGGCCAAGGCCCAGAAGAAGAATCCCTACAAGCAGGAGATCTTCACCGATCAGAGAGACTTCCGGGAAGCCATGGAGAGAGTCTGAGCATCCTTTTCCGGACTGCGGAACAGTATATTGGAGGAGGCGCGGCCAGGGCCGCGCCTCCTCTTTGCCCCCCCTCTATCAGTGAGAATGCCCGTGCCGCAAGGATTTTTGCGGATTTTATGGTTTTTCCACTTGACAATCCCGGAAAATTTGCTATAATAATCAATGCTGTTGTCACAGCAAGAATATGCAGTGGTATCGAAGTGGTCATAACGAGCACGACTGGAAATCGTGTTGTCGTCAAAAGCGGCACGAGGGTTCAAATCCCTCCCACTGCGCCAGAGAAAATCCCCGTAACCGCAATGGTTACGGGGATTTGTTTATGGGTGAAAAAATTTGCTTGACAAATACCCCATAGGGGTATAGGATGAATATACCCCTATGGGGTATATTGCATACGAAGTGAGGCGGGAATACTATGGAACAACATGACTGCTGCCACTGCTCCCAACGGAAAAAGGAGCGCTCGCCGGAGGAATATAAGCGCCTGATCCACCGGCTCAACCGCATCGAGGGCCAGATCCGGGGTATCCGGGGCATGGTGGAGGCCGGGGCGTACTGTCCCGACATTCTGGTTCAGGCGGCAGCGGTGAACGCGGCCATCAACGCCTTCAACAAGGAACTGCTGGCCAGCCATATCCGCACCTGTGTGGCCCAGGACATCCGGGACGGCAAGGACCAGGTCATCGACGAGCTGGTGGCCACCCTGCAAAAGCTGATGAAATAGGAGTGATCCCCATGAGGCAATACAATGTTACGGGCATGAGCTGCGCCGCCTGCTCGGCCCGGGTGGAAAAGGCGGTGGGGAAGGTCCCCGGCGTCACGGCCTGCTCCGTGAGCCTGCTGACCAACTCCATGGGCGTGGAGGGCACGGCGGAGCCCTCCGCCATCATTGCTGCCGTGGAGGCGGCAGGCTACGGCGCGTCGGAAAAGGGCGCGGCCCAGTCGTCTCCCAGCGCCGGCGAGCAGCAGCTGGAGGACCACGAGACGCCCCGTATCCGGCGGCGGCTTATCTGGTCCGTGGGCTTTCTGCTGGTGCTGATGTACTTTTCCATGGGCCACATGATGTGGGGCTGGCCCCTGCCGCCGTTTTACGACAACAACCATGTGGCCATGGGGCTGACCCAGCTGCTGCTGACGGTGATCATCATGGTCATCAACCAGAAGTTCTTCATCAGCGGCTATAAGGCCCTGTGGCACCGGGCTCCCAATATGGATACCCTGGTGGCCCTGGGGGCCACGGCAGCCTTCGGCTACAGCACCTATGCCCTGTTTGCCATGACTGCCGCCCAGGTCCGGGGGGATGAGGCCGCCGTCATGAGCTGCATGATGGACTTCTACTTTGAGTCCGCCGCCATGATCCTGACTCTGATCACCGTGGGCAAGATGCTGGAGGCCCGGTCCAAGGGCAAGACCACCGACGCCCTGAAAAGCCTGATGCGGCTGGCCCCCAAGACTGCCACCGTTATCCGGAACGGCAAGGAAGCAGAGGTGCCGGTGGAGCAGGTGCAGCAGGGGGACGAGTTCGCCGTCCGGCCGGGGGAGAGCATCCCGGTGGACGGCGTGGTGCTGGAGGGAAACAGCGCCGTTAATGAGTCCGCCCTCACCGGCGAGAGCATCCCGGTGGACAAGGCTCCCGGCGACGGCGTGTCCGCCGCCACGGTGAATCAGTCCGGCTATCTCCGCTGCCGGGCCACCCGGGTGGGCCAGGATACCACCCTGTCCCAGATCATCCGCATGGTCAGCGACGCCGCCGCCACCAAGGCCCCCATTGCCAAGATCGCCGATAAGGTATCCGGCGTGTTCGTTCCGGCGGTGATCTCCATCGCCGCGGTGACCACGGCGGTGTGGCTGCTGCTGGGCCACCCGGTAGGCTACGCCCTGGCCCGGGGCATCTCCGTTCTGGTGATCAGCTGCCCCTGCGCCCTAGGCCTGGCCACTCCTGTGGCCATTATGGTGGGCAGCGGCCTGGGCGCCAAAAACGGCATCCTGTTCAAGACTGCCGCTTCCCTGGAGGAAACGGGCCGGGTGCAGATCGTGGCTCTGGACAAAACCGGCACCATCACCAGCGGTCAGCCCCGGGTGACGGATATCCTTCCGGCGGAGGGCGTCACGGAGCAGGAGCTGCTGACAAATGCCCTGGCCCTGGAGCAGAAGAGCGAGCATCCCCTGGCCCGGGCTGTACTGGATCGGGCGGAGGGCCTGACGGCCCCGGAGGTATCGGATTTTCAGGCTCTGCCCGGCAACGGGCTGACGGCCAGGCTGGCGGGCCGGACCCTGTGGGGCGGCAGCGCCGCCTATACAGCGGAAAAGGCCGCCGTTTCCCCGGAGTTGCAGGCCCGGACGGAGGAGCTGGCCCGGCAGGGGAAAACGCCCCTGTTCTTCGGGTTGGATGACCGGCTGCTGGGCATCATCGCCGTGGCGGATGTCATCAAGGAGGACAGCCCACAGGCAGTCCGGGAGCTGCGAAATATGGGCATCCATGTGGTGATGCTCACCGGCGACAACGAGCACACCGCCCGGGCCATCGGGGCCCAGGCCGGGGTGGATCAGGTCATCGCCGGGGTGCTGCCGGAGGGCAAGGAGGCCGCCATCCGCCGCCTGATGCAGCGGGGCAAGGTGGCCATGGTGGGCGACGGCATCAACGATGCACCGGCCCTGACCCGGGCCGACACCGGCATCGCCATCGGTGCGGGAGCCGACGTGGCCATCGACGCGGCGGACGTGGTGCTGATGAACAGCAGCCTGCCGGATGTCCCCGCCGCCATCCGGCTCAGCCGGGCCACCCTGCGGAACATCCACGAGAACCTGTTCTGGGCATTTTTCTACAATGCCATCGGCATACCCCTGGCCGCCGGGGTGTTCATCCCCCTGGGGCTGACGCTGAATCCTATGTTCGGCGCGGCAGCCATGAGCCTTTCCAGCTTCTGCGTGGTGTCCAACGCCCTGCGGCTGAATCTGTTCAAGCTCCGGGATAACCGGCACGATCATAAGAGAACCAATCATCTGAACAACGAGATCAAGGAGGAACAAACTATGGAAAAGACACTGGAGATCAAGGGCATGATGTGCCCCCACTGCGAGGCCACCGTTCGCACCGCCCTGGAGGCCATGCCCCAGGTGCAGGCCGCTCAGGTCAGCCACGAAAGCGGCACCGCTGTGGTGACCCTCACCGCCCCGGTGGAGGACGACATCCTGCGCCGCACCGTGGAGGACAAGGGCTACACCGTCACCGCCATCCGGTAAACGGACAAAATAAATGCACGGCCGCGGCCGTGCATTTATTTTTTTCTTTTGCCAGTCAGCACTGGATCAGACGGATTACCGCTTGTCGCGGTCGTAGGACACCACCACACGGCGGTTGGGCTCCGAGCCAATAGAGTAGGTATTGACACCGGGGACATCCTGCAGGGCGGCGTGGATCACATGGCGCTCATAGGCATTCATGGGCTCCAGAGTGACGCTGCGGCGATACCTGGTGACCTTGGCAGCCACCTTGCGGGCCAGAGACTCCAGGCTCTGTTCCCGCTTGGCCCGGTAATTCTCGGCATCCACATGGACGCGGATGCGCTTTTCCCGGCCGGAATTGACGGCGTAGTTGGTCAGCTGCTGGATAGCGTCCAGGGTCTCGCCCCGGCGGCCAATCAGCTGGCCCAGCTTCTGTCCCTCCAGCACCACACTGTAGCGGCCCTTTTCCGTCTCCGTGACCTGCACCTGGGCAGGGCTGTCCATATGCTCCAGCAGGCCCGTCAGGAACTCGGTAATGCGCCGGGCGTTGTCGTCCAGGACAGACTGCTCCGGGGCGGCAGCGGGGGCCTGGGCAGCCTTGGGAGGCTCAGGAGCCTTGACGGGAGCCTTGGGAGGCTCCGGCTTCCTGGTCTTGGGCTGCTCCGGCTTGGGCTGGGGTCTGGGCTCCGGCTTCTTTTCCGGCTGGACCGGCGCGGCGGGAGCCTCCGGCTCCTCCTGGCCATAGGTCACGCGGACCCGGGCAGGGCTGCTGCCAATGCCCAGAAAGCCGCTTTTGGCCCGCTCCAGAATCTCAACGGACACGTCGTCGCGGTCCATATGCAGCTGTTCCAGCGCTTTGCGGATGGCCTCCTCCTCGGTCTTGCCCGTTACGTCGATATAACTCATAGACAAAACTCCTTAGTCATCATTGTAATGGCTTTCGTTGTAGGCCCGGCCCCGTGCATAGGGACGCTGGCCCACGCGGCCACTTTCGTTGGTGCCGGGATTCTTTTTCTTCTCGCCAGAGGACTGCTTTTTCTTGCCCTGCTGGTTATTCTGCTTCTTGCCGCTGTTGTAAGAAGCCTGCTGCTGCGCCATCAGCTCCTTCTGCTTCTGGTACTTGGCATAGCGCTTTTCACGGGCGGCCTTTTCCTTCTCGGTCTCCTCGCGGTCCAGCTTCTTGTTGAAATACTTATTCAGGGTCAGCTCCTGGATCAGGGAGAAGGCGGAGTTGGCGATCCAGTATACGCACAGAGCGGAGGGCAGAATATAGCCCATCCACAGGCTCATCAGGGGCATCATATACATCATGGTCTTGGCGGACCCGTTGGGGGTAGAACCATTGGTGCGCATGGTGATGAGGCTCATGGCGAACTGGATGCCGGCGGAAATGATGGGCAGCAGCAGCGCGCCCCAGACGGGCCAGCCGCCGCCGGGGAACTGGCTGAACAGAGAGGACGGCTGAGCCGCCAGGTCAATGTGCAGGAAGTTGTAGTTCAGGTCGATGAGGCCGTCGAACTTCCCGGCGAAGTCCGCCCAGTGCTCGTGGATGAACTTGGCCAGATAAATCTGCTCATACGCCTGACTGCCCTCGGCCGCAGTGAAGCCCAGGGTGCCGGCCAGGGTGGTGATCTCCGCGATCACCGACTCGGACAGGCTCATAAAATACCGCAGAGGCACACGGATGATGTAGTACAGGGCGATCAGGATGGGGAAGGGGATCATGGACCACAGGCAGCTGGACATGGGGTTGATGCCCTCTTTCATGTACAGCTCCTGCATGGCCTCCTGCTGACGCTGCTGGTTGTTGGCGTAGCGGGTCTGGATATCCTTGATCTTGCCCTGCATGCGGTTCATGCGCAGCATGCTCTTCTTGCTCTTGAGCTGGAAGGGCAGCAGCACCAGCTTCACCACCAGGGTGAACAGGATCAGAGCCACGCCATAGGAACCGGTCCAGCTGTAGAACAGCCGGGTCAGGAAGGCAAAGGGCACACAGATATAGTATCCGAGCTTTGCAAACATGGGATAGTTTCCTCCGTATTTTGTTGGGTGGGAAAAACGGGGTTTTCAGGGAACGGGATCATACCCGCCTTTGTGGAAGGGATTGCATCGCAGAAGGCGCCGCAGCGCCAGAAAGCCGCCCCGCAGAGGGCCGTATTTCTCCACCGCCTGCAGTGCGTATTCCGAGCAGGTGGGGATATAGCGGCAGCGGGGCGGAAACAGGGGAGACATAGCCGTCTGGTAAAAGCGGATCATCCGCAGGATGGCCCGCTTCATGACGGGTCCTCCCGCAGCAGGTCCAGCTGCTCCAGCAGACGCAGATAGGCGCGGTCCAGCTTCTGATAATCCGTTTCCACGGCCCGGACCCGGGCCACCACGATCAGGTCGTAGCCCGGGAGCATTTTCGCCTTGTTCAGCCGGTAGATCTCCCGAATGCGGCGCCGGACGCGGTTGCGCACCACGGCGCAGCCCAGCTTCGTACTGACGGAAACGCCCAGGCGGCTATGGCCCCGGCGGTTCCTCTGGCAGTAAATCACCAGCTGCGGCGAAACCGCCGATTTTCCCTTGCGGTAAATGCGGCGGAATTCGTAATTCTCTTTTACCGTGACGGCTGGATCCATGAAAACAAGCACCTTCTCCGCCAACGCGGCGGCTGAAATGAGCATAGGCCAAAAGGGACGGCAGTTTTCCCATCCACCGTCCCTGGTCTATCCTTTATGCGCGATGCACTTTCCGCGACCTCAATGGGTCAGGCGAGCGCGGCCCTTGGCGCGGCGGCGGGCCAGAACCTTACGGCCGTTGCTGGTGGCCATTCTCTTGCGGAAGCCGTGCTCCTTGGAGCGCTGGCGCTTCTTGGGCTGATAGGTACGGAACATTGCATGACACCTCCATTTTGTAAGATCCGGCGGCAGAGCAAGACTGCCGCACATACTCGACGGCGGGCAGGGGACTTGTCCCCGGCGGCCGCAGTTGACAGGTTGGATGCCGCAAAACGGCATGGTAAACATTATACAGATTTTCCGGCCCCCTGTCAACAGAAATCTGCATTTTCCACGAAAGAGCCGCATTCTGCCGCCGGGTGCCGGTTTTGGGCAAGAAATTCTGTTATATCTCCCACAAAATAGCGCATATTTGCCGGTTTCTGTATAGCAGCCCGGAAAAATTTTTATACTTAGTATTAGTATATGTGTGGACTTTTCCGGGGCCGTTTGATATAATAAGAGGTGTATTTTTGCCTGAAACAAAGAGAGAAAATCGCATGACCAGCGGGAAAGGGGCGCTTTCATTGAATTCAATCGCAGACGTGTGGAAAAACGTTCTGGACCGGCTGAGGTCCCAGCTGTCCGAGACCACCATCAATACCTGGTTCGACGAGGTGGAGGTGGTGACCATGGAGGACTCCGCCTTTGTGCTGCATTGCAGCAACGCCTTCAAGAAGAGCACCATTGAGGCGCGCTTTATGAGCCACATCAAGGCCGCACTGAAGGATATTTTTTCCTCGGATCTGGAGGTAAAGATCCTGGACGATCAGCAGCTGTCCGCCTATCACGGGGTGGCTCCGGACCGGCCCGGCTCCCTTCTGGAGTCCGACGCCTTTACCTTCGGCACCTATGTGGTGGGGCCCCAGAACAAAATGGCCTATGCCGCCGCCCGCGCCGTGGCGGAAAAGCCGGCGGAGCACTATAACCCCCTGTTTATCTATGGCGACTCCGGCCTGGGCAAGACCCATCTGCTGTATGCCATTGCCCACCAGGTCCGCTCCCGCCAGCCGGATGCCCGCATCGTATACATCAAGGGCGACGATTTCACCAACGAGCTGATCGCCTCCATCCGGGAGGGAAAAAATGCGGAGTTCCGGGAGAAATACCGTCAGACCACCCTGCTGCTGGTGGACGATATCCAATTCATCGCCGGAAAAAAACAGACCCAGGAGGAGTTTTTCCATACCTTCAACACCCTGTATGAATCCGGGCGGCAGATCGTTCTGACGTCGGACCGTCCGCCCCGGGAGATGACCCAGCTGGAGGACCGGCTTCAGACCCGGTTTGAATGGGGTCTGATGGTGGATGTGGCCCCACCGGACTTTGAGACGAGACTGGCCATCATCAAAAACAAGGCTGCCCTGCTGGGGGTGCAGCTGCCCGACGATATCAGCAGCTTTATCGCGGAAAATCTCACCGCCAACGTTCGACAGATCGAGGGCGCCCTGAACAAGCTCCTGGCCTATCGGGACCTGCTGGGCAACCAGGTGGACGGCGAGGCCGTCAGCCGTGCCGTGAAGGATATGCTGAAAAAGTACAATGAGTTTGTGCCGTCGCCAGGCCTGATCGTCGAGTACATCTGCCGGTATTATGACGTGGATGAGGAGCAGGTCCGGGGACAGGGCCGCAAGCGGGAGCTGATGGAAGCCCGCCAAACGGCCATGTATCTGATCCGCCGGATGACAAACCTCTCCCTCAACGACATCGGCAAGGAGTTCGGCGACCGGGATCACACCACGGTGCTTCACTCGCTGGATCAGGTGGAGAAAAAGATGCGCTCCGATCCGGCCTACGCCGAAAAGGTCAAGGAGATCACCACCAACATCAACAATAAGAAATGATCTCTTTTCCACATATCCCTGTGGATTCCACCTGGACAACCCGTGGAGTATCTGCTTCTCTCTTTTTCTGTGGAAAACCCCCGGATATTGTCCCCAGAGGGGTGTGGACAGAAATTTCTGTGATCCCAGTGCTTTTGAGAGATTTCCACATAAATTTTCCCTACGACGTCTGTTACTAAAATAAAGATATCTTTTGTTCTCTTTTGGAGAACGGAGTCTCTTTTCAGTCTGAAAGAAAGGAACGCTTCGATATGCTTCGATTTTCCTGTGAGAAGGCGCTGCTGCAAGGCGCCGTCAACACTGCCTCCCGGGCGGTGGCCGCCAAAAGCTCCATTCCGGCCCTGGAGGGAATCCTGCTGGAGGGCGGGGACACCCTGACCCTGTCCGGCTACAACATGCAGACCGGCATCCGCACCGGCGTGGACGCTCAGATCCAGTCTCCCGGCCGTATCGTCCTCAGCGCCCGTCTGTTCGGCGAGATGATCCGCAAGATGCCCGACGACGTTATTGTGTTCGACGCTGACGACAAGCTGACGGTTCATCTTACCTGCGGTGACGCCAGCTTCGAGATCATCGGCCTGTCTGCCGACGATTACCCGGAGCTTCCTGAGGTGGATGACCAGTTTTCCGTGGATATTCGTCAGGGGACGCTGAAGGCTATGATCAACCAGACCAGCTTCGCCGTGTCCACCAATGAAAGCCGCCCGGTACATACCGGCTCTCTGTTCGAGGTAGGGGATAAGGACCTGACGGTGGTGTCCGTGGACGGGTTCCGTCTGGCCCTGCGCCGGGAGCCTTTGGACCGGTCCGAGGGCGGCGCGTTCAAATTCGTGGCACCCGGCTCCGCTCTGAACGAAGTGGAGAAAATCTGCGAGGATTCCGACGAAAAGATCACCATTATTCAGGGCAAGCGGCACCTGCTGTTTGAGGCCGGGGCCACCCAGCTGATCTGCCGCCGCCTGGAGGGAGATTTCCTGGATTACAAGAACGCCATCCCCCGGAACAATCCCATCCGGCTGACGGTGGACACCAAAACCATGCTGGGCAGCCTGGACCGGGTGTCCGTGGTCATCAGCGAAAAGCTCAAGAGCCCGGTGCGCTGCGTTTTTGAAAACGGCCGGGTGATGCTGTCTGCCCGCACCGGCGCCGGCGAGGCCAAGGACATCTGCCCCCTGGACGGCGACGGAAACGGGCTGGAGATCGGATTCAACAACCGGTATCTGATGGACGCCCTGCGCTACGCTCCGGCGGACGCTGTGACCATGGAGCTGAATACCAGCATTTCTCCGGCGGTGCTGGTGCCGGTGGATGGGGAGGAGAGCTTCCTTTATATGGTGCTGCCGGTGCGGCTGAAGGCGTGAGAAAACGAGGTCAATATGGAAATCATTACCATTACTACAGAATATATCAAGCTCCAGGATCTGCTGAAGCTGGCGGCGGCTGCCGCCACCGGCGGCGAGGCCAAGCTGCTGGTTCAGGAGGGAGAGGTCCTGGTCAACGGGGAGGTATGCACCATGCGGGGCAAGAAGCTTCGTCCCGGCGATGTGGTGGACGCCCTGGGACAGCGCTACGGCGTGCAGTATGCGGATTGAAGGACTGCTGCTGGAGGGCTTCCGGAATTACGACAGCCAGCAGCTGACCTTTGATGAAAGCTGCAACGTGATCTATGGAGACAATGCCCAGGGAAAGACCAACCTGCTGGAGGCCATTGTGTATCTGTCCTGCGGCCGCAGTCCCCGGACCCATGCGGATCGGGAGCTTATTGGCTTCGGAACGGACAGGGCCAGGCTGGTGGGACAGATCCGGTCCCGGGAGCGGGAATTTGAAACGGAGATTCAGCTGACCCGGGGACGGCGGCGGAAGATGACCGTCAACGGTGTGGCCGCCAAAAACGGCGGCGACCTGTCCCAGGTGCTGCACACGGTGTTTTTCTCGCCGGAGGACCTGTTTCTCATCCGGGAGGGAGCGGCGGCCCGGCGGCGGTTCATGGATATGTCCCTGTGCCAGCTGCGGCCCCGGTATGCCGAGGCCCTGGCAGAATACGGGCGGCTGTATGAACACAAGACCCGCATCCTCCGGGACAGTGACGAGTATCCTCAGCTGCTGGACACCCTGCCCGACTTCGATCGGCGGCTGTGCCAGGTGGGAGCGGTGCTGATCAGCTACCGGGCCCGGTATGTCCAGGCCCTGGCGGTCCATGCCCGGCGGGCCCACTGGGAGTGCTCCGGGGAACGGGAGGAGCTGGCTCTATCGTATCAGACCGTGAAAACCGTGGAGGACCCATTGGGTCCGGCGGCGGACATTGCGGCGGCGCTGGCAGAGCACCAGGCACAGCATCATCAGGCGGAGCTGGCCTCCCGGCTGTGTCTGTCGGGACCCCATAAGGACGATATCGCCGTGACGGTAAACGGGCTGGAGGCCCGGCATTTCTGCTCCCAGGGCCAGGTGCGCACCGCGGCCCTGAGTCTGAAGCTGGCGGACCGGGAGATTCACAAAACCGCCATCGGAGAGTATCCGGTGATGCTGCTGGACGACGTGCTGTCGGAGCTGGACCCCCGGCGGCAGGAGTATGTGCTCAACCGCATCGCAGGCGGACAGGTGTTCATCACCTGCTGCGAAAACGACCGGCTGGATGCGCTGCTGTCCGGCCGGGTGTATCACGTTCGGGAAGGAAAGGTGCTGTGATGGGCTTTCTGCATATCGGCCAGAACGTCATGGTCAACGACCGGCGCATCATCGGCATATTCGACCTGGATATCACGTCCCAGTCCGCTCAGACCCGGCGGTTTCTGGACCAGGCGGAGCAGGAGGGCGTGGTGCTGCCGGTGTGCGACGACATTCCCAAGTCGTTTCTGGTGTGCGACCATCCGTATCACCGGCAGATCGTATATATTTCCCAGCTGAATACCCAGACGCTGGTGAAAAGAGCGGAAAAGAAGTAAAGAATTCCCTGTCATTGCCGGGAGATCGGCAGACACCGGGTTCCCGGGAATGACAGGAAAGACCCAAGGAAAGGAAAGATGACCCAATGAGCGAACTGGAAAAAGTCACCGCCGTGGACACCACCTATGACGCCTCGGAAATTCAGGTTCTGGAGGGGCTGGAGGCGGTGCGCAAGCGGCCCGGCATGTATATCGGCTCCACATCGGCCTCGGGCCTGCACCATCTGGTGTATGAGATCGTGGACAACGCCATTGACGAGGCACTGGCCGGATACTGCACCGAGATCACTGTTACCATCAACCCCGGCGACACCATCACCGTTACCGATAACGGCCGCGGTATCCCCGTGGACATCCAGAAGCAGACCGGCCGGCCGGCCCTGGAGGTGGTATACACCGTGCTCCACGCCGGCGGCAAGTTTGGCGGCGGAGGCTATAAGGTCTCCGGCGGCCTTCACGGCGTGGGCGCGTCCGTGGTCAACGCCCTGTCCGAATGGCTGGAGGTGCAGGTTCAGAAGGACGGCAGAATTTACGAGATGAAGTTCTCCCGGGGAGCGATCACCCAGGAGATGAAGATTTTGGGCGACACCGATCAGACCGGCACCGCCGTTACCTTCAAGCCGGATCCGGAGATGTTCGACACCCTGGTGTATGACTATGAAACGCTGCACACCCGGATGCGGGAGCAGGCGTTCCTGAACGCGGGGCTGCGTATCACCATTACCGACGCCCGGCCCGGCCAGGAGCAAAGCGACTCCATGTGCTACGAGGGAGGCATCCGGGAATTTGTTACCTGGCTCAACCGCAACAAGACGGCGCTGCATGAGGAGGTCGTCTATCTGGCCGGGGCCAAGGGCGACAGCACCGCCGAGGTGGCGCTGCAATACAACGACAGCTATAACGAGACGCTGGTGTCCTTCGCCAACGACATCCACACCCCCGAGGGCGGCATGCATGAGACGGGCTTCAAAACGGCCCTGACCCGGGTGCTCAATGCCTACGGCATGAAATACGGCATGATCAAGGAGGGAGACAAGGTCTCCGGCGAGGACGTCCGGGAGGGCATCACCGCCGTGATCTCCGTGAAGCTGACGGAGGCCCAGTTCGAGGGACAGACCAAGGCCAAGCTGGGCAACGCCTCCATCCGCACCCTGGTGGACAACGTGGTGTCCGACCAGCTGGCTGTGTATCTGGAGGAGCACCCGGTGGTGGCCCGGACCATTCTGGACAAGGCCCTGACCGCCAACCGGGCCAGGGAGGCTGCCCGAAAGGCCCGGGAATCCATTCGCCGCAAGACCGCCCTGGGCGGGGCGGCCATGCCCGACAAGCTGCGGGACTGCAACGAAAATAACCCCGAGCTGACGGAGATCTATATCGTGGAGGGCGACTCCGCAGGCGGCTCTGCTACTCAGGGACGGGACTCCCGGTTCCAGGCCATCCTGCCTCTGTGGGGCAAGATGCTGAACGTGGAAAAGGCCCGGGCGGACAAGGTGTACGGCAACGACAAGCTTCAGCCGGTGATCACAGCTCTGGGGGCCGGGATCGGCGACGAGCTGGACCTGAACCGGCTGCGGTATCACAAGATCATCATCATGGCCGATGCCGATGTGGACGGCGCCCATATCCGGACGCTGCTGCTGACCTTCTTCTTCCGGTTTATGCGGCCCCTGATCGAGGAGGGGTATGTATACTCCGCCGTGCCCCCTCTGTATAAGCTGACCCGGGGCAAGCAGCAGCGGGTTGCCTATACCGACGAGGAGCGGGACGCCATCTCCGCCGAAATGCGGGCGGGGAATCCCAATGTGAAGATCGACATCAGCCGCTTCAAGGGCCTGGGCGAGATGAATCCCCACGAGCTGTGGGAGACCACCATGGACCCGGGGAAGCGCACCCTGCGCCGCATTACCCTGGATGACGCCGTGGCCGCCGACGCCACGTTTACGGTGCTGATGGGCGAAAAGGTGGAGCCCCGGAAGGAGTTCATCGAGAAAAACGCCAAATACGCGGTGAATCTGGACTATTGATTCAATTTGTACGCATGAATCACCATGATATGTCATTCCGAGGAGGCCTGCAGGGCCGACGTGGGAATCCGTATCCCCGTCAAAAGAGAAACGGATTGCCGCGTCGCTTCGCTCCTCGCAATGACAGAGAAGAAATCTTATGTACTATGTATATATTCTTTCCAACAGAACCAATGTTACGGTTTATGTCGGCGTGACCAACAATTTGCAGCGTCGGCTGTGGGAACATCGGAATCATGTCGATCCTAATAGCTTTACTGCGAAGTATCACGTTGATAAGCTTGTATACTATGAAACGACCACAGATGTGCGAACTGCATTGGAAAGAGAGAAACAAATCAAGTCGTGGAGCAGGAAGAAAAAGAATCTGTTGATAGAATCGGAAAATCCTGATTGGAATGACTTGTGTGCATCCCCACAAGGAGAATAAAATATGAGCAAAAAACCACAGTACGACCCTGAGGAGCTGCGGTACCCGGACCAGCACATTGTGGAGCGGTCCCTGGTGCCGGAGATGGAAAAATCCTATATCGAATACGCCATGTCCGTGATCGTGGGCCGGGCCCTGCCCGACGTGCGGGACGGACTGAAGCCCGTGCACCGGCGCATTCTCTACGCTATGTACGAGGACAATCTGACCTCGGACCGCCCCTTCAAGAAGTCCGCCACCTGCGTGGGCGACGTGCTGGGCCGGTATCACCCCCACGGCGACGCGTCCGTGTACGACGCCCTGGTGCGCCTGGCCCAGGATTTCTCCATGCGCTATATGCTGGTGGACGGCCACGGCAACTTCGGCTCCGTGGATGGCGATCCCCCGGCGGCCTACCGATACACTGAGGCCAGGCTTGCCAAGATTGCAGGCGAAATGCTGCGGGACATCGAAAAGGACACCGTGGACTGGGACCCCAACTTCGACGAGAGCCGCAAGGAGCCCCGGGTGCTGCCCTGCCGGTTCCCCAATCTGCTGGTCAACGGTTCCTCCGGCATTGCCGTAGGTATGGCCACCAATATCCCGCCCCATAACCTGCGGGAGGTCATCGGTGCGTGCATCTGTGTGCTGGATAATCCGGACGCCACCCTGGGCGATCTGATGGAGCATGTTCAGGGTCCCGACTTCCCCACAAAGGGCATCATCATGGGCCGGGCCGGGATCCGGGCCGCCTATGCCACCGGCCGGGGCCGGGTAGTGGTTCGGGCCCGCCACGAATTCGAGGAATTCGGCAACAACCGCACCCGCATCATCATCACGGAGCTTCCGTATCAGGTGAACAAGCGGATGCTCATCAAGAACATGGCCGACCAGGTGGAGGATAAGCGTCTGGAGGGCATCAGCAACATTCAGGATGAGACGGACCGCAACGGTATGCGCATCGTCATCGAGCTGAAGCGGGACGCCAACCCCCAGGTGGTGCTCAACCGCCTGTTTGCCCAGACCCAGCTGCAAAGCTCCTTTGCCATCAATATGCTGGCCCTGGTCCAGAACCAGTCCCAGCCGAAGATTCTCTCCCTGCGGCACATCATCGACGAGTATCTGGCCTTCCAGGAGGAGATCATCGTCCGCCGCACCAGATACGACCTGAAGAAGGCCCAGGAGCGGGCCCATCTGCTGGAGGGTTTGCTGATTGCCCAGGACAACATTGACGAGGTCATCCGCATCATCCGCACCAGCTATGACAATGCCAAGGAAAACCTGATGCAGCGCTTCGGGCTGGACGACGTCCAGGCCCAGGCCATTCTGGATATGCGCCTGAAGGCTTTGCAGGGGCTGGACCGGGAAAAGCTCCAGAACGAGTATCAGGAGCTGGAGGAGAAGATCGCCTATTACCTGCGGGTGCTGGGAGACGAGAACCTGGTGAAGTCCATCCTGAAGGAGGAGCTGCAGGCCATCTCCGACAAGTACGGCGACGACCGCAAGACGGAGATCCAGGATGTGGAGGACGAGATCGACATCGAGGACCTGATCGAGGAGGAGGAATGCGTCTTTACCCTCACCGCCAACGGGTACATCAAGCGCACCCCCGTCAGCGAATATACCGCCCAGAGCAAGGGCGGCATGGGCAAGAAGGGCATCACCACCCGGGAGGAGGATACCGTGGTGGATGTGTTCACCGCCTCCACCCACGACTATATTCTGTTCTTTACCGACACCGGCAAGGTGTATAAGAAGAAGGGCTATCTCATCCCCGAAAGCGGCAAGGCCGCCAAGGGCACCAACATCGTGAACATTCTTCAGGTGGAGACCGGCGAGCGGGTCCAGGCCATGCTGCACTTCCGGGAGACCGGCGACGACCAGCTGTATTTGTTCATGACCACCCGCAACGGCACCGTGAAGCGGCTGGAGGTATCGGCTCTGAAGAATCTGCGCAACAACGGCATCCGGGCCCTGACCCTGGACGAGGGGGATGAGCTCATCAACGTGCAGGAGACCCACGGCAGCGACCGTATCCTGATTGCCACCCACGACGGACAGGCTGTCTGCTTTGACGAGACGGATGTGCGGGCTATGGGCCGCACGGCGGTAGGCGTCCGGGGCATCCGCCTGCGGGAGGGCGACTATGTGGTGGGTGCCGCCAAGGCGGTGCCCGGCAAGACGGTGCTGTCTATCACCGAGCGGGGCTACGGCAAGCGCACAGCGGTGGAGGAATACCGCATTACCGCCCGGGGCGGCCTGGGCATCCGCAACTATATGGTCACGGAAAAAACCGGGCCCATCGTGGGTATCAAGGTGGTGGACGGTACCGAGGACCTGCTGCTGGTGACGGAGGCAGGCATTCTCATCCGCACGGCAGTGGAGAATATCCGCATTGCCGGCCGCGCCACCCAGGGCGTCATCGTCATGCGCTTTAAGGAGGAGGGCGACCGCGTCATTTCCATGGCTCTGACGGACCGGGAGCAGGAGACCGAAAAGGAGTGATCTGATGGGGAAGAAGAAGGAAATGTACGCCCCGCTGACCCGGTGGCAGTATTTTACCAAGACCCTGTATCATGACCCCAGCCGCACCAATGAGTTTGAATACGACGGCGTGATCTATCTGAAAAGCGAAGAACTGCGGAACATTGAGTATGCCAACGCACGGGTGAACTGGGTGCTTCTGCTGGTTCTGTGCGCTATGTTCCTGACGGCGGTGAAGTGGCAGAACATCGTGGTCATTGCCGTGGGCATGGTGGTGATCGTGGCGGGAGAGCTGTATCGCATGAGCCGCCTGCCCAAGGATATCAAGGCCCACCTGACGGATTCCGGACGGAGGAAGCGGTGACGGAGATGAAGATCATCGCCCGCATTCGCACAGAGCTGCCGGAGAAGTTCGGCGTGCCCCGACAGAGCGGCCTGGTGCCCCAGCTGCGGGGCCGTGTGGTGTTTGAGCCGGGGTACCGGAACCCGGACGCTGTTCGGGGGCTGGAGGACTTCTCCCACATCTGGCTGATCTGGCAGTTTTCCCAGGCGGTCCGGGAGGACTGGTCCCCTACGGTGCGGCCGCCCCGGCTGGGGGGAAACCGGCGTATGGGGGTGTTTGCCACCCGGTCGCCCTTCCGGCCCAATGCCATAGGGCTGTCCTCTGTGCAGCTGGACCGGGTGGAGCTGGACCCGCAGCTGGGCCCGGTGCTCCATGTGCGGGGGGCGGACCTGATGGACGGGACGCCGATTTTCGACATCAAGCCCTATCTGGCCTATACCGACAGCCATCCCCAGGCCACCGGAGGATTCACCGATGGCCTGGCCCATGCGCCGTTGACGGTGGACTGCGCCCGGTCGCTGCTGGAGCGTATCCCGGCGGACAGCCGGGAGGGGCTTCTGGGCGTGCTGGCCGGAGATCCCAGGCCCCGCTATCAGGAGGACCCCCGGCGGGTGTACGGCCTGGCCTTTGCCGGGTACAACATCCGGTTCACCGTGGACGGGGACCGGCTGACGGTGGTGGACGTGGAGGAAGCGAGATAAGGCGATGAAAACTGTGACCATATATACCGACGGCGAGAGCCGCTGCGCGGCCTCGGAGAAGATGTCTGTCCTGCTCGCCCCTGTGGGGGCAACCGCAGGACATGACAGGCAGGCGCCGTCGGGCTGGGCTGTCGGAGGCATGAGAAGCGGGAAAAAGAAATGAAAACAGTGACCATATATACCGACGGTGCCTGCTCCGGCAATCCCGGACCCGGGGGGTGGGGGGCGATTCTGGAGTGGAACGGCGTGGAAAAGGAGTTGTCCGGCGGCGCGGCAGATACCACCAACAACCGTATGGAGCTTACCGGTGTCATCCGGGCCCTGTCGTGCCTGAAGGAGCCCTGCGTGGTGGAGCTGTATTCCGACTCCAAATACGTCATCGATGCCCTGTCCAAGGGATGGGTATACGGCTGGCAGAAGCGGGGCTGGGTGAAAAGTGATAAAAAGCCCGCCCTGAACGCGGACCTGTGGCAGGAGCTGCTGCCCCTGATCGCCCGGCATGAGGTGCACTATCACTGGGTCAAGGGCCACGCCTCCAACGAGAAAAACAACCGCTGCGACCAGTTGGCGGTGGCGGAGAGTAAAAAGTTCTGAAAATCTGCGATGTTCACAAAAAGTTCACGTGGATTTCATGATTTCGCCATGTTTACAAGGTATTCTTTTACCTGTACAAAGGAACCATTCCTTATGTGATTTTCTCTCTCTCCTAACAAACACACAGAAAACTCCCTTCGCCATCGGCGGAGGGAGTTTTCTGTGCTTGTCAAAAAGAACATTGCCCTTTTTGATTTTTATGGAGTGCATTCAATGCCAACTCCCCTGCCAATTTGAAAAGAGCATCCGACATGACCTTTTCCGGTGAAAGTCCACCTGCTTGCTGGCCAACCTTTTTATAAAAGTTGTAAAGGCTTTCTTCCATTGTAAGTGTGATTTGCTTCATTGTTTGCACTCCTTTCTAAAATAGGACCCGTTTCGGTCCCATTCTACCATACCTTTCCCATACAATCAAGAAAAAGAACCAATATTGGTCCTATGGGAGGGGCGTATGGAGCAAAAAATCAAACAGGATTCCATTCACATCGGTGAGAATATTCGCCGAGAGAGGCTTCGAAAGGGAATTGGACAGACGGAGCTGGTCCGCCAACTTCAGCTGGCGGGAGTGGAGATGACCCGCGAGACTCTGGTGAAGATCGAGCGGGGCACCCAGCACATTCAGGCCACACAGCTTCGGGGTATTCGGGATGCCCTGGGCGTCACATACGATGAATTACTGCAATAAGAGGAGCGGACAGCGTCCGCTCCTCTTGAGCTTGTCAAAAAAGGGCGCCGCCCTTTTTTGACAAAAGGGATTTCGCTCCGACCCGCGCGTCCGTGTGCGCAAGCGCCCACGAACACACTCTCTCCGCGCAAAGTATTTTTCGCGACGTACATGCCGCCGCGAAAAATGGATGGAACACGATTCGCGGCCTGCGGGCCGCGAACTCTGCGAGGCTTTTTTGACAGTCTGAAGAGGAGCGGACAGCGTCCGCTCCTCTTGTTTGTTATAGGGAGTTTATTCCTCCTCTTGGGCTGTGATGGCAATATGCAGCTCGTCCAGCTGCTTTTGTCTGTCCCCACAAAATGACGAGGCATTTTGCGGGGGCCCCTCACTGGGAATGAATATCCTCGGCGGAAATGAATTCCGCCTGCGGCAAGGTTTTGCTGCGCAAAACGCTTGATGTGGAACAAAAGCAGCAGGGGAGTAGATGGATGGGGGAGTTTATTCCTCCTCCTGGGCTGTGATGGCAATATGCAGCTCGTCCAGCTGCTTTTGTTCCACAGTGGAGGGGGCGCCCATCATGATATCCTGGGCGTTCTTGTTCATGGGGAAGGGGATGATCTCGCGGATAGAGCTTTCACCGGCCAGCAGCATCACCATGCGGTCCACGCCGGGGGCGATGCCGGCATGGGGAGGCGCACCGTAGCAGAAGGCGTTGTACATGGCGGGGAACTTCTTCTTCACGTCCTCCTCGC